>Ga0213836_100316_pt1 | contig 42927 bp, 40 predicted proteins | sample SWPATP03_FD_160578 | JGI IMG/M metagenome (GOLD analysis project Ga0213836, IMG submission 160578) | Coastal seawater microbial communities from Marineland, Florida, United States - SWPA TP0 #3 | ecosystem: Environmental > Aquatic > Marine > Coastal | place: USA: Florida | collected 2016-08-05
GCGGCCCGCCTCAGGCCGAAGTCCAGGCCCGCATCACCATACCCGGTCGTGGTCTGACCGCGCTTGTGACGTTCAAGCGCAACTCGGATCCGTCGCTGCCCGCGAGCCATCTGATCGAGATCGTCTTTGCCGTCCCGCCGGACTTCGAGGGCGGTGCCATCGACAGCGTCCAGCGCATTGCGATGAAGACATCCGAGCAGGATCGCGGCAACGCCCTGATCGCGGTTCCGGCCAAGATCACCGACGACTTCCACATGATCGCGCTCAACGATTTCCCGGATGCCCGCAACACCAATATGGAGCTGCTGCGCACCCGCAACTGGATCGACATCCCGGTCGCCTATCGCAACGGACGCCGCGCGCTGTTCACGCTCCAGAAGGGGCCTGAGGGCGAGAAGGCGTTCAACGAGGCCATCCGCGAATGGGGCCAGGCCGGCGGCCAGACGGGCCAGTAATCGACCGGTCGCAGGACATAGGTCATACGAGAAGGGTCGCGAGAGCGGCCCTTTTCCATTTCCAGCCTCCCGTTGCGAACTCCCATGGCTCCGGCCAAAGAAAAAGGCCGCAACATGCGGCCTTCGGTCTGCGAGTGCTGGTGTCTCTCGTTACGCGTCGACGACGCGCAGGGCCTGAGCCTGGGCGAGCGCTTCCTTGCGTACCGCATCCTGCACCTTTTCGAATGCGCGGACCTCGATCTGGCGGACGCGTTCGCGGCTGATGTCGAACTCGGTGGACAGTTCTTCGAGCGTCACCGGGTCTTCCGACAGACGGCGGGCTTCGAAGATGCGGCGCTCGCGTTCGTTCAGCACGGCAAGTGCCTTGCCGAGCATGCGGCGGCGCGTGTCGAGCTCGTCCTGCTGGATCAGAACCGCTTCCTGGCTCTCATGATCGTCGACCAGCCAATCCTGCCACTGGCCGGCTTCGCCTTCAGCCGCCCGGATCGGGGCGTTGAGGGAAGCGTCGCCGGAGAGGCGGCGGTTCATCGAGATCACTTCTTCCTCGGATACGTTCAGCTTGGTGGCGATCTCGGTCACCTGGTGCGGCTTCAGATCGCCTTCCTCGATCGCCTGGATCTTGCCCTTGAGGCGGCGCAGGTTGAAGAACAGCCGCTTCTGGTTGGCGGTCGTGCCCATCTTGACCAGCGACCAGGAGCGCAGGATGTACTCCTGGATCGAGGCCTTGATCCACCACATTGCATAGGTCGCCAGGCGGAAGCCGCGTTCCGGGTCGAATTTCTTGACGGCCTGCATCAGACCGACATTGCCTTCCGACACGACTTCGCCGATCGGCAGGCCGTAGCCGCGATAGCCCATGGCGATCTTTGCAACGAGACGCAGGTGGCTCGTCACCATCTTGTGTGCGGCAGCGCGGTCGCCATGCTCAGCGTAACGCTTCGCGAGCATGTATTCCTGCTGCGGCTCCAGCATCGGGAATTTGCGGATTTCGTCGAGATAGCGATTGAGACCGGCTTCGCCGGCGGTAATCGAAGGCAGATTGTTACGGGCCATGAAGCACCCCTTTCCGATCGTTGTCGGTTCCCGGCAGATTTCATCTGCCCTTACGGCGAACCGATTATGGCGCGGATCGTTCCCGACCCCGCACCAATGCAAGTGTCAGATAAGTGTGGCGGAACAGCGATTCAAGCGTTCACACCAACGTTATGGCATTACAAATGCGTAATGATCTATCGGACTTCCGGCGACGGTCAGGCCGTCATTGCCGCAGGGCTTCGATCAACTGTTCCAGGTCGTCGGGGATCGGAGCCTCGAATTCCATCACCTCGCCGGTGCGGGGATGTTCGAACACAAGCAGATAGGCGTGCAGCGCCTGGCGCGGGAAGGCGCCGACGACGGTGCGGGCGGGCTCGGGGATCTTGTTGACCTTGGTCTTGAAGCCGCCGGCATAATCGAGGTCGCCGATCAGCGGATGGCCGATATGAGCCATGTGGACTCGGATCTGGTGCGTGCGGCCGGTTTCCAGCCGGCATTCGATCAGGGCTGCCAGCGAGGTTGCCTCGGGCGTCTCGTGGAAACGCTCGATCACCTCGTAATGGGTCACCGCCTCGCGCGCGTCCACGGCGTTCTCGCGGGTGACGGCGCGCTTCGTGCGGTCGCCACCGGCGCGGCCGAGCGGCGCGTCGATCGTGCCCTTCAAACCTTTCGGGCGCCCCCAGACGACGGCCATATAGGCGCGTTCCAGAGGACCGGAACGGCCATGGTCGGCGAACTGGTCGGCGAGGTGGCGATGCGCGAGGTCGTTCTTGGCGGCGACCATGACGCCCGACGTATCCTTGTCGAGCCTGTGGACGATGCCCGGCCGCTTGACGCCGCCGATGCCGGAAAGAGTGTCGCCGCAATGGTGGATCAGCGCGTTGACGAGCGTCCCCGTCCAGTTGCCGGCGCCCGGATGCACGACGAGACCTGGTGGCTTGGCGATGACGATCAGGTCCTCGTCTTCATAGAGAACATCGAGCGGAATATCCTCGCCCTTGGGTTCGGGATCTTCCGGTTCCGGCAATGTGATCTCGATTTGATCGCCGGGGGACACTTTCTTCTTCGGCTCGGTGCAGGCCTTGCCGTTCAGCAGTACGACACCCTGTTCGATCAGCGCCTTGATGCGGTTTCTGGAGAATTCGCCGTCCAGAACCTGCGTCAGCCACGCATCCAGCCGTCCTTCTGCTGCCTCATCGGCAGTCAGGACTTTCCTCGGGGCTTCGGCTTGTTTAAAGGGATCGTTCATTCCGGTTTCCGTCAATTCGCATTCTTGCACGCATAAGGACAATTCATGCCCCAACCAGAAGTCGAGGAAAAGGAAGAGCCGCTTGATCCGGCGATGGAGAGAATCCGCCGGAAGATGGTGCTTCTGCAGCTCGTTTCGGGCGGGATCCTGTTTGTCTGCTTTATGGCGGTCCTCGCCGCGATTGTCTACAAGATCTCCCAGCGTCCCGCAGACGGCCCGGCAACGGTCGCGACGTCCGGAAGTTTCACCGTCCCGTCCGACCAGCCGCTGAAGGCCACCGCCGCACTGCCGACCGGTTTTGCGATCGACAACGTGTCGATGTCCGGCAGCCAGCTCGTGTTCCTCGGCCAGCTCAACGGCGCCCGCAAGGTGTTCGTGTTCGATATCGTGCTCGGCCGGATCGTCGCCGACGTGACGATCGCCACCGGTCCGTGATGGAGACAATCCGCATCGAGGATGCGGACGACCCGCGGATCGCCGAATTTCAGGCGGTCCGCGATCGCGACCTGACGGGCAGGGGCGGGCGGTTTATCGCCGAGGGTACGGTGGTGCTGCGCATGCTGGCGCAGGCACACCGCGCCAAGTCCGGCTTCGTCGCGGAGAAGCTGCTGCTTCTGGAAAATCGGGTGTCCGGGCTGGAAGACATTCTTGGCCGTTTCCCTGACGATGTCCCGGTCTATGTCGCATCCTCTGCCGTTCTCGACCGGATTGTCGGCTTCCACCTCCACCGCGGCGTGCTGGCGATCGGTCGCAGGGCTGAGGAGCCGTCGATTGCGGACCTCCTGCAGAACCTGCCAGAAAAGGCATTGGTCGTTGCGGCCTTCGGCATTTCCAACCACGACAATATCGGCTCGATCTTCCGCAATGCGGCCGCTTTCGGCGCCGATGCGGTGCTGCTGGATGCCGCCTGCTGCGATCCGCTCTATCGAAAGTCGCTGCGGGTTTCTGTCGGCTCCGTGCTCTCGGTGCCCTACGCACGCACCGGGACGATGACGGAGCTTCTGGACGCCCTGATGTCGCGCGACTTCGCGATCTGGGGCTTGTCGCCTGCCGGACACGTCGAAATTCGCGAAGTGTCGCCGCATCCGCAGATGGCGCTGATCACCGGGACCGAGGGCGAGGGACTGCCGGCGCATATCCTGTCTGCGGTCAAGACCGCGCGCATTGCCCAGATGCCGGGACTGGACAGTCTCAACGCCGCAACCGCGACAGGTATCGCGCTCTACGAGATCGCCATGCGGCAGGGCCGGCTCTAGGAATTTCAGGTGTCGTTCAGGATGACGACTCCTCGTTCAGTTTCGCCATGGCCTTCTTGGCCCTGGCAGCCAGGCTTTCGCGATCGCTGTTGCCGGATTTTCCAGACAGGATCGTGTTGATCGGCGAGGCCTTGCCTTCGCGCGCGGCCGTGAGCGCCACAAGACTTGCAGCGATGGTTGCAAGCTCCTGCCGAAGCGCTGCATCGTTAGCGCCATCGCGGCTCTTTAAAAGCCGTTCCGACACCGCGGTCGCCCGGTTGCGGGCATCGTCTGCGAGATCGATCATGGCCGGCGTCATCATGGCAGCTGTCATCATGGTGGGCTCTGGGTCCATGCCCGTCGGGCGGGCGACGGCTAACACGCCGCCCTCGAGGAGATGCGCCGCCTGGATGTCTTCGGGACCGGGCGTGTTGATCTTGCCCGAATTCGACTTCGCTTTTGATCCGGCTGGCGACCCGGTTTTGCGCAGGGCGCGGCTCGCGTCGCGGGCTTCCGCATTGGCCGTTTTCAGTTTTTCGCGCAGCCGTTCGATTTCCTGCTGACGGCGGTCCAGCGCCTCGGCCCTGTCGGCACCCTCGGCGATCTCCCGGTCCAGCCTTTCCTGCAACACTATCCGGCGTTGCTCTTCCAGCTTGACCTTGCTCTCGGCTTCCTTGGCGCGGGTGGTCATGTCGCGGATTTCCGTGCGCAGCGTCTCGCGTTCGTCGCGAAGATTGCCGATTCGGGCCTTGAGGCCTTCCATCTCGGCGGCATGAGACGAGAGGTCGATGCGGAAATTGTCCGTATCGGCAATCAGGCGGGCAACGTGCTGCTGCCGTTCGCCGATCTCGACATCGCGCATCCTGAGGTCGTCGTGGGACTGTTCCAGCGCCACCTTCAGCTCCTGGATATAGCTGTCTTCCTGGCGAAGACGCGAGCGGGTGGCGGCGGCCTCGACATCCAGCGTGTCGGCCTGCATCTTCAGATCCTGCCGGTCGTCTTCAAGAGTACGGATGGTCGCGTTCAGCGCCTCGATATCGAGCATCAGGCGGGTGTTTTTCTCGCGCGCCTGGATCAGTTCCTGAGAGGTCCGGGCGTTTTCCGCTGCATAGACGGCACGTGCCATATCACGCTGGGCACGCACTTCCTCAGGGCTGATCGGCAGTGTCGCGCGGATGCGGTTTTCCGTGTAGCGCACGATCCGCCTGTGGATCGCCGGCGAAATCAGGATGGCAAGCAGCGCCGCGCTGAGGAAACCCAGGCCAAACAGGAGTGCGTATTGGATCACGGAAAGCCGTTCTTTGTGTCTGGAGCGGACAGGCTCTTTTTAAGCACGGGCGCCTGCACCCGGCAAGTGGGCACGCCCGGTGGAGGCGTCTGCCTGCCGCTCAGAAGGGGTTCCAGGTGGCTTCGCGGGTCATCTTCAGATAGCCGACATTGATGCCGAGACGGGCGCCAAGGCCGGTGCGGATCGGCACCAGGATCACGTTGTTGTTGCGCAGGACCGTCATGCCGACGCCGGCGACCACGAAGGCCGAGCCGGAAACGCCACCGAAGCGGGCATAGAGCGAATCGACCGTCGGCAGGTCATAGACCAGCATCATGGCGCGTGTGCCCTGGCCGCCGTAATCGATGCCGAGCGAGGGGCCTTGCCAGTAGGTCGGATGCTGTCCGGCGTTTTTCGTGTATAGCTGGCCTTCGCCATAGGTCAGGCCGGCGATGAAGGCGCCGGAGCCTTCCTGGCCGAGAATGTAACCGTTGGGCAGGCCGTATTTCGAGAAAGCGTTTTCCACCACCTTGGCGAGACCGCCGCTGGTGGAGCCGAAAAAGCCGTGGCCGGCATCGACAATTTCCTGCATCGAATACTGCGAAGCATTCTGCTGGGCGGATGCCCTTTCGATTGTGACACAGAAAGCGGTTGCCATGACCACGAAAGCGGTGGCAAAGCGAGCGAAGGCGGAAAGGTTCTGGCGGCGCATATTGAAGTCCGTTTGTTAAATCTTCCGTTATCAAGCGTCATGCTTAAGCCGCCTCTATCTTGGCGGCATGACGTTAACAATCGGTTTACCACAAATGGTGTCATTATGGCGGCACCTATACACATTGACCGTCGACAATCCCCGCGCAATGTTGCTGTGGCACATGCGCGAGGGAATATTTTCATCCAGCCGGAGACACGCATGCCTAAAAATCCCAATCTAACCCTCGGCGGTCCGGATCTGGCAGCTCTCCTCTGCAGCCGGGTCTGCCACGATATCATCTCGCCGGTCGGAGCCATCAACAATGGCCTGGAGCTTCTCGATGAGGGAGCCGCCGACGCGGATGCGCTCGACCTGATCCGTACATCCGCCATGAACGCCTCGGTGCGTCTGAAATTCGCGCGGCTTGCTTTCGGCGCCTCCGGCTCTGTTGGTGCCTCGATCGATACGGGCGAGGCCGAAAAGGCTGCCAAGGAGTTCGCGGTCGCCGAAAAGAAGACGGAAGTCTCCTGGAACGGCCCGCGCGCCATCATCCCGAAGAACCGGGTCAAGCTGCTCCTCAACCTCTTCACTGTCGCTTACGGCGGCATTCCGCGCGGCGGCTCTCTCGATGTGACACTCGAAAACCCGGAATTCGACGCGAAGTTCATCATCACCATCAAAGGCCGGATGATGCGCGTGCCGGCGAAATTCGTCGAAGTCCTGTCGGGTGCCATGGAAGAGGCGGTCGATGCCCACACGATCCAGCCCTATTACACGGTTCTGCTGGCCGACGAATGCGGCATGGATTTGAAATACGTGGTGTCTGAAGACAAGATCACCTTCATCGCGGAAACCGTCCCTGCCGAAGTGCCGGCCGTTTCCGAAGAGGTCTGAGACCCGATCAAGCGCTCTGACATGTGAAAAGCGCGGGTTGCCTTGAGGCGGCCCGCGCTTTTCGCGTTGCACCTGACGCGTAACTCTTTCTTAGCTTCATTCGGGTCATGCTGGATGTTGCCCAGGGACGGGCACAGCATCAGAGGAAACACGATGCAGCGAATGATGATTGCAGACAGTTCGGACATCGTGCGCAAAGTGGGCAAGCGCATTCTCTCGGAGATCGGCTTTCTGGTTTCCGAAGCGGGCACTGCGCAGGAAGCACTGACCGGCTGCCGTGCAACCTTGCCGAACTTCCTGATCGTCGATGCAGGCCTCGACGACGCGCTCGGTCTGATCGCCTCTGTCCGGGCAATGGATCGCGGCAAGGACGTCAAGATCTTCTACTGCGTCATCGAGACGGACCTGAAGAAGATGATGGCCGGCAAACGCGCTGGCGCCAGCGATTTTCTCCTCAAACCTTTCGACCGCAAGATCCTGACATCGGTGTTCGGCGGCTTCGCTGTTGCGGCTTGATAGTTTCAGCGTTTGCAGCGTGCGCTGAGTGAAGCCGCGTCTCGGAGGTGTCCTGTGAGCGAAGACGAACTTCTCGTTCTCTACCCCGTACCCAGTCTCATCGCGACGCTACTTCAAAGCGAGAGAGCGAAGGGGAGCCCTCTGACGGAAAACGAGGTCCTCGAGATCACCGACACGTGTGAGGTCATCGCAGTTTCCCGTGATGTTGCTCAGAAAATGGACGAGCAGCGCGGCTATCTCGACATCGATCCTGAGAACTGCTGGGTTGAGTGGCAACAAGCTCGAACCGTGTTTATGGAAACTTGATCCGGACACCGCGCTAAGGCGTCGATCCTCAGCGCTTCCACCTCGGCAATCCTCAAACGCAAAAACACCCGCTTGCGCGGGTGCTCTTCAATCCGGGATAGGGAAAGTTTTCAGGCTCAGGCGGTTTCTGCGAGCTCGACATTGTCAGGTTCGCGCAGCACGTAGCCGCGGCCCCAGACTGTTTCGATGTAGTTCGCGCCACCGGCCGCATTTGCGAGCTTCTTGCGCAGCTTGCAGATGAAGACGTCGATGATCTTCAGTTCCGGCTCGTCCATACCGCCATAAAGGTGGTTGAGGAACATTTCCTTGGTGAGCGTGGTCCCCTTGCGGAGCGAAAGAAGCTCCAGCATCTGGTATTCCTTGCCCGTCAGGTGCACACGCTGGCCGCCGACTTCGACGGTCTTGGCGTCGAGGTTTACGATCAGTTCACCGGTGATGATGATCGACTGGGCATGGCCCTTCGAACGGCGAACGATGGCGTGGATGCGTGCAACCAGTTCGTCCTTGTGGAACGGCTTGGTCATGTAGTCGTCAGCGCCGAAACCAAGGCCTCGTACCTTGTCTTCGATGCCCGCCATGCCCGACAGGATCAGGATTGGCGTCTTGACCTTTGACAATCTCAGAGTGCGAAGCACTTCATAACCCGACATGTCGGGGAGATTGAGGTCAAGAAGAATGATATCGTAGTCATACAACTTACCAAGGTCGACGCCTTCTTCGCCAAGGTCGGTCGTATAGCAATTGAAGCTTTCCGATTTCAGCATCAGCTCGATCGACTGGGCCGTCGCGCTGTCATCTTCGATGAGTAGAACCCGCATAATTTTCCCCTTTACCGCCGCGTAAGGTTACCGATGCCCCCTTACTCGATACGGATCCAGACTGAGCCTGATTTGGAAGCTGCCAGAAACTGGTTAACAAATTATGAGCGGTCCTGGCAAGGTGCATCATTTTGTTAAGCAAAATTAGTAGCAGCCTGTTTTACTTTAAGGATTGGCCATCGCCAGCTTGATTCAGCGGAGGAGGAAACCCCGCTAAGTGATTCAAACGACTCCGACATTGTCGTGACCGAAAACCGGCCTTGGCATTTACCGACCCTTAAATGATCAGGCTTATTGTTAATGATGCCTGTAAATGAAAGGTTAACGCGGCGCCAAATTTGTTAACGCCTCGGAAATTTTTTGAGCCTCGCACTGTATTGAACAGGGGTTTACCGGCCTGGGTCTCGCTATCCACGGAGTATTGCGTATGAAATCGCGTGACAATCTTGTTCGCCTGAAGAACTTTCAGGTTAACGAAAAGCGTCGTCAACTGCAGCAGTTGCAGACGATGATGGCCGAATTCGAAAGAATGGCGAAGGAACTGGAGCACCAGATCACCGTCGAGGAGAAGAAATCGGGAATTTCCGACCCGAATCACTTCGCCTATCCAACTTTTGCCAAGGCTGCCCGCCAGCGGGCCGACAATCTGCAAGTCTCGATCCGGGAACTTCGGATCCAGCAGGATGCCGCCGAGCTTGCGCTGGAAGAGGCGGAAGCCGAATTTGCAAAGGCGTCGGCGCTCGAAGAGCGCGACACCGGTATGCGCGCCCGCGCCTGATGCCTTACGGCTGGTTGCCAGCCGAGCGCATCACACGATAGCGAGAGGACTCTGACGAGGGGACCGCGGACCGGTGCCCCCGTTTTTGCTTTTTCGACTTTTCCCACGGAGCGGCAGGGCAGACGTGCGGCCTGAGCTTTGCTATGGGTGCCCGATGAGAAGGCTCATCTGGTTTTCGCTTTATGCCGTCGCTTGTGTTTTTCTGGCCCTGGGACTTTCCCTGCCGATCATTCGCTTCGACCGGCTGTATTTCTTTCGCGAGACGCCGTCGCTGGTCGAACTCGTTTCTGCTCTATGGGGGCAGGGCGATGTCGCGCTTGCGCTCATCGTCGGACTGTTCTCGATCGTCTTCCCGGTTGCAAAGCTTATGGCGCTCGGCGCGCAAGCCTTTCGCGGCAATCGTCAGCCGGGATTTTTCGCGCGCGTGATGCCGCATCTTGCGAAATGGTCGATGATGGATGTGATGCTGATGGCACTCGTGGTGTTTGCGGCGAAGACATCCGGCCTCGCGCAGGCAGTAACGCAACCCGGCCTGTGGTTCTATGCGGCCTCGGCGATCATCGCCGGCATATTGCCGCAGCTGGCGCGGCGAGAACCATCCGTGTCCCGGTAAGATTCAAACCAGGGCAAATAAAAAGTGCCGCTGCGGTGAGGCAACGGCACTTCGATTTTACCGATGAACAGTGGTCTGCTGACTTCGCCTAATGGCGGTACTGCTGAATGCGGGTTGTCCGAAGACCGGCTAGGCCGTGGTCGTTGATAGACGCTTGCCAGGACAGGAATTCTTCGACGGTGAGCGTATAACGCTCGCAGGCTTCTTCCAAGCTCAACAGGCCACCGCGAACCGCGGCGACAACCTCTGCCTTACGACGGATAACCCAGCGGCGCGTATTGGCCGGCGGGAGATCCGCAATCGTAAGCGGGCTGCCATCGGGACCGATGACATATTTCACTCGGGGACGTATCATTTCGGTCATTGGACTCTCTACACAACGCAAGACCACAAACGAGAGCCTACCGGGGCAGTTTTAACATTTGACTAAACGAGACGCGCCATTTGTGGCCAAACCCGCATTGGTCGCAATTCTTTTGATTCGAGCCGACAAAAACCTTTTAAAACAAGGCATTGTTAGAGTTGTCTTAAGTGATGAATTTCTTGTTTTATTTCATGGCTGCTCCGGAAGAGGACACATTGTGGCCACCGCGCGGGTAAAATGGCCGATCTTTGCAACTGGAATTGCGATAATCGGCCACGTCGATTTTGGTCAGAGCAGGGTCAGCGAGAGCTCCGTCTTGCCGGCACCCAGTGTCACCTGTGCGGTGCCGGAGTGCTGAAGCGTCAGGCTATCGCCTGCGCTCAGCGAAAACACGCCGCTTGCGCCTTGCGACTGCGCGCCACCCGTTATGCCGTTGAGTGTCATCAGTGTCTCCGTACCGTTGCGCAGCAGCACCGCCCCATGCCCAGACGATGTGGTGGCGACGAGATTGAGGGTGACGAGGTAGATGCCCGCGGCAGGAATCGTGATCGCGTTGCCGCCACCCGCGGCCGCAGCCCCAAGCACGAAACTGCCCTGGTTGAGGGCGTAGGTGGTAAAGCCGCTCTGCTGACCCGATGTCGGTGTGAACGTGGTGCCTGTGCGATAGGCGCGCGCTGCCGGCTGGTTGGGTCGGCTGACACGACCTGTCGGGCTGATGGCGAGACCCGTGCGCCAGGTGGTGCCGTCGCTGATCTTGATGGAGAATTCGGTGTTCCCGGCAAGCCCCATTTCTGCGAACCCGGTCCAGTTGGACTGGAACAGCAGCGATGCGGTGTCGGTTGCGGCCGCCTTGTTGACCTTGATCTGGTGGCCGTTGCCGGCGTGGTTGAAGAGGCTTGCAGGAGACGACAGCGACAATCGGCTGGTGGCATCGGCGACAGCGTTTATGCCGAGCAGGCTCAGGGTGCCCTGATCCGGCAGCGGAACATCCCGCCAGGTAGCGCCGTCGAAGACCCGCAGGCGAGAAGTTTCCGCAAACCATGCCCGCCATCCCGTCTTCACGGTCAGGAAGGTCCAGGCGCCGTCCTGCCAGGCGGCGACGCACCCGGTCTTGCCCGTCCATTCACCGGTTGCGCCAGCGCCGACCAGATGGCGATTGCCCTCGGCCGGCGTCGTCGGCGGAGCCGACAGTTCGGAGAGGATTGTCAGATGCACCAGCGTGTCCAGAACAAGCAGCGCCTCGTTATGGGTGACGTGCTTTTGCGCCTGCGACGGCAGGATGAAGGGCATGTCGAGTTGGGTGGTCGTATCGGGCATGTTGCGCTCCAAAAGTTGGCCAGTGTTGGTCGCGTGCATTTTACGGCCGTGCCTGCGCGTGAGGATGTAACTCGTGTTAAGTGACTGAAATATAATACGTGCCTGCGCCAAAATCGGCGCCCGCAACGTCCGGCGTGGCGGGACGGCAACGGTGTGGGGGCTTGTCTCGCCATGGCTTCAAACAGGCGTTCTGATGTCCCGATTGCCCTTGTTTCTTCGTCCGCATGTGCGAATGTGGGCGCAACGAGCACGGGAACACGGCATGCGATATTCCGCCTTATCGATCATCAAGCAGGCGCTTTCGGGCAATCGTCGCTGGACGCCGGCATGGCGCGAGCCGGAGCCGAAACCGCATTACGATGTGATCATCGTCGGCGGTGGCGGGCATGGTCTGGCGACGGCCTACTACCTTGCCAAGGAATTCGGCATCACCAATGTCGCTGTGATCGAGAAGGGCTATATCGGGTCGGGCAATGTCGGCCGCAACACCACGATCATCCGGTCCAACTACCTGCTGGAAGGCAATAATCCGTTCTACGAGATGTCCTTGAAGTTGTGGGAAGGGCTGGAGCGGGACTTCAACTACAATGCCATGGTGTCGCAGCGTGGCGTGCTGAATCTTTTCCATTCCGACGGCCAGCGCGATGAATACGCGCGTCGCGGCAATGCGATGCGGCTTCACGGCGTCGATGCGGATCTGCTCGACCGCGAACAGGTGCGAAGGCTCGCGCCCTATCTTAATTTCGACCACGGCCGCTTTCCCGTCATGGGCGGTCTCCTGCAAAAGCGCGGCGGCACGGTGCGTCACGATGCGGTCGCCTGGGGCTACGCACGGGGTGCCGATGCGAGAGGTGTCGATATCATCCAGCATTGCGAGGTGACGGGCATTCGCCGTGGACCGGGCGGCGAAGTCGAGGGCGTCGAGACGACCAAGGGCTTTATCGGCTGCAACCGGCTGGCGCTGGCCGCTGCCGGCAACACGACGACGGTCGGGCGGATGGCGGATCTGGCTTTGCCCATCGAGACGCATGTGCTGCAGGCTTTCGTGTCGGAGGGACTGAAGCCTGTCATCGACAACGTCATCACCTATGGCGCGGGACATTTCTACATCTCGCAGTCGGACAAGGGCGGTCTCGTGTTCGGTGCCAATATCGACTACTATTCCTCCTATGCTCAGCGCGGCAATCTTGCGACCGTCGAGGAGACGATGCAGGAGGGCGTGTCGCTGATCCCCGGACTTTCGCGCGCCAAGGCGCTGCGGGCCTGGGGTGGCGTGATGGACATGTCGATGGACGGATCACCGATCATCGACCGCACGCCGATCGACAATCTCTATCTCAACGCCGGCTGGTGCTACGGCGGCTTCAAGGCCACGCCGGCCTCAGGATTCTGCTTCGCGCATCTGATTGCCAAGAACGAAACCCATCACGTCTCGCGCTTCATGCGGCTCGACCGGTTCGAGCGAGGCTATGTGCTCGACGAGGGTGGCAAAGGCCCGCAACCGAACATGCACTGAGCCGTATCCGCACCGAGACGAAGACCCAAGACTGAGCCTGACACAAAGACCGAGATTAAGACATGGCAAGCCTGATTACCTGCCCCCATTGCGGAACGCGGCCGAAGGAAGAGTTTTCGGTGCGCGGCGCCGTGATTGCCCGCCCGTCGGCGTCCGAAAAGGACGAGGCCTGGCACCGCTATGTCTATGTCCGCGACAATCCAAAGGGCCGATATCAGGAATACTGGCATCACGCGGCCGGCTGCCGCCGCTGGCTGGTGGTCGATCGCGACAACCTCACGCATGAGGTCTTCGGTGTGACGGATGCGCAAGCATCTCAGGAGGGGAGCCGATGAGCGCCTATCGTCTTGATGCCGGCGGTCTCGTCAACCGGGCCAATCCCCTGACATTCACATTCGACGGCAAGAGCTATACCGGGTTCGACGGCGATACGCTCGCCTCGGCGCTGATTGCCAACGACCAGATGCTGATGGGCCGCAGCTTCAAGTATCACCGCCCGCGTGGCCCGGTGACATCAGGTTCCGCAGAGCCGAATGCTTTGATGACTGTTGGCAGCGGTGCCCGGTCCGAGCCGAACGTGCGCGCAACGGTCGCCGAGCTCTACAACGGCCTCACCGCCGTCAGCCAGAACCGCTGGCCGTCGCTCGCCTTCGATATGGGGGCCGTCAACGGCTTGCTGTCGCCGTTTCTTGGCGCCGGCTTCTACTACAAGACATTCATGTGGCCGGCGATGCTTTGGGAAAAGCTCTACGAGCCTGTCATCCGCCGTGCCGCGGGTCTCGGCAAGCTGACCATGGCGGCGGATCCGGACCGCTACGAAAAAGCCTGGGCGCATTGCGATCTGCTGGTCGTCGGCGCAGGGCCTGCCGGCCTGATTGCGGCGCTTTCTGCCGCCCGGGCCGGTGCGCGTGTGCTGATTGCCGATGAAAGTGCCCGCTTCGGGGGCTCGCTGCTATCCGAAAACGTCGTGATCGGCGGGCAGGCGGCGAGCGACTACGCCGCCGGTCTGGTCGAGGAGCTCGCGTCCTTTCCGAACGTGACGATGATGCCGCGCACGACCGTGTTCGGCTGGTATGACGACATGGTGTTCGGCGCCGTCGAGCGGGTGCAGAAGCACGTGGAAACGCCGTCGCCGGATCTGCCGGTCGAGTGTGTCTGGCGCATCGTCGCCAAACGGGCGATCCTTGCCTCCGGTGCCGAAGAACGGCCTCTCGTATTCGGCGGCAACGACCGCCCGGGCGTGATGACTGCGAATGCGGCGCGCACCTATCTCAACCGCTATGGCGTCGCCGTCGGCTCCAAGGTGGCCGTGTTTACCAATGGTGGGTCCGGTTATCGCACGGCGGCCGATCTTTCCGCCCGGGGCGTCGAGGTAGCCGCGATCATCGATGCGCGCGCCGCCTCAACCGATCCGGCGCCCTACGGCGTTCGCGTCATCCATGGCGGAGCCGTCGTCGCCACCAAGGGCCGCAACCGCATCGACGCGCTGGTCGCAGAGCGGGCCGGTTTCGAGGAAGAGATCGCCTGCGATGCGCTGGCCATGGCCGGCGGCTGGTCGCCGATCGTGCATCTGATGTGCCAGCGCGGTGCCAAGCCCGTGTGGTCGGACGCGGCGCAGGCCTTTCTGGCGCCGGATGTGGGCGCAAGCTTCGTCGCTGCCGGCTCGGCTGCCGGTGCCGACAGCATCGCCGCCTGCCTTCGCGACGGGGCATCGAAGGCAGCTGCGTTTTCGACCGAACTCGGCTTTGCCGCCTATGAAGCAAACATTCCCGAGGTGGAAGGCGAATACGATCCTGATTTCGCGCCGCTCTGGTATGTGCCGGGGGCCAAGGACAAGGCCTTTGTCGACTTCCAGAACGACGTGCATGTCAGCGATCTCGGCCTCGCGCAGCGCGAGGGTTTCCGGCATATCGAGCATACCAAGCGCTACACCACGTCCGGCATGGCGACCGACCAGGGCAAGCTCGGCAATGTCGCGACGATCGGGATTGTCGCTGCCATGCGCGGCGTGTCGCCGGCCGAAATCGGCACCACGACCTTCCGGCCGTTCTACACGCCGGTCTCGATGGGTGCGCTTGCCGGCACGTCGCGGGCCGAGCATGCAGCGCCCGTCAGGACCTCGCCGCTGCATGGCTGGGCGAAGAAGAACGGCGCGACCTTCGTGGAAAGCGGCCTCTGGTACCGCTCATCCTGGTTCGCGCGCGACGGAGAAAAGACCTGGCGCGACAGCGTTGACCGTGAAGTGCGCAATGTGCGCGAAAACGCCGGTCTCTGCGATGTCTCGACGCTCGGCAAGATCGAGATTTTTGGCACAGGTGCTGCTGAATTCCTGAACCGGGTCTATTCCAACGCCTTCCTGAAGCTGCCGGTCGGCAAGGCGCGTTACGGCCTGATGCTGCGCGAGGATGGGATGGTGTTCGACGACGGCACGACCAGCCGCCTGTCGGAAAACCACTATGTGATGACCACCACGACGGCTTACGCGACAGAGGTGATGGCGCATCTGGAATTTGCAAGCCAGACCTTCTGGCCTCATCTCGACGTGCGCTTCGTGTCCTCCTCCGACCAGTGGGCGCAGATGTCGCTGGCCGGACCGAAGGCGCGGATCATCCTTGCCCGGATCGTGGAAGACGACATTTCCGATGCGGCAATACCGTTTCTCGGTGCGAAGGTCGTCACGCTCAAGGGCGGGCTGAAGGCGCGCCTGTTCCGCATCTCGTTTTCGGGCGAACTCGCCTACGAACTGGCGGTACCCGCAGGCTATGGCGAAGCCGTGGCCGATGCGATCATGCAAGCGGGCCGCGAGGACGGGATCTGCGCCTACGGCGTCGAGGCGCTCAACGTCCTGCGCATCGAAAAAGGCTTTGTCACCCATGCCGAACTGGAAGGCCGCACGACACCCGACGATCTCGGTTACGGGAAGATGATGGCGATGACCAAGCCGGATTTCATCGGCAAGCGCCTCTCGACCCGTTTCGGCCTCACCGCCGCCGATCGCCTTCAACTCGTCGGCCTGAAGCCTGTGGAAACCGACAAGGAGTTCATGGCGGGCGCCCATCTGTTGAAAGATGGCGCGGCCGCGACGCTTGCGGGCGACCAGGGGTTCGTATCATCAGCCTGCTATTCGCCGACGCTCGGACACACGATCGGTCTCGGCCTTCTCAAATCCGGCCGCGAGCGGATCGGCGAGAAGATCACTGTCTGGGATGGACTTCGCGGCACCGAAGTCGCGGCGGAAGTCTGCCTGCCGGTCTTTGTCGATCCACAAAACACAAAACAACATCTTTGAGGGCATGACGATGGCTTTGACACTTCTCCACCGCCATGCGCTCGAAGATCACATCCTGGGCTTCGAGACGAGCGCCAACCCCAACCACCTGTCCGTCGCGCGGCGGCCGGTGATCTTTTCGGTGCTTGCCCATGCGGGCCAGGAGCAGGCCGTGGGCCTAGCACTCGAGGCTGCCCCGGATATCGCGCCGCGCTTCTGCGGCCCGGCGGAATGGCTGGCGGTGTCGCTCACCGCAGGCTCAGAGACCGTTGCCGGTCACTTATCCGAAATATCCGGCGCCTCCGTCGTTGATCAGAGCGACGGCAAGGTGCTGATGGCGATTTCGGGACCCAGCGTGCGGCAGATCCTTGCAAAATGCGTCGGCGTCGATCTGCATCCGCAGGCGTTTGCGCAGGGGCATTCCGCAAACATGCTGTTCGGCCACGTCGCAGTGAACCTGGCGCGCACCGGCCCCGACGCCTTCGAAATCATCACGCCCCGGTCGTTCGCCGGCTCGGTCTACGAGGACCTGATGGAAATGGGCCGCGAATTCGCCCTGACGGCATCGTTTTCGGGCGGGTGACGGTGGTGGGCGGTTGCCCAAACTCCCCTCATCCCCGCCACAAGGGCGAGGATGAGGGAGGATAGGGTGTCGCTCTTGTCAAATGAGCTTCTTCAGGGTTGTCAGCGGTCTGAGCATCGAAGCGCCTCAGTGCTTCTCGCGAACGAAGCTCCAGAGACCCTTTTCCTGCGATGCTGCCATGACGAGGTCCGGCCGCTTTTCGAGCGCCGGGACGAGACTTGAGAGGCCTTCGACCCGGTTCAGGAGGTCGACGAATTCGGGGGCGAGGTCCTCGGCGAAATCGCGGCAGAAGCCCTGGATCACGCCGAACTCGATTGTCTTGCGCGGTGTCGCATCGCGCATCGTGGTCAATACGCTGCCTACCAGTTCGTCGAAGCTCAGCACGTTTGTCATTGCGCTATTCCCTGTCGGTTGGCGTTCATGAAAGGGCATACGCAAGGATTGAAAAATAAGTTTCACGCTCTTGCTCGAACATGGCGCGAAACGAACAGCGACTATGTCGGAAACGACAAATCCGGGTTCGCAGAACAGCCTATTGGCAATTCTCGGGAGGTTCTAGGCTCACCCCAAACAGGCATCAAGTTAGGGGAACGGGATCCATGAAAAGCCATGCTCGAGTTGTCGTCATCGGTGGCGGTGTCGTCGGATGTTCGGTCCTCTACCATCTGACCAAGCTCGGCTGGAGCGATGTCGTGTTGCTCGAGCGTTCGGAACTCACCTCCGGCTCAACCTGGCATGCAGCAGGGGGCATGCATACGATCAACGGCGATCCGAACGTTGCCAAGCTGCAGAAATACACGGTCGAACTCTACAAGGAGATCGAGGCCTATTCCGGTCAGGACATCGGCCTGCACATGACCTCCGGACTGATGCTGGCGGCGACGCCGGAGCGGTTCGACTGGTTCAAGTCGCTGCTCGCCAAGGGCAAGTATGCAAACGGTGAAGCAAGGCTCGTCTCGGTCGAGGAAGCGCATGCGATGATGCCGTTGCTCGACCCGACGCAGTTCGTGGGCGCCGTGTTCGATCCGCACGAGGGCCATCTCGACCCCTACGGCACAACCCATGCCTATGCGAAATCGGCCAAGAAGAACGGCGCCGAGATCTACCTGCACACGAAGGTCGAGGACCTGGTGCAGCTTCCCGACGGAACCTGGCGGGTGATCACGGACAAGGGCGAGATCCGCTGCGAACATGTGGTGAATGCGGCCGGTCTCTGGGCCCGTGAAGTGGGGCGCATGGTCGGGCTGGAACTGCCGGTGCTGGCCATGGAGCACATGTATCTGATCACCGAGGACATGCCCGAGGTCATCGACTTCAACAAGACGTCCGGTCGCGAGCTGATGCACTGCGTCGATTTCGATGGCGAGATCTACATTCGCCAGGAACGCAACGGCATGCTGATGGGCACCTATGAAAAGGACTGCCGGCCCTGGTCGCCGATCGAGACGCCCTGGACGTTCGGCCATGAACTCTTGGCCGAGGACCTTGAGCGCATCACGAACGAGCTGGAGGTCGGCTTCCGGCATTTCCCGGCCTTCAACAATGCCGGCATCAAGACGATCATCAACGGGCCCTTCACCTTTTCGCCTGACGGCAACCCGCTTGTCGGCCCCGTGCGCGGCATGACGAATTTCTGGTCGGCCTGCGCTGTCATGGCCGGGTTCAGCCAGGGCGGCGGCGTCGGGCTCGCGCTTGCCAACTGGATCGTCGAGGGCGATCCCGGCTTCGACGTGTTCGCCATGGATGTCACCCGCTACGGCGATTATGCGTCGCTTGCCTATACCAATGCGAAGGTGCGCGAAAACTATTCCCGCCGCTTCTCGATCCGCTATCCCAACGAGGAACTGCCGGCTGCCAGGCCGCTGCTGACGACGCCGATCTACGACGCGCTGAAGGCGAGGGGTGCGGTGTTCGGCGCGTCCTATGGGCTCGAAACGCCGCTGTGGTTTGCGCCAGAGGGCGTCGAGGATACGTTTTCCTGGCGCCGTTCCACAGATTTCGAGCATGTCGGCCGCGAGGCAAAGGCGGTGCGCGACAGCGTCGGGCTGATGGAGACATCCGGGTTCGCCAAATATTCGATCGGGGGCGAGGGGGCGCATGCCTGGCTCGACCATATTCTCGCGGGCAAGGTTCCGCCCGTCGGCCGCATGGCGCTGTCGCCGATGCTGAACGAGGCCGGAAAACTGATCGGCGATTTCACGCTCGCCAATCTCGGCGACGATGCGTTCCTGCTGATCGGCTCCGGCATTGCCGAAGATTATCATATGCGCTGGTTCGAGACGCATCTGCCGGACGACGATTCGGTTTCGTTCGATTGCCTCAATCTCGGTCTGGTCGGCCTTTCGATTGCGGGTCCCCGGTCACGCGATGTGCTGCAGAAGCTGACCCATCTCGACCTGTCGGATGAAGCTCTGCCGTTCATGGGCATCGTCGAGATCGATCTCGGCATGGCCCCGGTCATCCTCGGCCGTGTCAGCTATACCGGTGATCTCGGCTTCGAGCTGTGGATGAAGCCGGAATACCAGCGCTATCTGTTCGATCTCATCATGGAGGCCGGTGCGGAGTTCGGGATCACCCTGTTCGGCCTTCGGGCGTTGAATGCGCTGCGTGTCGAAAAATCCTTCGGCAGCTGGTCTCGCGAATACCGGCCGCTTTACGGTCCCGTGGAAGCCGGGCTCGGTCGCTTCATCGCCTATGGCAAGGAGGCCGATTTCATCGGAAAGGCCGCGGCGATCGAGGAAAAGGCGGAGGGCGGCGCGCTGCGTCTCGTCACCTTCGTCGTCGATGCAAAAGATGCGGACGTGCTCGGCGACGAGCCGATCTCGCTTGATGGCCAGGTCTGCGGCTGGGTGACCTCGGGTGGATACGCCCATGCCGCCGGCGTGTCGGTCGCCATGGGCTATGTGCCGAAAGAGGTCTCCCGAACGGAGGAGGGGTGGCAGATCGAGGTGCTCGGCGAGATGCTCATCGCCCGGCTTCAGCCGCATCCGATCTTTGACGCCAATGGGTCGCGCATGCGGTCCTGACCGTCGAAAGCTGAAGAAGCGGATAAGCTAAGACCGAAGCGGAGCAGAGGTTATTTCTCTATAGTTTTTGCCATTCGTGTGGAAATCGTGCCGTTTTTTCAACAATGCCAAGCGGATTTGCGTCACGTGCTGCAAAAGCCACTGAAATTATGTCTGCCTCTTTCTTTTGCACTTCACATTTCGATCGAAACCGGTAGGAATCAAAAAAATTGAAGATCCTATCAGGGACATTCAAGCGAAAGATGCGGCCGCCAAGGATCGCATCCGCAGGGGAAAATACATGGAATATTTTATCCAGCAGCTCATAAACGGGCTGACTCTCGGATCCATCTATGGGCTCGTGGCAATCGGCTATACGATGGTTTACGGCATCATCGGCATGATCAACTTTGCCCATGGTGACATCTTCATGCTCGGCGGCTTTGCCGCCCTGATCGTGTTCCTGCTTGCCACATCCTTCTTCGCCGGCATTCCGGTGGCGCTGCTGCTTTTGCTGATGTTGCTCGTCGGCATGCTGATGACAGGCCTTTGGAACTGGACGATCGAGCGGATCGCCTACCGGCCGCTGCGCGGCTCGTTCCGCCTGGCGCCGCTGATCACCGCGATCGGCATGTCGATCTTCCTGTCGAACTTCATCCAGGTGACGCAGGGTCCGCGCAACAAGCCGATCCCGCCGCTGGTCACCGACACCTATCATTTCGGTGCGATCACGGTGTCGCTGAAGCAGATCCTGATCGTCGTGATCACCTCGATCCTGCTGTTCGCGTTCTGGTACATTGTCAACAAGACGCCGCTCGGCCGTGCCCAGCGCGCCACCGAACAGGATCGCAAGATGGCGGCTCTGCTCGGCGTCGATGTCGACAAGACGATCTCGATCACCTTCATCATGGGCGCGGCTCTCGCCGCCGTCGCCGGTGCCATGTACCTGATGTATTACGGTGTCGCCTCGTTCAACGACGGCTTCATTCCGGGTGTGAAGGCATTTACCGCAGCCGTTCTCGGCGGCATCGGCTCGCTGCCGGGCGCTGTTCTCGGCGGGTTGCTGATCGGCCTCATCGAGAGCCTGTGGTCGGCATATTTCTCGATCGCCTACAAGGATGTCGCGACCTTTGCGATCCTCGCCTTCGTGCTGATCTTCAAGCCGACCGGCATCCTCGGTCGTCCTGAAGTGGAGAAGGTGTAACATGGCGACCGTATCGGAAACCGTTCCCAACAACGTCATGGCCAAGGCGATCAAGGAAGGCATCTTTGCAGGCGTCATCGCCTTCCTGATGTTCCTCCTGTTCGTCGGCATCGAGACCTATCAGGACATCAACAACCAGCTCGTCTGGCGCACCCGCTGGGGCCTGCTTGCAGTGTTCGTGGCAGTCGCTGCCGTCGGTCGCTTCATGACCGTCGCCTTTATCAAGCCCCATCTCGACCGTCGTAAACTTGCCAAGGCAAAAGCCGGCATTCTCGAGATTTCGGATGAGAAAAGCTTCTTCCATCGCCACTTCCTCAAGTTCGCGCTGGTCTTCCTGCTCATCTATCCATTCCTGTCGCTGCTGATCGTCGGCAAGCAGGGCTCGCTGAAATATGTCGACAACTTCGGCATCCAGATCCTCATCTATGTGATGCTCGCCTGGGGCCTCAACATCGTCGTCGGTCTCGCCGGTCTGCTCGATCTTGGCTATGTCGCCTTCTATGCGGTCGGCGCCTATTCCTACGCGCTTCTGTCATCCTATTTCGGCTTCTCGTTCTGGCTGCTGCTGCCGATGTCCGGCATTCTCGCCGCGCTCTGGGGCGTCATCCTCGGCTTCCCGGTGTTGAGATTGCGGGGTGACTACCTTGCCATCGTGACGCTCGCCTTCGGGGAAATTATCCGGCTTGTTCTGATCAACTGGACTGACGTCACCAAGGGCACGTTCGGTATCTCGGGCATCGCCAAAGCGTCGTTCTTCGGCATATGGTCGTTCGATACGGGCTCCCCGAACAACTTCGTCAAGGCCTGGGGCCTCTCGGCTTCGTCGGTCTATTACAAGATCTTCCTGTTCTACATCATCCTCGCGCTCTGCATGCTGACGGCCTACGTCACCATTCGCCTGCGTCGCATGCCAATCGGTCGCGCATGGGAAGCGTTGCGCGAAGATGAAATCGCCTGCCGCTCGCTCGGCATCAACACCGTCACCACCAAGCTCACGGCATTTGCCACGGGCGCGATGTTCGGCGGTTTTGCAGGCTCGTTCTTTGCGACCCGCCAGGGTTTCGTGTCTCCGGAAAGCTTCGTCTTCCTGGAGTCGGCGGTCATCCTGGCCATCGTGGTTCTCGGCGGCATGGGTTCGCTGACCGGGATCGCGATTGCGGCTGTCATCATGGTCGGCGGTACCGAAATCCTGCGCGAGATGTCGTTCCTGAAGATCATCTTCGGCCCCGACTTCACCCCGGAACTCTACCGCATGCTGCTGTTCGGGCTGGCGATGATCATCGTCATGCTGTTCAAGCCGCGTGGCTTCGTGGGCTCGCGTGAGCCGACAGCCTTCCTGAAGGAGCGCAAGGCCATCTCCGGCAGCTTCACCAAGGAAGGCCACGGCTGATGGCGACGGATATGACGACTATGACGAAAGACACGATCCTGAGGGTCGAGCATCTGTCGATGCGGTTTGGTGGCCTGATGGCGATCGACGACTTCTCGTTCGAAGCCAAGCGCGGTGAAATCACCGCGCTGATTGGCCCGAACGGCGCTGGCAAGACGACGGTGTTCAACTGCATCACCGGCTTTTACAAGCCGACGATGGGCATGCTGACCCTGCATCGCAGCAACGGCCGCGAGTTCCTTTTGGAACGCCTTCGCGATTTCGAGATCAACAAGGTCGCGGGTGTTGCCCGTACCTTCCAGAACATCCGGCTGTTTTCCGGCCTGACGGTTCTCGAAAACCTGCTGGTTGCGCAGCACAACGTGCTGATGAAGGCTTCGGGTTACACGATCCTCGGCCTCTTGGGTCTGCCGACCTACAAGAACGCTGCCAAGGCCGCGATCGAAAAGGCCGAATACTGGCTGGACAAGGCGGATCTGACAGACCGCGCCGACGACCCGGCCGGCGATCTTTCCTATGGTGCCCAGCGCCGGCTGGAAATTGCCCGCGCCATGTGCACAGGGCCGGAACTTCTGTGCCTGGACGAGCCCGCCGCCGGCCTCAACCCGAAGGAATCGCTGACGCTCAACGCGCTGTTGCGCGGCATCCGCGACGAAGGCACGTCGCTGCTCCTGATCGAGCACGACATGTCCGTCGTCATGGAGATTTCGGATCACGTCGTGGTTCTGGAATACGGCCAGAAGATTTCCGACGGAACGCCTGATCACGTGAAGAACGACCCGAGGGTGATCGCAGCCTATCTCGGCGTCGAGGATGATGAAGTTGAAGAAATCGAGGAAAAGCTCGACAAGGGCATTATTGAAGAGGGGTCCGTCTGATGGCCGGTGAACCCCTTCTGAAAGTCCAGGGCGTCGAAACCTACTACGGCAACATCCGGGCCCTCGACGGCGTCAATGTCGAAGTCAACAAGGGCGAGATCGTCAGTCTGATCGGCGCCAACGGTGCCGGCAAGTCGACGCTGATGATGACGATCTGCGGCAGCCCGCAGGCCCGCAAGGGTCAGGTCATCTTCGACGGCGAAGACATCACGCAGGTGCCGACGCATCTGATTGCGCGCCGCCGTATTGCCCAGTCGCCGGAAGGCCGCCGCATCTTTCCGCGCATGACCGTGCACGAAAACCTGCAGATGGGCGCCGGTCTCGACAACCTCAAGTATTTCAAAGAGGACGTCGAAAAGATCTTCACCCTGTTTCCGCGCCTCAAGGAACGCCAGGCCCAACGCGGCGGCACGCTGTCGGGCGGCGAGCAGCAGATGCTGTCGATCGGCCGTGCACTGATGGCGCGTCCGAAACTCCTTCTTCTGGACGAGCCGTCGCTCGGCCTCGCACCACTGATCGTCAAGGGCATTTTCGAGGCGATCAAGAAGCTGAACAAGGAAGAGGGGCTCACCGTGTTCCTCGTCGAGCAGAACGCGTTTGCGGCACTCAAACTGTCCGATCGCGCCTATGTGATGGTCAATGGCAAGGTGACGATGTCCGGCTCCGGCAAGGAACTGCTCGCAAATCCCGAAGTCCGCGCCGCCTATCTCGAGGGGGGCCGGCATTGAGCACCATGATCATCATTCCGGCGACCGGGGGACACTGAGATGCAGGGCCTGTTTTTCGAAACCGATACTGGCGTGCGTTATTTCCTGCGCGCACTCGTCATGGTCCTCGGCTTCTGGACGGCGTGGCGCGCCGGCAAGGCGGTCGCAGAAGGCTGGAACGGCTATGGCCATGTCATCGCCTACACGCTGCTGCTGGCCGTCGCGATGCAGTTCATGCATTACGCGCTGTTCCAGGGACCGTTCATCAGCCCGTTCCATTACATCATCGATGTGGTGCTGCTGATGGCGTTTTCCATCTCCGGATTCCGCATTCGCCGCACCCGTCAGATGGTTCAGAACTACTACTGGCTCTATCAGCCTGTCTCCGCTTTCTCATGGAAGAAGAAAGATTGACAGTCGCTCATTTCTGACTTCAGATTGGGTTGGGTCAAATAAGAATACACCAGAGGGTGGAACATTTCTCCGGCGCAATGATGGTGGGTATTGCGTCCGGGTCCCAAAAAACCGCTCACCTAAAAACTGGGAGTAAATCAATGAAGAAGTCTCTTCTTTCCGCCGTCGCGCTGACGGCGATGGTCGCATTCAGCGGCAACGCCTGGGCCGATATCATCATCGGCGTTGGCGGCCCGCTGACCGGCCCGAATGCTGCATTCGGCGCGCAGCTGCAGAAGGGTGCTGAACAGGCTATCGCCGATATCAATGCCGCCGGCGGCATCAACGGCGAAAAGCTGGTCATCGCGCTCGGCGACGACGTTTCAGATCCGAAGCAGGGCATTTCCGTCGCCAACAAGTTCGCGTCCGATGGCGTGAAGTATGTGGTCGGTCACTTCAACTCGGGCGTTTCGATCCCGGCTTCGCAGGAAGTCTATGCCGAAAACGGCATGCTCGAAGTCACCCCTGCAGCAACCAACCCTGTCTTCACCGAGCGCGGTCTGTGGAACACGTTCCGCACCTGCGGCCGTGACGACCAGCAGGGCGGCGTCGCCGGCAAGTATCTTGCCGAGAAGTTCGCCGATGCAAAGATCGCGATCATCGACGACAAGACACCTTACGGCCAGGGTCTCGCTGAAGAAACCATGAAAGCCTACAACGCGGCCGGCAAGAAGCAGGTCATCCGCGAAGGCGTCAACGTCGGCGACAAGGACTTCTCAGCGCTGATTTCCAAGATGAAGGAAGCCGGCGTTTCGATCATCTACTGGGGTGGTCTCCACACGGAAGCCGGCCTGATCATCCGTCAGGCGAAGGATGCTGGCCTCAAGGCAACGCTCGTATCGGGTGACGGTATCGTCTCCAACGAACTGGCCTCGATCGCTGGCGATGCAGTCGAAGGCACGCTGAACACGTTCGGCCCCGATCCGACACTGCGTCCGGAGAACAAGGAATTGGTTGCCAAGTTCAAGGCTGCCGGCTTCAACCCTGAAGCCTACACGCTCTATTCCTACGCAGCCGTTCAGGTCATCGCCGAAGGCATCAAGCTTGCTGGCAGCCCTGACGACGCAGAAGTCGTTGCCAAGGCTCTCAAGGAAAAGGGTCCGTTCAAGACCGTTCTCGGCGACATGGCTTTCGACGCCAAGGGCGACCCGAAGCTCCCAGGCTACGTCATGTACGAGTGGAAGAAGGGTCCGGACGGCAAGTACAGCTACTTCCCGCAGGGCTGAGCCTTCAAGGCTTGAACCATCATTCGACAGGAAGCCCGGCCATTGGCCGGGCTTTTTGCATTGATGCCTGCAGGGTTCAGATATCGAGCTCTAAGTTTCCCGAGCTCAAACCCTGAAAATCCCATCAGAAACTTTCGGGGGTGAAACTGGCAAACCGCGCCGCGGGAAGAGGGCCGGCGGTCATCAGTGTGAAATCGAAATTCGACTTTGCTTCCGATCCAAGAACGTATTGACGGTGCACGCGCAGGAAATCGCGCTTGATCCTGTTGTAGCGCTCGGGCGCCATCATCCGCTTGACCCTGATGAAGGCAAGCGTCGCCTGGGGTGCATCTTCATGTCCTGCCAGCGCCACGACGCGGCTCTTGTAGAAATGAATGCTGTCGGTGAGGCACTGAACCTCCAGCCAGAAGATCTGTGGTGATCGGGCAATGCGGCCGACACAGGCGCGCAATGTTGCGGCAGGCTGCAGCAGCGAGCATTGCAGGATCGCGCCTCCCAGCGTCACGAAGCTCACCTTGCGGTCGCTCTGATCTGCGCCCCGCCTGAGTACATCAGGATTTTCCGCAAGCAGCATGCCGATCACGTGGGTGGCGACCGCCGATCCCATGCTGTGCGAGGTGATGAGATATTCGTCCGCATCCTCAGTCAGTGCCTCGCGGACACCCTCCATGCAGCTCGCCAGCCAGGCGTTGACATCGGGCCTGTCGAGATTGCCCATCGCGTCGGCCATCTCCCAGTCGGCAAACAGGTGCAGCGTGTGAAACCGCGCCATGAAGGGGAGGAGGGCGTAGCGGAACAGCGCAAGACCAAGCGGTATGCTCCACAACAGATGCAACATATTGAGCCCGAGCAGCGCGGGCAGGGCAGCGATCACGGCGGTGAGCCCAAGCGCTACCGCCACCAGCAGGAATGGAAACAGGAAAAACAGGCCGAACCGCCATGCATGCCTGAGATAGCCGGCCATGCCGCCCTGGGTGACGATGCGGAGCGCGCTTCGATAGCCGTCGAGGATGCGGCTCGGCAGCGGCTTGCCGTTCAGGCTGTCGACCAGAGCGCAGTGGTCGAAGATGTAGAACCGGCTTTGCGTGACGCCGTCGCCCGCACCCCGCGCGCGACAGGTGATGTCGAAATACGCCGTCTTTGCGGTCCGCTGCAGCTCACCTGTCTGGAGATCCAGGTTCCATGTCTTGGCGCTCTGTGCCGCCGCGCGCGCATAACGGGCATGGTGCATGCCGGCGTCGAGCGGCTCGAAGCCCGGGAAATGCAAGACGACGCGTTTCCTCACCCGGTCCGCCGTCGGGGAGTTATCTGCGTCGTGGGGCGTCTGTGCCGTCGAAGGCGATTGTGTAGTCATGACTGCGGAGTTCCGGATGCGGCTTGTCTAGGCCGTTGAGGGTGCGCGCGGATCTATCCCTTGGCATCGCTGACTGCAAGTGTCTGGCCCCGGTCGGCCCGTTTGCGTCTAGTCGGGCCGGTCGCCTGCGTGCAGGACGTTCGCCGCCATGACCGCTGCCGAGGCGCGATTTTCGACGCCGAGCTTGATGTAGATCTGTTCGAGATGCTTGTTCACGGTGCGGGCGGACAGGCCCAGGATATCGCCGATATCTTTGTTCGCCTTGCCCTTGGCGATCCATAAGAGCACTTCCGACTCCCGCTGCGTCAGCGGGAAATGCTGGCGCAGGATTTCGTCGTCCGGCCGCTTGATGACGGCGGCCGACAGCCGGAACAGGAATTCGTCGGCGCCGATCGCACCGAGAAACGCAAACTGCAGGCTGGTCTGCAGGTTTTCCGACAGGGAGAAGGCTGCGTTGCGGGCAAAGCCTGCCGTATCGCGCTCCGCCATCCAGGCGCCGATGCGGCCTGCGACAATCGCAATGCCGTCGTCGCTTTCCGTCGCGGCATTCATCAGCCGCGTTGCCTGCGGTGTCGACCAGCGGATCGAGCCGTCGTTTCTGACCGCAAGCAGATGCCGGCCGGCGGCATCGAGCGCGACCCGCGCGCTCTGCGCGGAGCGGGCATTGGAAAGATGCACCCGTATTCTCGCCCGCAGCTCGTCGATATTGATCGGCTTGCTCAGATAGTCGACGCCGCCGCTGTCCAGCGCGTTGACGACGTGTTCGGTCTCGGTCAGGCCCGTCATGAAAATCACCGGCACCTGCGCTGCCGCATGCGCCTTCAGTCTGCGGCAGGTCTCGAACCCGTCCATGCCGGGCATCACGGCGTCGAGCAGGATCAGATCGGGCGTAATGCGTTCGACGATCGAAAGCGCTGCCTGTCCCGACGTGGCGATCAGCACCGAAAAGCCGGATTGCTCCAGCGCTTCAGTCAGAAAACCGAGCGTGTCGGGACTGTCGTCCACCAGGAGGACGATATCGCGCGGTGTCGTCGCGTCAGCCATCGTTGTTTTCCCGTTCTTCCAGTTCCTGTGTCTCCATGCGTTCCAGGTATTTCATGTAACCGGCCATGTCGAAGGCCTTTACATAGGTTCCGAGCTCTTCCGCGAACGGGCGGTGCGATTGGTCCGTGGCGAGATCCGCGAGCTTGGCTTCGATGCCGCGCACGTAACCGATTTCACCGAGCCGCAGCAGATCCTGAAGATGGCCCGTCCCGGGGCTGATGACCGGCTGCTTGACGAGGGCCGAAAGCGCCAGTGCCGGTGCTTCGTCCTCGTAAACCCATTTGAGGGAGAGATGCGAGGCAAGCTTGTCGGCAAGGCGGCGCAGGTTGACGGGCTTGGACAGCGTATCGTCATGCCCTTCGCCACCCGCATCCGCGGTCGTGCCATCGCCGATATTGGCCGAGAGCATGATCATGGGCGCCGTCTGGCCTTCCTCTCGCAACCTCGAAACAAGCTGCCAGCCGCTCATGCCGGGCATGGAGATATCGACCAGAAACAGATCCGGCCGAACACCCTCGATCAGCGTCAGGCATTCCGGCCCGTCGACGGCCGTCAGGATGACGAAATCCATTGGCGCCAGCACCTCGCGCATCAGGTCGCGGTGATCCTGGTTGTCGTCCACTACGACGATGGTGCGGCGCGGCCCGGTATAGGAGACGATCTTTCGCTCCGCCTCCGGTGTCGTGTTCGGCCGCTCGATGGCCGAGAGCATGAGCCGCACCTTAAAGGTCGAGCCTTCACCCTTCGTGCTGGCAACGGAGATTTCACCGCCCATCGTGTTGGTCAGAAGCTGAGTGATGGTGAGCCCGAGCCCAAGCCCGGGCATCGGCCGGATGCTTTCCGCCTCGCCGCGCTGGAACGGCTCATAGATGCGGCCGAGATCCTTTTCCGCGATGCCGCGGCCCGTATCGGTCACAGTGAAGGTCGCGACCTGGCTGCGATAGGCGATCTCGAAACGAACAGTGCCTTCGTCTGTGAATTTGACCGCGTTGGAGAGGATGTTGACAAGGATCTGGCGAAGACGCTTCTCGTCGGTCCGGACATATTGCGGAAGCGTGCTGGCGCGCACGTGTTCGAAGGCAAGGCCCTTGGCCTGCGCTTGGAGGCTGAACATCTCGACGATCTGGTCGAGGAAATCCTGGATGTTGATCTCGTTGGAATAGACCTGCAGCCGCCCGGCTTCGATCTTGGAAATGTCCAGCAGCCCGTCGATCAGGCCGGAAAGATGGTCCGCGGACCGCTTGATGACCTTTATTGCCGATTGCCGCGGGGCAGGGATGGTGTCGTCGCGTTCCAGGATCTGCGCATAGCCCAGCACGGCGTTGAGCGGCGTGCGCAGCTCGTGGCTGAGGCCAACGACATAACGGCTCTTGGCGCGGTTGGCGGCTTCGGCGGTTTCCTTGGCATCCTGCAGCGCCGCGTCGGTTTTCTTGTGCGCCGAGATTTCCTTGAGCAGAAGCGTGTTCTGCCGCGAGGATTCCTCTTCGGCCACCATCCGGCTGTCATGCGCCAGCACGTAGAACCAGGAGAAGATGCCGGTTATGATGGCAAACACAAAGAAGACGATCAGGATCGTGCCGTAGATCACTTCGGCATTGGCAGGCGCTGCCTGGCCTACCTGATAGGCGATCAGCGACAGGATGGCGCCGATCGCCGAGATCGAGATCACAGCCGTCATCCCATAGCGGCCGAGCCGGGTGGTGAGCTTCGCGATGACGCTTTCGGTGAGGAATGTGCGCGCCACCGTGCCGATCTGCGTGTTCAGACGCGCATGCGGCTTGCACATGTCGTGGCAGCGGCTGTCCAGCGAACAGCAGAGCGAGCATATCGGCGCTGCATAGGCCGGGCACCAGGCCATGTCCTCGTGCTCGAACGGGTGTTCGCAGATCGAGCAGGTGATCGAACCCAGCGTCTTCCAGCTCTGGCGCGGCTTTCGGGCGAGATAGTATTTGCCCTTTGTGGCAAACGCGATCACCGGCGACACCACGAAGGCGCTGAGCGTCAGATAGGTGGCGAGCGACGCCATCAGCGGGCCGAACAGGCCGAAATGGGCGGTGAGCGCAATGCCGGTCGCGCTAAACATGGCGCCGAGCCCGACCGGATTGACGTCATAGAGATGGGCGCGCTTGAACTCGATGCCGGGCGGCGACAGACCGAGCGGCTTGTTGATGAACAGATCCGCTGAAATCGTGCAGAGCCAGCTCATCGCGACGATCGAGAAGATGCCGAGCGTTTCTTCCAGCAGCCGGTAGATGCCAAGTTCCATCAGAAGCAGCGCGATGATGACGTTGAACACCAGCCAGACGACACGGCCGGGATGGCTGTGGGTCAGCCGCGAGAAAAAATTCGACCAGGCAAGCGACCCCGCATAGGCGTTCATTACGTTGATCTTCAGCTGCGACACGACCACGAAAGCCGCCATCAGCATCAGCGCCGCGGTTTCGTTGGGGATCATGTAGCCGAACGCGGCGAGGTACATGTGGGCGGGATCGGCCGCGTCCTCGACCGGCACGGCGCTCGAAAGCGTCAGCACGGCGAGGAAGGAGCCTGCGAGAAGCTTTGGCACGCCGACCAGAACCCAGCCGGGTCCCGCTAGAAACACCGCGAACCGGTGGCGCCATTTGCGCTGCCCTTCCGGCGGCAGAAAGCGCAGGAAGTCGACCTGCTCGCCGATCTGCGGCATCAGGGCCAGGATGACGGCCGACGCTGCCCCGAACTCCACCAGATCGAACGGCGCGGCCCCGCCGACTTCGCCGTTCGAATGGCCGATGCCGGCAAAGGCGCGCCAGAGGTCGAATTTCTGCCAGTCCATGAAGGCAATGAAGACAAAGGGCAGGATGTTGAGGATGATCCAGAACGGCTGGGTCAGAAGCTGGAAGCGCGAGATCAGCTGCACGCCGTAGATGACGAGCGGGATCACCACGGCCGCCGAAATGATATAGCCGATCCAGGGCGGAATGCCGAAGGCGAGATCCAGCGCGCCGGTCATGATCGACGCCTCGATCGCAAACAGCATGAAGGTAAAGCTCGCATAGATCAGCGACGTGATGGTGGAGCCGATATAGCCGAACGAGGCGCCGCGGGTGAGGAGATCGATATCGACCCCGTGGCGGATGGCATAGCGGCTGATCGGCAACCCCACGACCAGCATGACGAGTGCGGCCACCAGGATTGCGAAAAACGCGTTGGTCGTGCCGTAGGACAGCGTGATCGCCCCGCCGATCGCCTCCAGCGCCAGAAACGAGATCGCACCGATCGCCGTCTGCGAAATCCGGCTAGACGAAAACCGGCGAGCGCTCTTCGCTGTAAACCGCAGCGCATAGTCTTCCAGCGTCTGGTTTGCGACCCAGCGATTGTACTCACGGCGAACCGGTATGATGCGTTGGCGTGCTGCCATGCCTAAAAACGATCGCCTTTATCGGGGAGATTGATATTTAGGCAGTTTCGACTTTGGTGCGGGGTTTTGCAAGGGCGGTTTTACCGCCGCTCACACCTCGCTGCGCTTCAGCAGGTAATCCAGCCCGCCGGCGCGATACCAGCGGTAGCCATAGGGCTCGATCACGATGTGATGCTTGCCCTTTTCGTCCGCTGTACTGTCCGAACTATCGGCTATGTCGATCAGGTTGCGTCCCACATCTTTGAGGCCCACGTCGAAGGTGATCTCTACCGGCCTGTCGTGAAAATTGTGCAGGATCACCAGCGCGTTGTCGCGCCAGTCATAGCGCATGGCGAGCACACCGTCATCGCCGGTGTCGAGGCATTCGAATGTGCCCCAGCCGATCTCCGGTGCTTCCTTGCGCATTCGGATCATCCGCTCTGTCCAGTTGAGCATGGAATCGGTATCGCGACGCTGGATGGCGACGTTGACGTGGTCGAAGCCGTAGGGTCCCTCGTGGATAACAGGCAGGATCGGTTTGTCGCTCTTGGTGAAGCCGCCCTGAGGCTCGTTCGACCACTGCATCGGCGTGCGGGCGCAGTTGCGCTCGGGCAGCGACAGGTCGTCGCCCATGCCGATTTCGTCGCCGTAGCGCAGAACCGGTGTGCCGGGCAGGGAATACATCAGGCTGTAGGCAAGCTTCAGGCGGCGCGGATCGCCACCGAGCATCGGCGCCAGACGACGGCGGATGCCGCGGTCGTAGAGCTGCATGTCCTTGTCCGGACCCATTTTGTCGAACACTGTCTGGCGCTGCTTGTCGGTCAGGCGGCCGAGGTCGAGTTCGTCGTGGTTGCGCAGGAAAATGCCCCACTGGCCGGTCGCCGGGCGTTCCTTGGTGTCGTTCATTGCCTTCGCCAGTGGCCTCACGTCTGCGCTGGCCATCGCGTAAAACAGCGACTGGTTGACGTGGAAGTTGAACATCATCTGCATCCGGTCGCCGTCGTCGCCGAAATATTGCAGGTTCTCCTTCGGCACGACATTCGCCTCGGCCAGAATGATGCTGTCACCCTGGCGCCATTGCAGGAACTCGCGGAAGGATCGCAGCATGTCGAACTGCTCCTTCGGCTTTTTCACGTCGGCGCCCTTTTCGGCAATCACGAAGGGCACTGCATCCATGCGGAAGCCTGAGACGCCGAGCTGCAGCCAGAAGCCCATGATCTTCAGGATCTCGGCCTGCACATGCGGGTTGGCGGTGTTGAGATCCGGCTGGAATTCGTAGAAGCGGTGGAAATAGTACTCGCCCGAAGCCTTGTCACGCGTCCAGGTCGTCTTCTGGATGCCGGGAAACACCATGCCCTCATCGGCATTGGCGGGTTTCGTCTTCGACCAGACATACCAGTCGCGGTAGCGGGAGTTCTTGTCCGCACAGGCTTCCTTGAACCAGGGATGTTCGTCCGACGTGTGGTTGACGACGAGATCAATCAGTACGCGGATGCCGCGTTGCTTGGCACTGTGGGTGAACTCGACGAAATCGCCGAGCGTGCCGTAGCGGGGATCGACGTTGTAATAGTCGGATACGTCGTAGCCGTCGTCGCGGCCGGGCGATGCCTGAAACGGCATCAGCCAGATCGCCGTCACCCCGAGGCCGGCGAGGTAATCCAGGCGCCGCTGCACCCCTTGAAAATCGCCGACCCCGTCGCCGTTGGAATCCATGAAGGTTTCGACATTGAGGCAATAGAAGACGGCGTTTTTGTACCAGAGGTCGTTAATCACGGGATGCTCCACGGCTTCGATCGATCCGGGGCAATTGCATCAGACGTGGAATTGTTCCCGTCCGATTGTGAGTTTGCGATCAAGCGTCGGAAAATGCCCTATCAAACCGGTGTAATAACGCTTGCTATTTTACCCGGATCAGAGGCTATGCTTCACCATCAACATGAGGAGATAGGTCATGGCCAAGGGTCAGGTACGCGGCAACAAGGAAACGCGCAAACCCAAGAAGGACAAGGCCGCTCCCGCGGCTGCGCCGACTTTGGGTTCGCAGGTCAAGTCGGCCGAAAGCAACACCAAAAAGAAGTAGTCTGCTCCGTCGTCATGCCGCGATCTCCTTGGTCGCCGGCAGACACAGGACGGCTTCAAGACCTCCCATATGCGATCGGGAGAGGCTCAGCTTCCCGCCGTAAGCATTTGCGATGTCGCCGGAAATCGCCAGGCCAAGGCCTGTTCCGGCGCCATCGCTGTCTTCCTCCTGCTGGCCGCGGACACCGCGCTTCAGCATGGAAGCGTAACGCTCCGGCGTAACGCCCGGGCCATCGTCTGCGATACGCAGCAACACCATTCCGCCATCGCCCCTCGATGCCGTCAGCTCGATGCGCCGTCTCGCAAACCGGACAGCGTTGTCGAGAATGTTGCCGATCGCTTCAGCCGCGTCGGCCGGGTCCGCCTGGACCGTGAGAGCTGGATCGATGTCGAGCTCCCAGTCGATCCCGCGGTTTTCGGTGACCGGTGAGAGCACGCTCACAAGCTTTCCCGAAATACCGAGAAGCGATGTCGTCGCCATCTGTTCGACGCCCATTCGTGCGGCCTGCAACTGCCGGTCGGCGCGCTGGCGCACCAGCTCGATCTGCTGCAGGGCGGTTTCGCGACGGGCGCCCGGCAAATCCTCGACGAGATGGGACAGAACGGTCAGAGGCGTCTTCAGTCCATGTGCCAGATCGCTTGCCCGGGCGCGCGCCCTCTCGACGGCATTTTCCCGCTCCGACAGAAGAAGGTTGATCTCGTTGACGAGCGGCGTGACTTCGCTTGGCCCCTGCGCACCGATGCTCGGCAGGCGACCCGCCCGGATATCGGCTACATCCTGGCGCAGGCGAGAAAGCGGCCTCAGACCGACGAGGCTCTGCAGGAGTGCGGCAAGGAAAAGCAGGGCACCGATGGCGATCAGCATCATGACCAGGGGCCGGTGATAGGTGGCGAGCGCTTCCTCCATGTCGTTCTTGGAGAAGGCGGTGTAGAGGGTGAAGCGCTGCAGGGCGTCGCCTTCGCCGATCGACATCTCCCTGACCGTGATCAGGATCGTGCCACCATCGGGTCCCTCGGTCTGGTAGAAGCCGCAATAGAGATCGGGAGAAAACAACTGCCGCGAAAGTTCCTGGTCCCAAAGCGAGCGCGAGCGCAGCGGCGGTTTCCCGTCGGCCGGCGATATCTGCCAGTAGAGGCCACCGGCCGGGATCTGGAAGCGTGCATCGGACGGCTCGCTGGCCAGGGAGAGACCGTTCTGCTGAATGGTCAGCCGTGCGCCGAGCGCGTCCGATACCGCCGTCATCTCTGCGGAATACTGGTCGGCAACATAGTCCTCGAACAGGTGACCAAGCACGAACCAGGCGAGCCACAGGGCCACACCGATCGATATCAGGGCGCCGATTGCCAGCCGGAAACGCAGGGAGCGGATCACGGGCGTTTCTCCGGCAAGACATAGCCAAAGCCGCGGCGGGTCTCGATCGCGTCGCTGTCAGTTTTCTTGCGCAAGCGGGCAACCATCGCCTCGACGGCGTTCTTGGCGGCGTCGTCGTCGCGGCCCTGAACCTGGCTTGCAAGTTCTGCGGGCGTCAGGACGGCGCCGGGGCGGTCGATGAACAGCGAGATCATGCGGTATTCCAGAGGGCTCAGATCCAGCTCGCGTCCGTCGAACGTCACACGGCGGGCCTGCTCGTCCAGCGTGAACCGGTCGGCCGATTTGACGCGTGCCTGAACCTTGCCGGTTCGGCGAAGCAGCGCCTTCAGCCGGGCGAGCAGCTCCTCGCTGCGAAACGGTTTCGGCAGGTAGTCGTCGGCGCCGGCGTCGAAGCCATCGACGCGTTCCATCCAGGAACCGCGCGCCGTCAGTACGAGGATGGGCGTATCGACGCCGCTTGCCCGCCAGCGCTTGAGAATTGAAAGCCCATCCATCCCCGGCAGGCCGAGATCGAGGATAATGGCTGCATGGTCGCCTGTCTCGCCCCGTTCCCAAATGTCTGGTCCGTTCGAGAGAGTTTCGACAAAATAGCCCTCGCGACTGAGCTTCTCGACGACGAGAGCTGCGATCTGGGCGTCGTCCTCTGCAAGCAGGATCTTCATGATATCAACCGCCTCCCAGAAGCGAGCCGCTTCTCGCATCGACTCGCAGGGTGCGGATGGCACCGCTGTTGTCACGCAGTTTCAGTTGATAGACGTCGCGCGACGGCGAGCGGCTGAGACGGATGTCGATGATGCGACCATACCTGGTGGCGTCGATCTTTCTCAGCATCGTCTTTAGCGGCATGATCTGACCGCTGCGGACCGCATCGCGGGCCCGATCGGAATCGTTTGGGCCATAGCCGCCCCCCGAAGCGTCATGGCCTCCCGCACCGTCCTTGCCGTGGTCATCACCGCCATCGTCATCACCGCCGTGGTTATCGCCATCATCGCCACCGCCGTCATTGCCCGAGCCGCTGTTGCCCGAACCGGAAGATCCGCCGCCATCGCTGCCGCCATCGCCGTCCTTGGCGAATGCGGGCGCAACGGGTGCGACAATCGCCGACCCGAGTGTGGCCGCGAGCAGCGCAGCAAGACAGATACGACGGGTCACGCCCATTGATACTCCGGATAGGACTGTGTGGCAGCGCTTTTGAGCCGCGAAACACTACTCTGCCATGATGGCGATGTTGCTGCAAACGTCCGCACCCCCGCCGGCATCCGGCGGGGGTGAGGACAGTGGTCGGACAAAGCCTATTTGTGGCCGCCGCGCGTGCCGCCCTTGTGGTCGTTCTTGTTGTGGTTTGCAGAGTCATCGCTGCTCTTTCCGCCGCGCTTTCCGCCCTTGTCGTCGTTCTTGTCATGGGTCGCGGCGTCATCGCTGCTCTTTCCGCCGCGCTTTCCGCCCTTGTCGTCATTCTTGTCATGGGTTGCAGCGTCGTCGCGGCTCTTGCCGCCGCGCTTGCCACCCTTGTCGTCATTGGCATCATGGTTCGGACCATCGTCCGCACCCTGGCGGGCAAAGGCTGCGGATGTGCCGGCAAAGGGAACAGCGGACTGGACCAGCGGCAGCGATGCTGTGAGGGCGAGTGCGGCGGCGAAGGTCGTCAGAGCAAGTTTCGTTTTCATGGCATGTTTCCTCTCGTATTTGGTTGACGAGTGCAGAATGCCATGGGGCCCCTGACAGGCTACTGAGTGCCGCTGTCAGCAAACTGTCAGACTGGCGAGGGCTTGCCCTCCAACGGGCCGGTTCACCCCTCCCGATACGTCATTCGACGTATACGTTTTTGCGGTGCAGCAGCCGATAGTCCGGTTAAGCAACGGTTAAATCTCCGGTTGCTTGAACGAACAAGAAGAGGGGTTCGACCAATGACATTCAGGGTGAAACTTACCGGCGCGCTGCTTGCCGCTGCCATGTCCGCCACGGCGCTTTCGGGCGCATTCGCTGCCGACGATACGATCAAGATCGGCGTTCTGCATTCGCTGTCCGGTACGATGGCGATTTCCGAGACGACGCTTAAAGACGCCATGCTGATGATGGTGGAAGAGCAGAACAAGAAGGGCGGCGTTCTCGGCAAGAAGCTCGAAGCCGTCGTCGTCGATCCGGCCTCCGACTGGCCGCTGTTTGCCGAAAAGGCCCGCCAGCTGATCAGCCAGGACAAGGTTGCAGCCGTCTTCGGTTGCTGGACCTCGTCGTCGCGCAAGTCGGTTCTTCCTGTCTTCGAAGAACTGAACTCGATCCTGTTCTACCCGGTCCAGTACGAGGGTGAAGAATCCTCGCGCAACATCTTCTACACCGGTGCCGCGCCGAACCAGCAGGCCATTCCTGCGGTCGATTATCTTGCCAAGGAAGAAGGCGTGCAGCGCTGGGTTCTCGCCGGCACCGACTATGTCTATCCGCAGACGACCAACAAGATCCTCAAGGCCTACCTGATGTCGAAGGGTGTCGCCGAGGCCGATATCATGGTCAACTACACGCCGTTCGGTCATTCCGACTGGCAGACAATCGTTTCCGACATCAAGAAGTTCGGCTCTGCCGGCAAGAAGACCGCCGTCGTCTCCACCATCAACGGCGATGCCAACGTGCCGTTCTACAAGGAACTGGGCAACCAGGGCATCAAGGCCGAAGACATTCCGGTCGTGGCCTTCTCGGTCGGCGAAGAAGAGCTAGCCGGTCTCGACACCAAGCCGCTGGTCGGCCATCTCGCCGCCTGGAACTACTTCCAGTCCGTCGATGCCGAGGTCAATGCGTCCTTCATCAAGGAATGGCACGCCTTTACCAAGAACGAAAAGCGCGTGACCAACGATCCGATGGAAGCCGCCTATATCGGTTTCCAGGCCTGGGTTAAGGCCGTCGAATCCGCCGGGACGACCGACACGAACGCGGTTCTGGACTCGATCATCGGCGTTTCGGTGCCGAACCTGTCGGGCGGCTATTCCACCGTCATGCCGAACCACCACATCACCAAGCCGGTGCTGATCGGTGAAATCCAGGCCGACGGCCAGTTCGAAATCGTCCAGGAAACGCCGGCCGTCGTCGGTGACGAATGGTCGGATTACCTGCCGGACTCCAAGGACCTGATCTCCGATTGGCGCAAGCCCATGTCCTGCGGCAACTTCAACGTTGCCACCGGCAAGTGCGGCGGCAAGGGCGGCAGCTGATCCGGGTTATCTCTTCATGACCGGAGAGGGGAGCGAGCGGAATGCCGCATCTCCTCTCCTCATCCCTGTGCTTGTCACAGGGATCCAGCAGCGTCGCGTCGGCGACGCGGAAGAGTTTTTTCGGCCCAAGGACTTGGGCCGACTGGATTCCTGTGACGAGCACAGGAATGAGGAGTGTTGAGCCAGCCTCCAATCCGCAAGTATCCGCCATGTGTGAAGGGCGATGTCGTGACAACAAGAAGCTTCGTCAGAGCGGTTTTTGCCGTTCTCCTCCTCGCTCTCGCAGCACCCGCCCTTTCGCAAGGGGCTGATCCGAAGCCGCTGTTTAACCAGCTCGCCGATGCCGATTTCGGCCAGGCTGAATCGATCGTCGCCAAGATCGCCACCAGCGGCGATATCCGCGTGGTGCCGGCGCTCGAGGCTTTTGCCGAGGGCGATCTCTATTTCCGCAAGGCCGACAAGGCCGTGTTCGTGGCCAAACCCGCCGGCTCGCAGCTGGATCTGATTGATCCGGTGACGGCGGAAAGCGCCGGCCAGGTCGCCAAGGGTGCCGTCACCAAGATCCGAGTCAACAACACGCTGCGGCGCGCCATTCGTGCAGCGCTTGGCGGTCTGACGCTGATGAGCCCGGATCGCGGTGTCCGTCTTGCCGCAGCCGATGCGATCCTTTTGTCGCCGAGTGCGGAGGCGCTGGATCTGGTCGAGGCTGCGATTGCCAAGGAAACCGACCGCGACGTCAAATTCCGCATGGAAGAGGCGCGCGCCGTCTCGGTGCTCTCCTCCGACCGCTCGCTCGACGAAAAGCGCGCCGCCATCCAGACCATGGGCAATCTTGGCGGGCGCAGTGCGCTCGGCATTCTCAGTTCGGTCTCGTCAACCATCGATCCGAGCCTGAAGGCCGATCTCGATGCGGCGATCAAAGCCATCCAGAACGAGCAGCAGCTGTGGGATATGGCCCAGAACGTCTGGTACGGCGTGTCGCTCGGTTCCGTGCTGCTCTTGGCCGCGATCGGTCTTGCCATCACCTTCGGCGTGATGGGCATCATCAACATGGCGCATGGCGAAATGGTCATGCTCGGCGCCTATTCCACCTATATGGTGCAGGAAGTGATCCGCGGCCACGCGCCCGGCCTGTTCGACTGGTCGCTGACGATTGCGCTGCCGGTGGCCTTTCTCGTGACCGGCGCCGTCGGCTTCGTCGTGGAGCGCGGTATCATCCGCTTTCTCTATGGTCGGCCGTTGGAAACCCTGCTCGCCACCTGGGGCGTGTCGCTGATCCTGCAGCAGACGATCCGCTCCATCTTCGGCCCCACCAACAAGGAAGTCGGCAACCCGTCCTGGATGTCCGGTTCGTTTCCGCTCGGCGGCATGACGATCACCTGGAACCGCATGTGGATCGTCATCTTCTCGCTGTCGATCTTCTTCGCGCTGCTGGTGGTGATGAAGAAATCCGCCTTCGGCCTCAACATGCGCGCCGTCACCCAGAACCGTCGCATGGCATCCTCCATGGGCATCCGCACGCCATGGGTCGACGCGCTGACCTTCGCGCTCGGCTCCGGCATCGCCGGCATTGCGGGCGTCGCGCTCAGCCAAATCGACAACGTCTCGCCCAATCTCGGCCAGAGCTACATTATCGACAGTTTCATGGTCGTGGTGTTCGGCGGCGTCGGCAATCTCTGGGGCACGCTGGTCGGGGCACTTTCGCTCGGGGTGCTCAACAAGTTCCTCGAACCCTCGGTCGGTGCCGTTCTCGGCAAGATCCTGGTTCTGGTTCTCATCATCCTCTTCATCCAGAAACGTCCGCGCGGTCTTTTCGCGCTCAAGGGAAGGGCGATCGAAGCATGATTACCGGCTTCATTCTGCGTGCACTCGAAGGCAAGATCGTCGTGGCCATCGCCATCCTGCTCGGCGTCGCCATTCTCGTCCCGGCGCTCAATCTCCTGACGTCGCCCGACAGCGCGCTCCACATCCCGACCTATGCGATGGCGCTGATGGGCAAGTATCTCTGCTATGCGCTGTTGGCGCTGGCGCTGGATCTGGTCTGGGGCTATTGCGGCATCCTCTCGCTCGGCCACGGCGCGTTCTTTGCGCTCGGCGGCTATGCGATGGGTATGTATCTGATGCGCCAGATCGGCTCGCGCGGCACCTACGGCAATCCGCTGCTGCCCGATTTCATGGTCTTCCTCAACTGGAAGGAACTGCCCTGGTTCTGGTACGGGTTCGATCACTTCGCCTTTGCGATGCTGATGGTTCTGGTCGTGCCGGGCCTGCTTGCCTTCGTGTTCGGCTGGTTCGCCTTCCGCAGCCGCGTCAACGGCGTCTACCTGTCGATCATCACCCAGGCGATGACCTATGCGCTTCTGCTTGCCTTCTTCCGCAACGACATGGGGTTCGGCGGCAATAACGGCCTGACAGATTTCAAGGAAATCCTCGGCTTCAACGTGCAGGCCGGCGGCACCCGTGCGGCGCTGTTTGCGATTTCGGCCATCATGCTGGCGCTCTGCCTGCTGGTCGCCTCGGCCATCACCCGCTCGAAATTCGGCAAGGTGCTGGTTGGCGTCCGCGATGCGGAAAGCCGCGTCCGCTTCCTCGGCTTCCGGGTGGAGAATATCAAGCTCTTCACATTCGTCGTTTCGGCCATGTTTGCCGGCATTGCCGGTGCGCTGTTCGTGCCGCAGGTCGGCATCATCAATCCGGGCGAATTTGCCCCCGCCAACTCGATCGAAGTCGTCGTCTGGACGGCGGTCGGCGGCCGCGGCACGCTGATCGGCCCGATCATCGGCGCCATCCTCGTCAATGCCGGCAAAAGCTATTTCACCGGCGCCTTTCCGGAGATCTGGCTGTTTGCGCTGGGCGGCCTGTTCATTGCCGTCACGCTGTTCCTGCCGCGGGGCATCGTCGGCACCATCCAGCACGGCTTTGCCGGCCGCAAGGCGCTGAAGGCAGCGGTCGAGGCGGAAAAGGGCAGGGATGCCGGGGCGGTCCCGGTCGCCCGACAGGTTCAGGCAGCGGAGTGAGACGATGAACACGATTGCCGAAACACGCACGAAAAGCCTGCTCTATCTCGAAGACGTCTCCGTCTCCTTCGACGGGTTCAAGGCGATCAACTCGCTGTCGCTTGTGGTCGAACCGGGAGAGCTTCGCGCCATCATCGGCCCGAACGGTGCCGGCAAGACGACGATGATGGATATCATCACCGGCAAGACGCGTCCCGATACCGGCCGGGTGATCTTCGAAGACACGATCGACCTCACCAAGAAGGACGAGGCCGATATCGCCCAGCTCGGCATCGGCCGCAAATTCCAGAAGCCGACCGTGTTCGAAAGCCACACCGTGTGGGACAATCTCGAACTGGCGCTCAACCGGTCGCGCACCGTGTTCGGCACGCTGTTCTATACGCTGTCTGCCGACGACGAGGCGCGCATCGAGGAGATCCTCGAGACGATCCGCATGACGCATCGCAAAAACGAATATGCCGCCAATCTTTCGCACGGCCAGAAACAGTGGCTCGAGATCGGCATGCTTCTGGCGCAGGAGCCGAAGCTGCTTCTGGTCGACGAGCCGGTCGCCGGCATGACGGATGCCGAGACATCCGAGACCGCATTGCTGCTGAAGGAAATCGCCAAGACCCGCTCGGTCGTGGTGGTGGAACACGACATGGGCTTCATCCGTGATCTCGGCGTCAAGGTGACGTGTCTCGCGGAAGGGTCGGTGCTGGCCGAAGGCTCGATCGATTTCGTGTCGAACGATCCGAAGGTGATCGAGAATTATCTGGGGCGGTGAGGGATTACCCTCCCCTTGAGGGGGAGGGTCGGCGCAAAGCGCCGGGGTGGGGTGATCTTTGGGATCCCGGCGGTCACCCCCACCCGCAGCTTCGCTGCGACCTCCCCCCTCAAGGGGGAGGTGAAGGGGTGCGGCAAGCTTGTCGATCCTCGAACGGCCGACACAAAGAGAAAAGAGACCGACCATGCTGACAGTCGAAAACGTCAATCTCCATTACGGTGCAGCCCAGGCCCTGCGCGGCGTGTCGATCAAAGCCGATATGGGCAAGATCACCTGCGTGCTTGGTCGCAACGGCGTCGGCAAGTCGTCGCTGCTGCGCGCCGTCACCGGGCAGCATCCGGTGTCAGCGGGGACGATCAGCTTTCAGGGCGAGACGTTGAACGGGCTTGCACCCTATCACCGCGCCAGGCACGGCATCGGCTATGTGCCGCAGGGGCGCGAAATCTTCCCGCTGCTCACCGTTCAGGAAAACCTGCAAAGCGGTTACGCACCGCTGGAGCGCAAGGACAAGTTCATCCCGGACGACATCTTCGCGCTGTTCCCGGTGCTCAAATCCATGCTCGGGCGCCGCGGCGGCGATCTGTCCGGCGGCCAGCAGCAGCAGCTGGCGATCGGACGCGCCATGGTCACGCGGCCGAAAATCCTGGTGCTGGACGAGCCGACCGAAGGCATCCAGCCGTCGATCATCAAGGATATCGGCCGGGCTATCCGTTACCTGCGCGACAGTACCGGCATGGCGATCCTGCTGGTCGAACAGTATCTCGACTTCTGCCGGGAGCTGGCAGATCATGTCTATATTATGGATCGTGGCGAGATCGTGCACGAAGGCGCCGCTGAGACACTGGATACGGCAGAAGCAAGGCGACACCTAACTGTTTAGGGGTCAATGTTTGCATGGCTTCTATTCGTTAACGCGGTTTCAAAGCCTGGGCCTGTGTGCTAGATGAA
>Ga0213836_100321_pt1 | contig 42571 bp, 51 predicted proteins | sample SWPATP03_FD_160578 | JGI IMG/M metagenome (GOLD analysis project Ga0213836, IMG submission 160578) | Coastal seawater microbial communities from Marineland, Florida, United States - SWPA TP0 #3 | ecosystem: Environmental > Aquatic > Marine > Coastal | place: USA: Florida | collected 2016-08-05
CCGTTGGAGAGATGCCGGAGTGGCCGAACGGGACGGATTCGAAATCCGTTGTACTGGCGACAGTACCTAGGGTTCAAATCCCTATCTCTCCGCCATTATTAGATACGACTAAGCCCCTGAAATTGTTAAAGATTTCAGGGGCTTTTTCGTTTTCGGGGGGTGGTTTAGGGCAAATCTAGGGCAAAAAATGGACGCTGTGAGCCGCTATAGGACGCTATGAGCCGGGGTTAATAGCGCTGAATCCCATCATTTCAGACACCACTGCTGCCATGCTTTTGGTGTCTGCCGGTATCCAGCGGCCATAGTGCTTTTTCACCATGGTCGTATCGCTATGTCCGAGCTGTCGAGCCACCCACTCGACCGGGACATAGCTCGACAGCGCTTGGCTGGCGAAGGTGTGACGACACTGGTTGGCGCCACGGTGACGAACCTTGGCTTTGACCAGATGAGCGGTGAACCAGACGCTGATAGTTTTTCCGCTCCATAACAAGCCGCTGGTCGAGCTGCGAAACAGAAAGTGCAGGCGTTCCTTCCGGCGGGTGATGTTATCCCGCTGGACGACCTCGATCTCTTCGGCTGCGTGACCGGCACTGTCGATCATGAGCTGTTGGAGTAGCTCCAGCGCTGGTGTGATCAATTCAACGACACGAATGCGCGAGCGCTCTTTGGGGACTTTGAATTGTCCGCTCACCAATGCACGTTTGATCGACACTCTGCCGTTGATCAAGTCAATGTCTTCCCTGGCTACAGCGATCAGCTCAGACAGCGACAGCCCGGTCCAACTGTTGAACAGGATCATGCGAACGTCTTTCATCCGAAACGGATCTGCGTTGGCAATCAACGTAAGTTCCTCTCGGGTGAACGGATCGGCTGTTTCGTTATCAGCATCGATCTGGATATTAGTGATGCGATCGAGTGGGTTGGTTTTAATCACTCCATCGGCAAATGCATCCGCCCATATGCCGCGAACGATTGTAAAGATATCATTCACCGTCTTCGGAGCGAGGCCCTGTTTCAGTAACTGGGCCTGCCACAGTTCAAGTTCACTTTTGCTGATATCGGTAAAGCGGCGCGCCCCAAACTTCGCCTCGACGTGATTCGATTTGCTGACGTAATTATCGTAGGTGCTCTTCGCGCGCCGAACCTCTTGCACTTCTCGCCACTTCGTCAGCCCTTCTTTCACGGTACGCTTCAATGATGCGCCGGGGTTTAGCGACCATGCGGCGGCTCGGGGTGAATCAGGGAAGTGCGCTGCATAGTCGAAGCGCCCCTCCTTGATTTCCGCCAGTATTGTGCGGCGCTTGTTGTCGGCGTAGGCAATCGCTGCTTTGTTGACCTTCACAATCCCCGTCAGAGGTTCTCGGCAGCGCTGACCGTTCAACTGGAAAACGATCCGCAGTTGCTTGCCGTTCATCTCCACGCCGGTGGGCAGTTTCTCAGTCACAACTGCCCACCCATCCAGCGTTCAATCTCTACGCGGTTGTAGACAAGGACATTTGCGGGGTCTTTACGCCAGTGCTTATTCTCCAGCCATAGGCCGCGAGAGCGATATTTGCGCGCAGCTTCTGGGGTGAAGCCGAAGACTGGTTGCAGCAGCTCCTGACGGATCCAGGCTGCTGGGGTGACGTGATACTCAATTTTCTCGGCTGCGCTCACGAATTTATCCTCATACATCGATGTTGGTTTCAGCAGCGAGCCGCGCGGCGCGGGCTGCTTGTCGTTTCTTGCTGCACTTGTCGTGCTTGCCTTTGTTGCGGGCGATCCCGCACTGATCGCAAATGACGTTGCAATCGGTGCAGAGGCCTCGGGTGTTGATGCGGGCCTTGCGGCGCAAGGGCGGGTTCATGCTGCCGCCTGAGCTAATGGCTGATATGCGTCGTCGGAATCACACAGGCCGTAAGCGGAGCTGCAGGCCGTAGCGTCTGTGGCAATCATCAAGTCGTACTGGATGCCGCCTCGGGCTGTTTTCGACCATTCCACGGCCTGGCGGATGCTGGCGATCTCTATCACCTCGATTGCCGTCATGTCGGCAATGGAGCCTTTCGGGTGTTTAGCATTGGACCCAGCAAAGAAGGTTGCCGCCCCACGCTTGCTAGCCTGCTGTGTCAAACGCTCCCATCGCTCGATTCGATCAATGACCTCAGGAAACCGCAGTGCAATTTCGCGAAGTTCGTCCTTGCGGCAGTTGATGCAGGGCATGCACCCCACCCGGCCCATGCCTTGCGAATACAGCGGGTTCGGCTTAATGCCCATGAACCGGTGCGCCTCGAAGACCGCCGGAATGTCCCACTTCAAGATCGGCCTGTAGTTAAAGAGGCCGCCTCCAACCTCGTCGCACTCTGGCAGGTATCGGCGGTTGAGTGACTCATCCGCTCGCACGCCTTGCCAGCTCATGATCATGTCGCCGCTATGCATCAATGGCATCACGACCTGTTCCAGCATTGGGTCGCGCTTCAGTTCCATGGTGCAGAACTGGGCACGGCGGGATGGGAATCGTCCTTTCCACAAGCAAAGATCTAAGAAAGGGTTGCCGGTCGGCCTGAGAACATCCAGCGCAGCCAACACTACCTCCTCGGCAATGCCTTGCTCGCGCCACTTGGTTTCGATGAATCGACGCTTCCCTGCGATGCGCTGGGTAAAATCTGCGCGCACGCGAGTGATCGGTACGCCGGTCGACTGCTCCAGATAGTCCAGATACTCGTAAGTTTGATCGTGCTCGTTACCGGTATCAGCGAAAACGGCGCGCAGGTTCGGTGCCTCGAGAGCCAGGGCAACTAGCAGCGTGGCGGTGCTGTCCTTTCCACCGCTGACGCTTACAATGTTGTGCGTGGTCATGCTGCCTCCAGAAACGCTTCAGATCGGCGCCATGGATCGTTGGCGCGAGCAAGGGCGGCCATTGGCGGCGGGCTTACACTGTTGCCGCACATGTGCACCTGCTCAGTCTTGGTGAACGACTTGCCATCTGCGCCATGCGTGATGATGTAATCCGGTGGGAACCCCTGCGCCCTATACAACTCGGCGGGCTGAAGCATCCGCAGGCGAATATCGACGATCACGTACGGCGTACCCTTGACCATGACGGTGACCAGGCCCAAGCGATCTTTCGTCGTGATCGTTGGTGCAGGCTGATCGCAACCGCTGATGTTTTCTGTGCCGTAATAGCTGATCAGGAACGCAGCGACCCGCAACGCCCCTTCTTCATGTTCGGGTGACAGTTCAAAGCTGACTAGCGAGCTTTTCCCGCCACCTCCTGCAGTGATCGTCGGCGCCGGTTCACTCAGGTCTTGGCCAACGCTCGCGCCAAACTGCCGTTCCATGAAGGCCGTCATCAAGCCGTGATGTGTGCCGCCGGCGCTGATGGTTTGCAGAGGTTCACCTGCCGCCCTTGCGTCGCAGTTGCCGCGCAGGTGCAGCAGGCTTGCGGTAACCAGTTGTTGCTGGCTGCCGGTGTTCGTCACGGTGGTCATCGGGTCGCCGAGGCTCTTGGCGTCGGTGGTGTTGAATCCGCCGTTCATCTGCGCCATGAACGCGGTGGCAATGCCCATCGCGTGTGCTGCACCGGCAGGACGCTGGTAATTGCCGCCGCTGGTAATGGTAGGCAGCGGTTCGTCTAACGCCTTGCCTTCATCGTTGAATCGGAACTTCACCAGGTGCGCTGAGGCAACCGAGTGTCCGCCGCTGGCCGTGACTGTGCCTAGCGGATCAGCGGAGGACTTGCTGCCATCGCCCCAGCGCTGTACGCCGCCGGGCTTTCCTTCTCCGTGTGCCGCTGTGACCATCACTGGGCTGATCAGCGTCAGCTCACCGCGATTGGCGCAAGTGACTGTCGGCAACGGCCCGAGCGGATCGTTAATCCGGTCGCTGCCCTGGTGCGTGGCGGGTGCGATGACCGGGCTTACCACCGAGAACGATCCGCCTTTGGGGTAGGAGGTCACGGTGCGCAGCGGCTCATCCATCGATTGGACCGTCTCGTTCGACCAGTTCGCGATCGGCACAATGAACGGCGCAGGGTTGTCGATGACGAATTTCTTCATGCCCTTGGCAATACGGCGCTTTGTTGCGTCGGCCAGCTCGTCTTTGCGCCCGAAAATGCTTTTGCCCAGGTCGGTAAAATCGATGCATTCGGCAGCGGTGCGGTATTTTTGCTGGCCCTTGCCGGGTTTCTTCGCATGGGTTGGCTCCGGCCACACGATCGGCTGTCCGTCACAGCGAGCGATCATGAACAGACGCTCGCGGCTGGTCGGCGCGCCGAAGTCGCAAGCCTTGATGACTCGCCATTCAACTGCATAGCCCATGCCTTCCAGCGACTGGACGAAGCGCTTCCAAGTGGTACCACGGCGTTTTGGATCAGGAATGAGGAACTGCTGGCCGACCGGCACGATTTCACCAGGTGCGGCGACAACCTTCTCGATTACTTCCTTGCCCTTGGCATTGAGCACTCTCACCAGCTTGATGACGCGTCCGGTCGCCTTGTCGCGCTTGGCGATCAGCGGACCCCACTGCAAGATTTGCTTCACGTTTTCCAAGCTGATGACGCGCGGCTTCTTCTTACCGCCCCACTTCAGGCCGATCCATGACAGATTACGGATTTCGCGCTTGCGCGGCTGGCCACCAGCGGCCTGGCTGTGGTGTGTGCAGTCCGGGGACATGTGAAACCAACCGACCGCTTTGCCGCCACACTCGGTGTCTGGGTCACCTTCGAACACATCGGTGGTGAAGTGCTTCGCCCCCGGGTGGTTGATGGTGTGCATACTGATGGCCTTGGGGCTGTGGTTTTTCGCGACGTTAACCTTGCGACCTAAGCCCATCTCCAACCCGGTGCCAGCGCCACCACCACCGCAGAAGAAGTCCACGACGATCTCATCGTCTTGCGGGTTGAAGCCCAGTGAGTACTGGGTTTTGAAATCAAAAGGGGGCTTTTTCAAAGATGTCATGCCGCCCTCCCGCGATGCGCTGTCTGCATCAAATCCATCAGTCGACGGAAGTAGTGAATACCTGCTTCTTCCGCGCTCCATGGGCGGATCTTGTCGGCATGTGGGTGGATGCCTGTCAGGCAGAGCCACTCCGCATGGTGATGGGGCATCAGGTCGCGGCGCTCAGTGGCGAGGGCGACGAGGTCGGCGTGCTTGACGCTGGCGGGCAGAATGGGGTCGAGCAGAAAGCGGTCACAGATGGCGAGCCAGACGCGATGCTCGATCTCGCGATACTCGGGCATGACATCCTTGAGCGGGCGAACCATGTCGCCTACATAAGCCTCGGTGGCGTCGTGCAACAGTGCGGCCAATTGATCGGCCTGAGGGACCAAATCAGCGACTATGCAGCTATGTTGGGCAACGCTGTAGTGTGTGCGGCTGTGCCCATTGAAGCGGCAAATCCGGGCCAGTGCGTGTGCTATGTCACCTGGCGAAATCATCGCAGCGGTGGGTTCAAGCAGATCGAAGCGGCGTCCGGTGTAGGTAAGGATCCAGTTCATGCTGCCTTCTCCTGCTTGGCCGCAACGGCGATGGCGGCTTCGCGGTCGCGGATGCGTTTTGCGATGGCGTTCAGGTCGTTCAGATGTTCCGTAACTCTCGCTCGGTACTTCTCCGTGTTTGGGATTGCTCGCCAAGTCTTGTGGGCGACGTGCAGAGTGTTGGATATCTCCAGCAGCGTTTGAAGATCGGCTAGCTGCAACGAATTGTGTTCGCTCAAACGTTCCGAGCGGCCTTCGATACGGCCTGCAGCCTTGCCTTCCGCATATTGGTAATGACGATCTTTGGCGATGGCTCTTACTGCGATTCGAAAAAGACTGAAGGCCAGGGCAGCGCCGAGCGCCAGAATGATGTAGTGGATGGATTGCATGTGCTGTGCGTCCTGTAGTGGGTGCCACCGCCGGTGGTGTCGCCATGGTGAGAGGCCGACGGTGGGCTTATGACTGGTTAGGCGAGGGTGGCTTCGTACATCGGTACGGCGCCGATAGAGCCTTGGATTTTCGTGCGAACGGTTACATAGGCCTCTTCCAACACCTTGTCCGGGCGCACCAGCTCGTACCACATGATCAAACGGCCTTCCTGAATGCGGTAACGGAAGCGCGCTGGAACGCAGAACGCATCGCCGCCGAGGAATGGGCGCAGCGCGATGTAGAACTGTTCAGGAATATTGAGCTGACCTGATTCGCCAGCGCGCCCGTCGATTTCTTCGTTGTAGGTCAGCTGCACCTGGCCGTTGTCCAGTCGTGTGCCCTGCCTGAAACTGATGTTTTTCTTCGCTTCCAGCGTGCGGCTGATTTCCAGCATGTCTGCTGCCGAGGGTGCTGCCGGGGTGTTCTCAGGGACGGTGATGTCCTTGACGTTCTCTTCGATGAACTCGGCGAACTCTTCCTGACGGAGACGTTTGCGGTTAGTTTCCTTCCAGCGACCCCATTCGATGCTGATCGGGCAGCAGTAGACGGCTTTGTGTTGTCCCCACGATGGTTCGTCTGGCTGGTGATAGTCGAGTACCGCGGTGAAAGTGCGGCCCTCTGGACCGTCACAGAAGACAGCGGCGGCAGGAGAGGCGAAGCGGTTCACGTAATCAATGAACGTGTCGGCATCGAGCACTTTCAGGTCTTGGCGAATGCGAGACGGCGCGGCCAGCAGGCCTTCCAGATCCTGAAGTTTGACGCCTGCCGGGACGAGCGCGAATGGCGCGGGCAGGTCTGGGTGGTCAACGGGCTTTCCGATGGTCTGCGCCAGGGAAATCAGTTGGTTCAAAACTTCTTGCATTGGAGTAACTCCGGGTTTGTGGTGAGAGGGTGCTTACTGAGAGACGTGACGCAAACTCGCCGGGGCTTCGTCTTCCCCGACCGGGCGCAGTTGCAGGTCCTGCTGCCGTGGATCGCGGCGCGAGAGGTTGCCTTCCGGGGTCAGGAAAAACAGGGAAGTGCCGCGGGACATCTTTGGCTCATTCACCTTGATCTCAGACTTGATGGTCATCTGGCCTCGCCCGTCTGGCTTGTAACCCAGCTTGATCACCAGTTCGCCGCCTTTGCCTGCCAAGCGAATGGCATCGATCAGCTGGTGCTGCGCTTCGGTCAGTTCGTCCAGTAGTCCGCCTGCCTCGATGTCCCGTAGCGTGTCGATGAATGGTCTCGCTTTGTTGCTCATGTGCTGTGCTTCCTGTTGTTGATGTGGTGAGAATTCAGGCTGCGTTGCTGCTCTGCGCGTCGAGGTATGCGGCCAAGTCGTGTACATACACTGCTGGTTGCCCTTTGCCTGAACCCCCGAGCCGAGTGACCTTCAGCTGGATTGACCCGGCGCTGATTTTGCGCAGCAGATAGCGATCACTTCCTATGTGCGAGAAGTACCGCTCTCGAACTGCCGTCAGTGTTGGGCACGGACTTCCAAACTCCGCGCGTAGTAGTTCTTGCGTCGTAGTCAAAGCGGTTCCCCCGACCCCTCTGTTCGGGGCAGCAGCTGCAAGCGGATTAGCTCGGCGAGACCTTCGGGCGACTTGCCGGTCGCGGTCGCCAGCAGCCTGCCGTGTTCATCCGCGATGACTGCGCCGTAAGGACGCTCCGGGCTATTGGTTGGGGTGACGTAAGCCACTTGGCCCTCTTGGACGACCGCGTCCACCAACCGGAAAACCTCCGCAAGTTCGGTGGTGACCGGTGGTAAGCCCTCCAGCATGGTCAACGCCTCAGTGGTGGCGCCTATCAGCGTCGCCCGGCTGATGATGGTCGGGTGGTTCAGGAACATCGGCACCAGTCTCAACGCTCCGATGGCATGGGTAATCGCGGTCTGATTCATGCTGCTGAGTCCTTTCCGTGGTGCGTGAGGGTGATATTCAATTGCTTAGCCAGCCAGGCAACGCCCGGCTCCTTGACCATCACTACCGCGTAATGACGGTATTTCTGGATCGATTCGTTCCAGTGGCTACGCGGGTCGGAGTACAGATAGCCCTTGTCGCGGTGCTGGCTGGCGAGGGTGCCGTCTGCGTTCAGAATGCGCAGTTCACGTAGGCGAGTTCGCAATGTCCGAGGTTTCAGGCCAAGCAAGGCGGCGGTTTGATCGAGGGTGCGATTCATGGGCGAACCCTCAAGCCGCCGACCGGGAGCGGTCAGTGCGCAACGGGAGCAAGGCCAGGAGCCCCTCGATGTTGGCGAACAAGCCCGGCAGGTCGCCGTCGTTCACCAGCACCAAGTCATTCTTGTGAATCGAAACCCCTGACTCGCTGACGTGTGGGTTCACCTTCGGCGCGTCTGAGCGCTGCAGGTGAACGATTACGCCACCACGCTTGCGGATGAAGTCGGCTTCGTTCTCGAAACGCACGTCGCTGATGACAAAGTTGGGCGACGGGAACGATGCGTTGGCGATGGCCTCTAGGTGCTGCTCTGCCAGATCGACCCAGAGGTTTGCGCTGATCATGTGGCGGCCCCATTCGGTACCGAGCAATTGCATCAACTCCCGCGGCGACCTTCCCAGCCACGAGATCGGCTGTTCTTTCGCCTCGCCTTCGAAGTCCTCGGGCGACAGTTGGAAGATGGCTGCGAGGCCTTCACGCAATGGGTCTGCAAAGGCGAAACATTCGAAACCGTGCTCAAGCATTAGGTGGTGAGCTGTGGTGCTTTTGCCGGTGCGGGCAGGGCCAGTGAGTCCGATGAGAATGCTCATGCTGCGTCAGGCCCCCATGGATTGCTGTCATCAACCTGCTGCAACTGGGCGTGACGCTGTTTTGGGGAGGTGATGATCAGCAGGCCGGTGCGGCGCTGAATAGCGTCAATAGAGGCTTTTGAGGTGGCCGCTGCGGGGTGGAGATACACCGGGCAGCGGTAATGGCGCTGTGCTGTTTGCATGGTTCGTACTCGGTGGTGAGAGGAGTTACGGAACCAACAATACAATACGTATTTGAAACAGGCAATACGATTTGTATTTTAAAGCGGTAGACCTCTGGCTGTTCAGTACTCCGGTGTCACAAACCACGACACTAGGTAGCTTCCATCCTCAAGCGCGGTGACCGTTACCCCCTCAGCATCTCGGATTTCGGTTAATAGGCGCTCCCAATTGCTTCTCAGCTCACCTTCTTCGCGCGCGATAACTGCTTGGTGATCGATCTGAGCCTTCGGGCTGCTGATGATGCTCTGAATCCTGCGGACTAGAGCGACGTAGGCTTGTTGCACGGTGATATCCGGGGTCCAGCTCGTCATAAGGAAACCTCCTTTTACTGTTTTTATATACAGTATTATCGGATCCGTTTTTGAGCAAGGGTGGGAATGCGCGGAGGAGGTCAATACGTAGGAAATGGACTACTGCGGACAGAAAAAAACCCTGCATCGGCAGGGTTTTATTTGAACGGCACCACTTATCAGAGCGTCATTTTCGCCAGACTGACGACCCCGATGAGGCGACAGTTTTCATTCACAGTGAACATCGGGTAGGCAGGGTTGAGCGCTTTAAGATAAAGCTGACCTGAGTCCTCTACCAGCTTTTTGAAGGTTGCCTCATTGCTCTCCGGCAGTTTAGCCACGACAAGCTTGCCGGGTGTTGGCTCGATTCCAGTATCAACCAAGATGAGCATACCTTCGGGGACGCTTTGGCCGACCGGTGCGGTCATCGAGTCCCCTCGGACGCGTAACCAGAATGCAGGCCCTTTCGCTTTGTAATCGGTCAACTCATATTCGTCAGCTGCGCCAGGCGCGTATGGTTCAGTTGCTTCAGCCCAGGCACCAGCACTGACCCAGCTTAGGACTGGATAGCGGTAGAGCCGATCCGGAGTCGGTTGCGGACTTGCTAGAGCGACTTCGGTCATTTCTGGGACGATTATTGCGAGGCCAGGGACCCCAAGAACCCCGAGAAGCTTGTTAATCGTTTCCAGTTTCGGCTCGCGCTTCCCGTTAAGCCAATGGCCTACGGCACCTTGGGTAACGCCCAGCCGCTCAGCCATCTGCTCTTGGCTAATGTCCTGGGCTTCCATGATTTTTTTCGCAATTTCATACCATTCGCTCATGCCCAAAATAATACAGGGCGTATTTTTGTGGGCAATCGACAGACTGTATTGAGCGCTTGCATGAAAAAAATACAAAGTGTATTGTCTCGGTCGAACATTGAGGAGGTTGCCATGAGCGCCCTGAGTACTGCTCGAAAAGCTGCGAATCTCACGCAGCAGGAACTTGCCGAAAAGGTAGGTATTACCCAAGCGGCGATCGGACATTACGAAACATTGAGGAGAACACCCAGGCTAGCCGATTGCCGCCGCATCGTTTCCGTTCTGCGGGCCTCGGGGGTTGAATGCAGTCTGGAGACGGTGTTCCCAGCAGACGAAATGGAAACCGAAGCGAAGTCTGCTGCTTAGCTTTGTTAGAACTACCGGGCCGGGGATCCTCTCACCACAAGACTCTTCCCGACCCAGACAGGCCAACGCATTGCGTTGAAGCTCCGCCGACCGGGATTTCTCACCACAAGAATCCAGATCGGCTCGAACGATGACCGTGCCGCACAGCACGTTTAGCACAGCACATCGGTCGTAGCTGAAGGATAAGGCGTGCCTTGCCCTCTGGCTACACCGTAAACAGGGGATTTACGGTTATGAGTCGCTCAGACCTTTTGCCGGACGCAGGTCCGGTCCTTTCATTGCGCCAAGCACTTTACCGCGCTGGCCGTGATTACAAGGGCGGTGTCACTGCCCTTGCCTTTGACATGGTTGTCGAGAACGACACCCTGCAGAAGAAACTCAAGCTTGATGAAGAACGCCGGTGGCTGACTCCGGATGAGCTGGAAGAGGTCATCCGGTTGACCGCCGATCCGCGCCTACTCGATGCGTTGGTACGACCGGCAGGGGCTGTCTGGTACAAACCAACGCCTGTTCCAGCGACAGGTGCTGCGCTTTTGGCGGTCGGCAGTTTGCTGCATGAAACCGGTGAGTTCGTTGCCAAGATGCACGACGGCGCCGCAGACAACGTCTGGGAGTTGCACGAGGTCATTGACCTGGAGAAGCACGGCGCGGATGTCATTCGCGAGATCCTCGGGATCATGGCAGGCGCCCGCAAAGCGATGGAGGATCGCCTCAATGGCTGACATCGCTGATATCGCTAACGACCACGCGCAATACTTGCTCGATAACGCTTTGCTGCGTCGAGCCCCCGCCGCAGCGCTGCCGAGTGCAGAGACCTGCGAGGATTGCGACGAACCTATCCCATTGCTCCGTCAGCAATCCATCGTCGGTTGCCAAACCTGTGTCCCTTGCCAGACGCTGCGGGAGCGGCGGAAATGACAGAGCGTTTGACCCAAAGCAGTATCGCGGTATGGGCTCGGCGCTACATCGAAACCTTCAACCTGGCTCTGGTTTATATCGAGCCGGGTGACAAGGCACCGAAAGGGTATGGTTGGAACAAGCCCGGCGGATACATCACGGACCCGAACGCCGCAGAGGCGTTCTGGACTTCGCACCCGCAATACAACATGGGCGTGGTCCTCGGCCCGAGCCGTGTTTGCTCGCTTGACGTAGACGATGTCGAATACACGCGCATGGTGCTGGCAGACCAACTGGGGTTGGATGTCGACGGTATGGCGGCTGTATACCCGACGGTGGTCGGCAACCCGGCGCGCTTCCGGATCCTGTTCGCTTTGCCGGAAGGACTGGACCTGTCGCGCCACTCGCTGGCCTGGCCGAATCCAAACGACCCTGATGGCTCAATCCATAAAGCCCTCATTCTCAAAGCCAACAGCGCGAAGGACGCGGGCGACACCGCACGCGAGAAGCTTTATCGCACCGAGGCGGAGCAGTATCGCCGCGTGACGGTGTTCGAGCTGCGGGCGGGGCTGGTTCAGGACGTCCTGCCGCCATCCATCCACCCTGGTACCGGTAAGCCCTATTACTGGCGCACGCCGCCGTCAGCGGACGGCTTGCCAGTGCTCACCAATGAGCTTCTGGCTATCTGGCAGAATTGGGACATCTTCAAGCGCGACGCCGAGGCGATGTGTCCTTGGGCGCCGAAGGCTGAAAAGCCCAAATCCAAACCGGCGCCCCGATCTGTGCCCGCTGCCGGTAAGCAGCCCTCGGTCATTGACGAGTTCAACCGGTGCCACGACGTGGGCGAGTTGCTGCGTGCACATGGCTACATCAAGCGCGGTAAGAAGTGGCTTTATCCCCAGTCCAGTACCGGCTTGCCGGGTATCACCATCACGGACGGCAAGGTGTATTCGCACCACGGGGCTGATCCTCTCGCGAACGGCCACCAGAACGATGCGTTCGAGGTGTTCTGTCTCCTCGAGCACAATGGTGATCAGTCGCGGGCCGTGAAGGAAGCTGCGCGCATGCTTGGCATGCAGACGTCGCGCTCGGTACCGCCCGAACTTCCCCCAGCCCCATCGCCCGAACCGGCCGCGCTTGATAGCGAATCCGCGGCGGCTCCTGCTGATACCGGGGGGGCGGGGGAGGGTTTAACACTCGATCAGGTGCTCCGCCGATTTGCGCTGGTTGAGGGCACGACCCACGTTTGGGACACCGACAAGTCGCGGGTGATGAAGAAATCTGCGTTTGAGGCGTTGGTGGGCAAGCCTCTGTGTAAGGAGTGGCTTGGGAGCACGACAAAAAAACTGATTGCTGATGATCAGGTGCGGGAGTTTGAGCAGGCCAAGAAGATGGCAGGCAAGAAGGGTAACGCCCTGGGCCTGGCACCGCTTGAGCGCTACGTGTACATCGACGGCACCAAGGACGTGTGGGATCGCGAGAAAAAGCGACGGGTGCCCGAAGGTGCGGTAAAGATGGCGCTTGGAGACGCCTACGCGCTGTGGCTGAACAGTGCTGAACGGCGCGTGGTGGACGTTGATCACATCGTTTTCGACCCGACGATGACTAAAGATCCATCCGTTTACATCAACACTTTTGAGGGGCTTCCACTCGAACCCGTTGATGATGACGAGGCGTGCGCGAACCTCCGCTGGCTCATTTCATTCCTCTGCAACCACGACGAGGACGCCACACGATGGTTGATTCGCTGGCTGGCATATCCCCTTCAGCACCTCGGCGCAAAAATGGACACCGCTGTGTTGATGCATTCGACAATGGAGGGTTCCGGTAAGAGCCTGTTATTCGCGGACACCTTCGGGGCTCTCTACGGCCAATACGCCGCAACGGTGGGGCAGACCCAGTTGGAGAGCAATTTCAACGCGTGGCAAAGCCGCAAGCTTTGGGCGGTATTCGAAGAGGTTGTCAGCCGAGACCAGCGTTACAACCAAGTGGGCAAGATCAAGCACCTTGTCACCGGCAAGACGGTTCGCATGGAGTCGAAGTTCATCAACGGCTGGGAAGAGTCCAACCACATGAACTCGGTGTTCTTGAGTAACGAGATTCTGCCGTGGCCGATCAGCGACAGTGATAGACGCATGCTCGCTATCTGGCCCATGGAGACATTGCCGGTGGAGCGCCAGAAGGCCATCGGCTCAGAGCTACAAAACGGAGGCGTTGCGGCGTTGTACGGTTGGTTGTTGCGGGTCGACCTCGGAGATTTCAATCAGCGCACGCGGCCTCCAAACACGCAGGCGCGGGAGCGTCTGGTCGCGCTCAGTCGCGCAGGTTGGCAAACGTTCCTTCAACTGTGGCGGATCGGAGATTTGGGTAAGGATCTTTGGGGCGTCTGCCTCACCAGCGATCTGTACGCACTGTTCATCGAGTGGTGCCACCGAAACAAAGAGCATGCGATGAGCCAGACGAAGTTCTCCTTGTTCCTGAGTTCGGAAGTCGAGAAGTCGCGCTCGATACCGTGGACGGAGGGCAATACGCGTAAGTTTGGGGCGTTCTTCTTTCCTGATGATCCAGAGGCTTCCCCAGCCCCATCGCTGAAAGCGGCCGCCCTGGGCGTTGCAGTCGAGACATGGCGTGCCAAGGCGAAGCTGGCCGGATGGAACGTGGAGTCGTGGGACCACGTCAAGGCGGCTGCAGCATGAGTACACCTAAAAGTGTGTGGGGTGTGTTGGCTGTGTGTCGGGTCGTTTTTGCTAACCCAACACATGATGAAACCGCTAAAACTGTGGCTCACAGCGCGTTGTGTCGGGTGTGTTGGGTTTACTGTCGCGCGTGCGCGTATGCGCATGGTTTTTTTGTCGGAATCCAGAGTGGAAGTTTTTCCCATACGAACCCTGAAAAACCCAACAAACCCAACACACTTAACACAATTCAGTTCAACTGCATGATTTACAAAGCTTTTTTTTGTGTTGGGTTTGTGTTGGGTATGGGTTTTTTGTGTTGGGTTGATCTTTTGCTTGGGGGGTGGTGGTAATGATCAAGGAAATTGAAGACCTGATGCGGCATTGGGGAGAGCAATTCGCCCGGTACGGCCTCGGGGCGGGAATTGGCAGCCAGATGGGAACAATCATGGAGTGGAAGGGCAGCGCGCCGCGTGGCACGCCGGGGTCTCGCGATATCAGTGGGGGAACCGGCATGGATTACATCGCGGGGGAGGTTGATGCAGCTGTCGCAAAACTGGAGCGTGGAAGCGACAAGGAAAAGGCGCTGGCAGTGCTCGCGATACAGCGGTACCTGTACCAAACGTCAATAAGGGAGCAGATGAGAGCGGTCGGCTTGGCAGAAGGGTCTGACCGGACCTATCGCAACCGCGTCACCCGGCTGCATCAACATGTGATGATCATCCTGGCCGATAGGAGCAGCGCTGTACGTGGCTCTGGCGCGCAGCTTCAACGTCACAGCTACTCGCGAGCAATGGCGGCGAAGCTTGGCAGGGCGCAGGCATGACCGTTTGTCGGGGTAGTTTGTCGTTTTGTGGTCGTATTGTTGTTGGATTCTGGTCACATTTTGGCCTACCGAAAATAGCCCCTTTTCGGTTTTTCCGGACACAGGTAAAAAGTCACCACGATCTGCGAGAACCGCTTAGGTAAACCGCACATTGAGCACAGTGCTGTGCAGCTTCATCGGCCATCCCCCAGGCCGTCATCAAACCCCGCTCCGGCGGGGTTTTCTTTTTCCGCCCGTTGGGTAGCCGCATTGGAGTATGAGCATGGGCGAGCCAGCAAGCACGACCGCATCTGTCGTTGTAGCCGGTGCCGCCGGTGCTGGATTCGGTGGCCTGATTGCGGGAGTTGATTCATTCGCCTGTATCGGCGCCTTGGCCGGTGCAATCGTCTTTTTCATGACAACGGAAGAGCTGCCGTTGTGGAAGCGTCTGGTGTTTTTCGTGGTGTCCGCAGTCATGGGCTACCTCATTGCCCCCGCGCTGGCCGACCTTGAGCTGTGGGGCATCCGGCCCTTCAGGTACTCGGGACCTGCTGCTTTTGGATCGGCGGCACTGGTGGTGACCATCGCATTAGGTGCGATCAAACGCGGAGGGAAGTTGACCGATCAGTCTGGAGGTCATGATGGATAACCCACTCATTGCCGCAGTACTCACGCAGGTAACTTTCTGGCTGTGCCTTGTCCTGTTTGTCAGGCTGTTCACGTTCAGGCGGCGAGGCGCTCGTTTCCGTCGAAACATGAGTGTTCTTGCCTGGCTGGTGATGTCGAGCAGCGCAGCCGCCATGGTCTACATCAGCAAAGGGTTGTTAGTGATCGACCCTAACACTTGGCCGTTGGTTTTGATGCTCGCGGTGTTCGTGGGGTCGGTGTGCCAAAGCAGTGGCAACCTCGCAAACGTCTGGAAGGACAGCTGATGGCCGCAATCGAAAAGACCAGCAGCGCTGCGCGAGGCTACGGCTATCGGTGGCAGCAATCCCGCGACGCTTTCCTGCGGCTCAATCCGTTGTGCTGCATGTGCTCGACCGACCAACGTCCAGTCGCGGCGACCATTGTTGACCACAAGATCGCGCCTCGCTTGAAGGATGCCAAGGCAAGCGCAGATCCCCAGCAAATCAAGACTGCCTGGAAGCTCTTCTGGAGCGAGTCGAACTGGCAACCTCTCTGCAAGTTGTGCCATGACTCGACCAAGCAGCGGCTTGAAAAGTCCGGGCGGATGGTTGGGTGTTCCGCTGATGGTAGACCGCTGGACCCGAACCACCACTGGAATCGGGGCAGGTAATCGGCGCGACCCCGCAGGCGAAATTTCGCACCGATTTGGTGCGATTGAAAACCCCAATGGGTAGGGGGGGTGAAAAAGTTTCTACCTATTCAACACTAGACCGCCCCTCGCCCTCTGTTCGCAAAATGCGGGAAAAATGGGAGGGGGGGGTATCGACATTTCAGAGGTGAGACATGGCAGGAAATGGAAATTCCGGGCGTCCCGGCAAGCCTCCGGCGCTGCACGTCCTGCAGGGTAATCGCAGCAAGAAGAACTTCGACGAACTGATCGAAGAGATCAAGGCACCCGCCGTTCCGGTCGTGGCGCCGCCAATGCCAAGCGTGCTCAGCGATGACGCAGTTGCCGAATGGGAGCGACTCGTTCCGGACCTCATCGCGCTGGGGCTGGTGTCGACGCTGGATCAGATGGCGCTGGCGAGCTACTGCCAGGCGTATGCGGACTGGCTGCGGTACCAGCGGCTGATCGCGAAGCGCAACGCGGAGTCGGCTGACGAGCTGGGCGGCGATGTTCAAACCTTCAAGACCGGCGCGCAGCAGATGCACGTCCTGCGGCAATTGGCGAACGACGCTGAAAAACGCGCGAATGCCGCTGGCGCGCAGTTCGGGTTTTCACCCATGGCCCGCCGGAATCTGAAAACGGCCCCGGCGCCACAAGGTGAGCTTTTCCCGAATGAACAACGAGACGCCGCAAGCCGATACTTCAGTTGACCGGGTCGCGGCCTACGCGCATGCCGTCCTCGCGGGCGAGATCGTTGCCGGGCCGGATGTTCGCAATGCCTGCTCGAGGCATTTGCGAGACCTGCAGTACGGCTCGGAACGTGGGCTGATCTGGGATCAGGAAACGGCGAACCGAGCGATCGGTTTTTTTGAGGAAGTGCTCTGCCTCAATGGCGGCGAGTATGAGGGGATGCCGTTTTTCCTCGCGCCGTGGCAAGCCTTCATTGTCGGCAGCTTGTTTGGTTGGATGACCGACGACGGTTACCGCCGCTTTCGCCTGGCGTACATCGAAACGGGCAAAGGGTCTGGGAAAAGCCCGCTGGTAGCAGGCATCGGCCTCTACGGCCTGGCCGCTGATGGTGAAAATCGAGCCGAGATCTATGCCGCGGCGACCAAGCACGATCAGGCGATGATCCTGTTTCGCGATGCCGTCTCGATGGTGAACATGTCGCCGCACATGAGAAGCCGGATCGTGCAGTCCGGGCGAAACGAGAAGGTGTGGAACCTCTACTACCCCAACACCAAGTCGTTCTTCAAACCCATCAGTGCGGACGAAGGCCAGTCCGGCCCGCGGCCTCACATCGGATTGCTGGACGAGCTGCACGAGCACAAAAACGCCACCACCGTGAACATGATGCGGGCCGGTACCAAAAACCGGCGCAAGGCATTGGTGGCGATGATCACTAACAGCGGCTCGGACAAGAAGACGGTTTGCGGTCAGTACCACGAGCTGGGGGTACGCATCTGCTCAGGCCAGGAGCATGACGACAGCTTTTTCGCGTTCATCTGTTCGCTCGACGACGGCGATGACCCACTGAAGGACGAAAGCTGCTGGCCGAAGGTGAATCCCTCGCTCGACTTCATTGCCGAGGGGCAGACTGACGGCATTCCCGGTCGCAAGTATCTGCGCGAGCAAGTGCAGTCAGCGCGTGGGCTGCCCGCTCAGGAGTCGGTCATACGCCGCCTGAACTTCTGCCAGTGGACACAGGCAGAGTCGCCGTGGATCAGTTGGGAAGTCTGGAGTCAGGCCGAAGAAAAGGTGCGTATGCGCCTGCTCCGGGATCGGCCTTGCGTCGCTGGGCTTGACCTCTCCAGCACCACGGACCTGACGTCGTTCGTGCTGCTGTTTTATCCCACCGTGGCAGATCCGCACTGGCGATTACTGCCGTATTTCTGGATTCCCGATCACGACCTGGCGGAGCGCGAAAAGCGCGACAAGGTGCCGTACGCGCTGTGGATCAAGAACGGTGATCTGGAGACCACGCCGGGGCGCGCAATCAGCAAGCTGCACGTACTGCGGCGGTTGCAGAAGATCTGCGCCTTTTTCGACGTGCGCAAGATTGGCTATGACCGGTGGCGGATCGAGGACCTGAAGCAGCTGATGATCGAGCACGACATTGAGCTGCCGGAAATGGTGCCGTTCGGCCAAGGCTTCAAGGAAATGGGACCTGCCGTAGATGAGTTCGAGCGACGGCTTCTGGGGCTGGCACCTCAATCGGATTCACCCGATCAGGGTGAATTCACCGATTTGAGTCCTGACGACTTTGAGGTCATCAGCGAAGTCCCTGACGTGGAAACGCTCCGCCATGACGGCAATCCGGTTATGACCTGGTGCGCGGGCAACGCAGTAATCGTCTGCGACCCCGCGAACAACCGAAAGGCGGACAAGGCCAAGGCTACAGGCCGCATCGACGGAATCGTTGCAGCTTTGATGGCGACCGGTGTCAGCGGCACCGCCATTGAGGGCAGCGGCAAATCAATTTATGACGAGGGTGTCGGCATATGAAGTTGGCGATATTGGCCTGGGTGTCTGGCGTGTTGGGCTTCGCACTGCTGGTCACCGGGGTCGCGATGATCCATGTACCGGCCGCTTTCATGGTCGCGGGTGTCGGCCTTGTGGCGTGGGCACGGCTGGCAGATCGTGCCGCTGCGGCGCTGAATAACAAACCCGGAGGTGGCTGAGCATGTTCTTTTCAAGCGTGCTGGGCTCCGGCCAGGGAAACCTAACCGAAACCAAGGGCGGGTTCTGGAGCAGCCTGCTCGGCGGGGGTGGGCAGAACAGTTCAGGCGTCCCGGTGACGCCGGAAACCGCCTTGGCGCTGCCCATTCTGCAAAACTGCGTGACGTTGCTGGCGGAAAGCCTTGCTCAACTTCCGGTTGAGCTTTACGAGCGCAAGGACAAGGGCCAACGCGAGCCTGCAATCCACCATCCACTGTATGACGTCCTTCGGTATCAGCCCAACGGCTTCCAGACGCCATACGAGTTTCGCGAGTCGCTTCAAGGCGCTGCAGGCTTGCGGGGCAACGGCTTCAGCTTCATTGATCGTCGTGAAGACGGGAACGTCAAGGAACTGTGGCCGCTGTGCAACGACAAGGTCCAAGTGCTCAAAGGCGGCGACATGCTGCCGTACTACCGCATCAATGGTGGTGAGACGCTGCCAATGCGCATGGTTCACCATGTGCGCTGGTTCGGTGGCGAAAGCCACTACATGGGACTCTCGCCGATCATGCTGCACGCCGAGGATATTGGTCTCGCCCAGGCAGTTCGCCGTTATACCGGCAAGAGCTTTGCCAATGGAGTTTCGGTGTCCGGGGTGATCGAGCGGCCACGCGAAGCTCCCTCGATCAAAGGTCAGGCTGCCATCGACAAGATCGTCGACCAGTGGGGCGAGAAGTTTTCCGGCATCGACAACGCCAAAAAGGTAGCGCTCCTGCAGGAAGGCATGACGTTCAAACCGGTGTCAATGAACAACGTCGATGCCGAGGTGTTGGGCATTCTCAAAGTGACCGGTACTGACGTCGCACGGATCTACAAGATACCGCTGCCCATGGTCAATGACTTGGAGAAATCCAACTACAACACGTTGGAGCAGCTGCTGATTCAGTTCGTCGTGTTCGCTCTGCTGCCATGGGCCAAGCGTCATGAGCAGTCGATGATGCGCGATTTCTTGCTCCCCGGTGACCGAAAAAATTACTTCATCGAGTTCAACCTCTCAGGCCTGCTTCGCGGTGACCAGAAGAGCCGGTATGACGCCTACGCCATTGGCCGTCAGTGGGGGTGGTTGTCGATCAACGATGTCCGCAGGTTGGAGAACATGCCGCCTATCCCCGGTGGAGACATCTACCTACACCCGCTGAACATGGCCGACGCGAGCAAGGGCATGCCCGATGCCAACAACCCCGCCGTTCGTGCCCAGTTGGAGTTCCAGCAAGAGCAAATCACAAGGATCCTCAGCCAATGAAAAATTACCTGCGGGTGTCCAGCATGCTGTTCAATCAACCGCTGCTGGTGACGCCGGACATGCTTGATCTCGGTGTGCGCTGGGCGAATCAGGCCATGAGCCTGAACATCGTCAACATTGGTGCGGCGGCTGATCCGAAGATGTGGGATGACGATCATGTTGACCGCATCGCGTTGCAGGAAGAGCAACGCCGCACGGCGATCGCGTCGACCGGCATCGAGGTCATTCCGGTTAGCGGCGTACTGGTGGCGCGGGGCAGTCAGCTCAGCATGTGCGAGACCATGACCAGTTACGAAGGTTTGCGCAGCCAGTTGCGCCAGGCGATGGCGGATCCGATGGTTGAGCGCGTGGTGCTGGACATCGACAGTCCCGGCGGTTCGGCAGTCGGAGCGTTCGAGCTTGCCACGGACATCAGGGCAATGACGCAGCAAAAGCCCATCACGGGCATCGTCAACTACAGCGCGTACAGTGGCGGCTACCTGATCGGCTCTGCCTGTACCGAGCTGGTTGTCAGCCAGACCAGCGGCGTCGGCTCGATCGGGGTGATCGCCAGTCACCTCGACCGCTCCAAGCAGGAGGAGGGATTGGGAGTCAAGGTGACCACGGTCTTTGCCGGCGCCCATAAAAACGACCTCAGTCCCCATGAGCCACTGACGGAGCAATCGTTGAAGTACCTCAACGATGTGGTGCAGGAGAGTTATCAGTTATTCGTCAACGCTGTCGCGGACTACCGAGGATTGAGCGTCCAGCAGGTAATCGCCACCGAAGCTGGCCTGTATCGCGGTCGGCAGGGCATCGCGGCGGGTTTGGCCGACCGACTGCAAAGCCCGCAGGACGCTGTGGACGAGATCAGCCGATCTGTTGCTCAGAGCCGAGCGAGCCGCCAGAACACCCGCATTCAAGTCCGCGCAGCAGCGCTGGCTATGCAATCCCAACTCTGACCGCGTTCGCGGCAGTCAACAAGCCCGCCCCGCGCGGGTTTTTTTATGCCTCAGGAGGCACCCATGTCCCTTGTATTACAACTGCGTAGCGAACGCGCTGGGCTCGTCGCACAGGTTTCGGCCTTGGCGAAAATCGAGGCCGAGGGCGGTTCGCTGTCGGCAGAACAGCTCAAGCAGTTCGTTGATCTGGAGGCGCAGGTCACTGCGTTGACTGAAAAGATTACCCGTGCCGAGACCGCTGAGCGCCTGGTAGCGGCCACCGCGGTTCCGCTGACCGAAAGCGCCCAGGGCAATAACAGCCCACCCTCTGGGCGCATTGAGGGGCCTTACGCGGCCAAGCCCGTTGCTGGAGCAAAGATGGCGCAGATGGTCCGGTTGCTCGCTGCAGCGCAGGGCAACCAACATCAGGCAGCAGAACTGGCGAAGACCGGAGGCTATGGCGGTGACATTGCAATGGCGCTGTCTACGGTGACCCCAGGTGCGGGTGGGGTGCTCGTGCCCGAGAACTTCGCATCGGAAGTGATCGAGTCGCTGCGGCCAACTTCGATCATGCGCAGCATGGGTGTGATGACCCCGCCCTTGAACAACGGCAACCTCACGATGCCGCGTATCAGTGGTAACACCGTCGTGAGCTACATCGGTACCGAAACCGACATCCCGCTGACCGGTATGACGTTCGATGACACCAAACTGTCGGCGAAGAAAGCGGCGGCCATGGTCCCTGTATCGAATGACCTGTTGCGTATGGCGGGTGTTAGCCCAAGGGTTGACCAGTTAGTGGCTAATGATCTGACCGTGAGCATGGGGCTGTCCGAGGATCTGCACTTCATTCGCTCGGACGGCGACAACGGCCTCGCGCCGAAAGGGCTGCGTTACTGGGCATTGCCGCAGAACATCGTTACGGCACCCGCTGTTGCCAACATCACCTTGGAAAAAATCGATTTGTTCCTGGGCGGCATGATGCTGCGTGTTGAGACTGCCAACGTGCAGATGCAGGCCTGCGGCTGGATCATGGCGCCTCGCACTATCCGCTGGCTGCAATCCCTGCGCGATGGTAATGGCAACAAGGCTTATCCAGAGATCGACCAAGGTCTGCTCAAAGGTTACAAGTTCAAGCTGAGCAACCAGATCCCGGTCAACTTGGGCGAAGACGGTGACGAATCAGAAATCTACTTCGCCAACTTCGCCGATTTGATGATCGCTGAGGACATGAGCCTAGTTATCGATATCAGCAAGGAAGCCTCATACAAGGACGGTAATGGCAACATCGTCAGCGCGTTCCAGCGTGATCAGACGTTGATCCGGGTCATCGCCAAACATGACTTCGGCCCTCGCCACGTAGAGATCGTGGTGGTTGGTATCGGGGTTAAGTGGGGCGCAGGCATGTAATCAACGGCCCCGGTTCTCGGGGCCGTGTTCACGAGGGACTAACTATGAGCAAATCCACCATCGTCACGTTTCTAAAATCGTGGCGCGGCTACGGTGTGGGCGAAACCGCTGGATTCGAGGCTACGAAAGCACAGGATCTGGTCGACGCCGAAGTCGCAGAGCTGTTCAAGAAAGGGCGCAAGGCGTCCAACAAGCTGGAATCGGCGCCGAACAAACCCTCCACTCCACCGGCCAAGGCCGAGGAAAAGGAAGATCTTGATGCGGATCCGGACGCCGATCCCGAAGCGAAGCCATAAGCATGGCTCGCCGGATCGCTTACATCGGTGAACCCGTGCTGACGCTGGAGCAGGTTGCCTTTCAGTGTCGGCTGGACCCCGAAGATACGGTGCCGGAGTTGATCAATGGACTGATCATTCCGGGGGTGACAGCGCAGGCAGAAGAACGCACCGGCGCCGGGATACAACTGGCCGAGTACGAAGAAGAATGGCCCGCGCATTTTGCTTCTGGCCACTCGCTTGATGTAGGGCAGGTGAAATCAATCGTCTCGATCGGCCAGATCATGGGAGACGGCAGCCTTCAAGATCTCGATGTCACGCATGTACTGCGTCACCGGGACAATGAAAGCTTTCTGTACTTCCCCGATGGCCGTCCGCCTGGTGATCTGGTGATCCGCTATCAGGCTGGTACCGATCTCGATGCCCACCCATCAGTTCGCACTTGGTTGCTGATGCAGGCCGCGACCTGCCATGAAAACCGGGAAACGCTGGTCATCGGGGTCACGCTCGCGGAGCTGCCTTCGACGATGCTCGACACGCTCCTGGCTCCGATCACCGTCCCTCCGAGGTTCTGACATGCGTGCAGGTCCACTCGATCGTCGCTGCACCCTTCTGAAGTCCGTGCAGCAACCGCGTCCCGGTGGGGGCCGCGACGAAGTATGGACGGAGGTCAGTAAGGTCTGGGCCGAAATCACGATACCCACCGGGCGAATCGCCGCCGTGGCCGACCAGCTCACGGCGCTGGTTACTGCAGAAATCCGGGTTCGTCATCGGAAGTCGATCTCGGCTGGCATGCGCATTTCGTGCGCTGGTGAAACCTACCTGATCGAAGCCGCTTTGCCTGACGCTGGCCGGGTGATGCTCCGGCTGCTCTGTTCCAACGTTGTAAACCCATAACGAGGATCTCCAACCATGAAATTACGTGCACTCGGCAACCTCTCCGGCAAAGGCCTGACGGTCGAGCAAGGCGCCGAATTCGACGTTCCTGACGATGAGGGCCAAGCCCTGATCGACCGCAAGATTGCAGAGCCGGTGGAGGTAAAACCGGCGCCCAAGCGCAAGCCTGCGGAAGGCGAATAGCGATGGCCCGGCGATCACGATTGTCCGGGGACTTCAAGCTGCGCCGGACGTTGCGCAACATTCACCAGAACATCGACAACGAGCTGAAACCGGCCATGGAGAAGGCAGCTAACACGGTGCTGTCTACCATGCGCGAGCTGATTCCGAAGGATACGGGAGAGGGCGCAGCGGCGCTCACAGCGTTTGTGTCCAAGAGTGGACTGGATGCCGAAATCGGCTTGCGTGGCAAGAAAGCAAACAGGCGTTACTACTACCTGCGCTTCATCGAATACGGCACCAAGGCTTACACCGAGGGCAAGCGTTCTGATGGGCGCAACCAACGCGTAACCAACAAATCAGACGGTGCGCATTTCTTTGGCAAGCATCCGGATATCCCGGCTCGGCCCGCGCATCCGTTTGTCAGACCCGCCTATGACGTCAACCGGGAAATCATCCTGGCTGACATTCGTGCTGCCGTCAGCGGCACGCTTCGGCGCGCCAGTGAGGGAGTAGGCGATGGCTGACCCTTCGTTCGCGCTGCAGGTGGCGCTGTTTGCCCGGCTGGAGGCCGAATTGTCGTGCCCGGTCTTTGACGGCGCGCCCATGAATCAGGCGCGTCCTTACGCCTCTATCGATTCCGAGATATCGACCAGTGCCGACATCCTGAGCAAGCGCCGCGATCTGCGGTTGTTCTACCTGTCGGTCTGGAGCGACTTCAAGGGGCAGGAAGAGGTGAAGCGGCTTATGGCCGAAATCGATCTGGCATTGCATGAGCGGACTTTGCCGCTGGAAACGGGCCGTGTCATTTCGATTCGCGTGATTCGCAAGCAGGCCCAGCGCGAGCCGGACGGCGAAACCTACCAAGGCAGCGTGACGCTGCGCATTCTCACCGAACACTGATTCCAATCATGCCGCGCTGCGGCTTTTCACCTGTCCTCAGGAGGACCATCTATGTCTATCAACACGGGTGCCAGCACGCGGATCTATATCGGTCCTCGGCTGAACGCTGACCTGCCCAAAGATCATGCGGCTGCACTGACTCAACTGTCCGGCCTGACCTACGTCGAGATCGGTGAAGTGGAAAGCATCGGCGATTATGGTGACACCATTAACGACGTGAGCTTCTCCGCGCTCGCCTCGGGGCGCGCCAAGCATCTCAAAGGCCTGGCCGACGCCGGTTCCTGCGAACTGAGCATCGGTTTCGATGCAGGTGACGCTGGTCAACTGAAAGTCGTTGAAGCGTTCCTTGACCGCTCACGCTTCGATTACCCCATCAAGGTCGTGTACGTCGACGGCCAGACGGACTACTTCGCTGCCAAGGTCATGAGCAACAAGAAGACCGGTATCAGCGTTGAGGGCGTCCTCAAGCGCACCGTCTCTCTGGGTATCAACTCCGAGATCTACGAAGCCGCTGCCGCCTGATCCCCCTCCGACTTAACGCCTCTTTACCGGGGCGTTTCAATTTTTCGTTGATTGAGAGAAATCATGTCCAAGACATCCCACGGCACCATCGAAATCAAAGCTGGTTCGAACACTTACAGCCTGAAGCCCTCCCTTCGCGCAGTCCGCTCGATTGAAGGCCGCTTCGGTGGTCTGTTGCCCGCGATGCAAGTCGTCGGTGCGGCCAACCTGAGTGGCATCGCCTTCGTGATCGCTGCCGGTTCAGGCGTCGACACCGGCAAACGCAAGGAAGTGGAAGCGGTGGAGGAGGCCGTCTTCGAGGGTGGCGTCGACGAGGTCGGGTCACAGGTACTTCCGTTCCTGCGTGCTCTGCTCAATCCGGGCGGTAAGTCCAAGGAAGAGCTTGAGCAGGATGCCGAATCGGGAAACGAGTAGTCCGTGAGGGCAACGGCAGCTACGTGGACGAATTGTTCAAGATCGCCACGGGCTGGCTGGGCTGGCCGCCCTCGGAAGCGTGGAATGCGCCGGTGATTGAGATTCTGATGGCGTGGGAGTCCAAACGTCAGTTCCTGATCGACACCAATCCCTTCGGCAAACCCGCGGATCAGCCTCAAGCTGCCCACGTTGCCCGCGAGGTAAAGGTGGGCTTCCGCGTGGCTGCAATGAGCCGCAGAGGAAGCGCGTAACAGTTGTGACATGCACCCGCTCAGGCGGGTTTTTTTACGTCTGGAGGATGGGAAATGTCTGATGCTGACGTGCAGGGGATGTTGGTCCGCATAGAGGCCACCACCGCGCAGCTACGCCAGGAGATCGCTCGGGGCGAAGCGTCGGTCGCGCAGGCCGCCAACAAGATCGATTCGAGCCTGGGTCAGGTCGACAAGGCGTTCGATCGGACTGAGGCCGGTGCCAGCGTTCTGCAAAAAGCGGTCAGCAGCGCGTTTACAGGCATTGGCATCGCCGCGGCTGCCTCGGTAGCCGGGCTGGTCGCGATCACGGTCAAGACCACTGAGTATGCTCAGGAGGTCAAGAACCTCGCGGCCTTGTCCAACACGTCGGTGGTGGACTTCCAACGCCTGGCCGCCGGTGCGAAGACGGTTGGCATCGAGCAGGACAAGCTGTCGGACATCTACAAGGACACCAACGACCGTATCGGAGAGTTCCTGCAGCGCGGCGGCGGTGAGATGGCGGATTTCTTCAAGGAAATCGCGCCGCAGGTCGGTGTGACCGCCCAACAGTTCGCCAAGCTTTCCGGCCCCGAGGCCTTGCAGCTGTATTACAACTCGCTGGAAAAGGCAGGGCTCAGCCAGCAGAAGATGACCACGTATCTGGAAGCCGTTGCAGATGAGGCAACGGGCCTGATCCCGTTGCTGAAGAACAATGGTGAAGGTTTCAGGACGTTCGGTGATCAGGCACAGAAAACCGGCAAGATCCTCAGTGAGTTTGAGGTCGATCGGTTGGTCCAGGCCGATTTGGCCGTCAAAAACCTGCAGGCCTCGTTTGACGGTGCCTCCCGCCAATTGGTTGTAGGGCTGTTGCCGAGCATTGAGGACGTCACGCAACGCCTGACTGATCTGTCGAACAATGGCGGACTCGAGGCGTTGGGGTCGACCATCAGTTTTCTCGTTGATCACTTCAACATCCTCGTTGCTGTGATGGGCGGAAAGGTCGCTGCGGCCTTTGCCAGCTATGTCGGCAAACTGGCAACCAGCACCGCGGCCAGCCTCGAGGCGCGTGCCGCGAACATCGCTCAAGCGGCTAGCGCGGTGGAAGTGTCCCTCGCCAACCAGCAGGCGGCACAAACCGCGGTGGTTCGGGCGGAAAAGGAAGCCATCGCGGCGCGGGGCACGGCGGTTCAAACCCAACTGTCGATTCAACTGGCCGAGGCGAGGGTCGCTGAGCGTGCAGCTACAGCAGGTGTTGCCACGGCACAGGCAGGGCTCAAGGCAGCGTCGAGCGGGCTGTTGGCTCTGCTTGGCGGTCCAGCGGGTATTGTGGCGCTGGTCGCCGGTGCGGCCATTGCTTTCGTCACGCTGAAGGACAACAGCAGCGCGCTTGAGAAGAAGCTTGGAGATCTGGCGGACCCCGTTGATAAGCTGGCTGAGCGCTTCAACAAACTCAACCGCGCTTCGCAGGCGGTCACGCTGCGCGAGCTGCGCTCGGAAATCGATGAGACGAAAAGCAAACTGGCTCAGGTTTCCGGCTCGATAGCGGACAAGTTCGAGAACGACCTGCGAAACGTTGGTGCTGCAGGGGCTGATGGCTTCATGTCGGGGCTGGTGGCACTGCCAGACGACGCGCAGCAGGCCTTGGATCTGGTCCGCAAGGCTTCCAAGGATGCGGCAGCGGGACTGACTGTTGACTGGAAGGCTGTAGCTGACCAGGTGCGCACCATTCCCGGCGTCACGGAAGAGATGGCTCAAGCGCTTGAAACAGGCCAAGTGAAGTCGTCGGATCTGAGCGCAACCCTCCAGCATCAGCAGTCCACGCTGAACTCGTTGACCGCGGAAGTCGAGCGCAATACCCAGGCGCAAAATAGCAACACGCAAAGCAAGGTCGGGGCCTCGGCAGCCGGTGCTGCCTACATCGACACCCTGACCAAGGCGCTGCACTCGGCGCAGGACACTACCGCGGTACAGGCTGCGAACCGTTTCATTTCGGAAAACGCTGACCTCACCAAGGATCAGATCAAACAGATCCTTGAGCTGGCGACCGCCAAGGACGCAGCCACCAAGGCGACGAAGGACGGCAACAAGGCCGAGCAGGATGCCACCACCGAAGCCAAGAACCGCTCGAAGGCATTAGCCGATCTGAAGGCCGAGGCCGACATTGCAATCAAATCGGCGGAAGGCTTGGGGGCTGCTTACCTGTCGGGGGTCGACAAGAGCCGTCTTTATGCCCAGCAGCAGAAAGTTGAAGAAGCGTTGCTTAAAACCGGTGCCGCTGCGCGTGATGAGGTGACCTCCAAAATCAAGGCGCAACTGGACGCGCAGGACCGCCTGGCTGTGAGCAAGGCAGCTTATGACCTCAGCACCGAGACGGCGGGGCTGCTTGCCCAGGCCCAAGCAACGGTACAAGGCACCGCAGCGCTTGAGCAATACAACGTGCAGAAGGCGATGCAGGTCGCGCTGGCGGGCAAGAATATCGAAGTGGGCAGCAAGGAATATCAGCAACTTCTGGAGGCCACGAAGGCGCAGCAGGACGCCATCAAGGTCGCCAAGCAGGCATCCGATGCGGGAAGCATCATTGACCGCCTGTACCCGGCCAGCAAACTATTGCGCGACTACACCGAAGACCAGGCGGCGCTGAATAAAGCCATGGAGCTGTATCCGGAACGCGCCGATGCATACCGGGACGCCTTGCAGCGGCTAAGTCTTGAGTACCAGCAGAACCAACAGTCCGCGTCTGCGTGGGGCAAGTTTACAGAAGGGGCAGTGGACCGGATCGACGAGGCCTTCGCCGACATGTGGAAATCGGTGCTGACAAAGTCCGGCAACTTCATGGACACCCTCAAGAACAGTTTCCGCCAATTCCTCGCGGAGCTGCTGCACCTGGCGCTGACCAAACCCATCATCGTGCAGTTCGCCAGTGCCTTGGGCATCGGCGGCGCTGCGATGCAATCTTCCGGGTTTTTCGGGGATGTCTCGGGCGGCGGCGGAATCGGATCGTTGCTAAGCGGCGCCCGGAATGTGATCTCGGTTGCGGGCAGCAGCTTTGGCAAGGCGATCCTTGCAGGATGGAACAGTGGTGATGGTCTCTTTGGCGGGATAGAAGGGGCCTTTGGTAACGGTGCCGACTACATCAAGACTGCCATTACCAGCGCCTTCACCACGGGGTCAGCCACGGCCAGCAACGCTGCCGCCAGTCTTGCCGCAGGCTCGACTCAGGCCGGTTATACCGGGGCGCAGTTCGGCAACTGGACTGCTACAGCGAATGTGTCATCGAACCTTGCTTCACTGAGCAGCACGCTGAGCTATATCGGCGCGGTGTATTCGGTCATCAGTTCATTTCAGCAATACGGGCTGAAGGGTGGGGCCACGACAGCAGGGTTCGCGGCAGCCGGCGCGGCAATCGGCTCTGTCGTGCCGGTAATCGGTACGGCAGTCGGCGCAGCGCTTGGCGCCGTGCTGGGGTCGTTTGCTTCGGGCAAGCTGTTCAGCAGCGGGGAAAAATATGCCGACCTGAGCACCTCTGGCTCCGGGGTGTACGAGAACGGCAAATACAACTCCACAGGGGTGGTTCAGAACTGGCAGACGAAGGCGCCGAAGTTCGGCACTGCGACTGACCTGGCGGTTGATGCAACGATCAACAAGTTCACCACCACGCTGGGCATGCTGTATGACACCCTTGGCACTGGAAGCAGCAGCCGAGTGTACGCCTACGACCTCATGCAGATCCGCAAGACGTCCGGTAGATACTCGACCACTTTCGGCGCCACGTTGGACGGCACCGGGACGGGGCTGGATTTCCACCAGCAATTCAACGCAGCAGATGCCGCTGAAGCCCTGCAGCACAACTACGACGATATCCTTGGGACGTTTCTTGCCAAAGCGATCGTCAGCTCCAAAACGCTGCCGGACTACTTCAGGTCCCAGTTCACTGAGTTCGCCAACAGTTGGGACACGACTGCCGATGAGGTGATCAAGGCCATCGAAGGTGTGTTCACGCGCTTCAACGGGGTCAATGACGCGCTGACCTTGATCAACGTCAACAACCTGAAGCTCGATAACACCGGACTGATGGCCTCCGATGCGATTCTCGACATGATCGGCGCGATGTCCAATCTGGACACCGCGACGGCCAGCGCCAAGGACAAGGTCGACGCACTGAACAAGGCCGTGGGGACGTACTACCAGGCGTTCTTCACGGCAGATGAACAGTTCGCCGATCTGACCAAAAGCCTGAAAACGACGTTCGCAGGGCTCGGCCTGGAGCTTCCCGATACGCGGGCCGCATATCGGAAGATGGTCGAGGACATCAACGTCACCACTGCTGCTGGGCAGGCGATGTTTGCCACGCTGGTTGGACTTGCAACCAACGCCGACTCCTACTACTCGACGCTTGAGCAGAAGGCCAAGGATGCGCAGCAAGCGGCTCTCGATGCGCAGAATGCGGCTGCTGAAGCCGCTGCCGACGCTGCGCAGAAGATCCGCGACAACCTGATGCAGGCCGCGACGAACTCCTTCAGTGCGCTGCAGCGAGCCATTTCGGCTCAGCAGAAAGCTGCGACCGAGACCTACAACGCGTTAACCGCCTCGCTGAACGACATGCTCAGCACTGCCAACACCAAAGTCAGCGATCTGACCGCGGTTGGTGACAATCTGAGCAAGGCGCTCAAGGCCCTGCGCGGTGACTCGGACAGCGCGGTGAAGATGCTCCGCAGCCAGGCTCAAGCCACGCTTCAGTCGGCGTTGGCGACGGCCAAGGCGGGCGGATCATTGGCGGGCTTTGTTGGGCTGTCTGACGCGCTGGATGCGGTAGGCGCGAACAGTACGGATCTGTACACCTCGCTCGAGGACTTCAACCGTGATCAGGGTCGCACCGCGAGCGTGATTGCCCAGTTGGATGCCCTCAATGGCAAACAGCTCAGCAGCGCCGAACAGTCAGCCAAGGCCCTGCAGGATCAGTTGGATCAGGCGAAAAAGGCCTACGACGCCCAGATGGCCCAGTATGAAACACAGCTGGCAATCGGGCAGGCGCAGATTGACGCGCTAAACGGCGTTGATACCTCCGTGCTGTCGGTAGCGGATGCCGTGAACCGGATGAACGCGGCAGTGGTGGCGGCTCTAGGGGTACTGCCAGGCACCGGCGCTGGCAGCGCCTCCGGCAATACGTGGGAGAACAACGCTGCCCTGGTGCACACCGCTTACCAGACAGCCTTTGGCCGAGATGCGGACGTCGGTGGGCTGCGGTTCTGGACCGACGCGCTGCAGAGTGGCTCGCTCACCTACGACCAATTCATAGCGCAACTGGTGAAGGTCGGTAGGCAAAACGGCGAGTCCATCAAAATCCCTGGCTATGCATCTGGCGGCTTGTTCAGCGGCGGCATTCGGCTGGTCGGGGAAAACGGTCCGGAGCTGGAAGTTACAGGGCCGAGCAGGATCCACGACGCCCGTACGACGGCGGCGATGCTCAGCGGGGGTTCCAATGCCGCTGTCGTTGCCGAGTTGCGCGCGCTGCGCGGCGAGCTGGAAAGCATCAAGGCCAACACCCAAGCCAGCGCTGTCAGCGCGAGCAAGCTGGGGAGGGTAGTGGATCGGGTCACAGACGGCGGTAACGCCATGCTCACCAAGGAACTCGCATGAAGGTTATCAAGCCACACGTCATCACTGACCTGATGATGCTCAGTTCATCCGTTGCGGAAAACGACTATCCGGCTTGGGTGTCAGGGACGACGTACGCCCTAGGCGACAAGGTCATCAGGACGAACGTCCACAAGGTATTCCAGCGTTATGCTGCTGGCTCCAGCACCTTGGCTCCGGAGCTTGATCCTACCGTGTGGCAAGACCTCGGCCCAACGGGTAAATGGGCACCGTTTGATGACGTTGTCGGGACAGTGGCATCCGGTGCATCCCCGCTGAGCTACGTACTCAGCGTGGGCTTCACCGACAGCCTGGCATTGTTCGAAATGAGAGGTCGGTATGTCGATCTGGTCATGAAGGACGGCACCGGCGGTACGGTGGTTTATCAGAAGAGGATCGACCTCGAAGTCACTGACATCGAGACTATTTTCGACTGGTTCTTCAGCGACCTCGATCTGCGAACCGACATCGTCGTGACCGATCTGCCTGGTCAGTACGCTAGCGCGGAGCTGTCAATCACTGTCACATCGACCAGCGGCCCGGCGTCGATTGGCGTCCTGAAGCCCGGACTGATCAGCGATCTCGGCGAAACCCAGTACGGCGCTCGGGTCGGTATCGACGACTACAGCCGAAAAGAGCGGGACACCTTTGGCAACACCGTCATCACCCAGCGCGCCTACAGCAAGCGAGGCAGCTTCACGATGGTGACTACGCTGGGCACCTTCAACCGCATTTACCGGACGCTTGCGGCTCTGCGGGCAACGCCGTGCGTGTACATCGGCACGGAAGAGCCTGGCTATGAGCCGTTGCTGATCTACGGCTTTTTCTCCAGCTTCAACATCGACATCTCCTACCCGGATTACCACCTCTGCTCGCTTGATATCGAGGGACTTATCTAATGGCAGTCACCCCACTCCCGTCTTTGGATCGGACGGCGGCAACATTCAAAGCAGATACCGACACCTTTTTTGCGCAACAACTCCCGAAGTTCTCGGTGGAGGTGGGCCAAGTCGCTACCGACGCGCAGGCAAGCGCGTCGGCGGCCAATACGTCCAAAAATGCAGCAGCCGCAAGCGCGGCCAACGCCAAAACCAGCGAGACCAATGCGGCGAACTCGGCCAGCGCTGCGAACACATCGAAGACCAACGCAGCAACGAGCGAAACCAACGCTGCAAACTCGGCAACCGTGGCTAATAACTCAAAGACGGCTGCTGCAAACAGCGCAGCCGCGGCTGCGACCAGTGCCACAAACTCGGAAGCGTCTGCCGTTCGCGCCAAGCAGGCAGCGGACAGCATTGCGAGCGGTCCGGTGACCAGCGTGAACGGCAAGACCGGGGCGCCGGTGCTGAACAAGGGCGATATCGGCTTACCCAACGTTGACAATATCTCGGTCTTTAACAAAGGCCTGTTTCAGACCGGATCGGGCGGGCTGCTATTCAGTATTGCAAACATTGATGAGCTGGTAACTCTAACCAATGGCTGGTATGCCATATCCGGACCGAATACTACCGGGACAAAGCCGCCGGGAGAAACTTGGGGCACGTTGTTTGTATCTGGCAGGGCCTTTCAGTCTGACGCTCGAATTGCTCAGATATTCTTTTCGGAATCTTCGGATCTGATTTGGTGGCGCAGGAATGCTGGCGGCACTTGGAGCACATGGAAGCTTTTAAGCTTTCCTGTGTTGCCGGGGCCAATCCGCCTACCTCTGACTTCGGGCAGTGATGGTCTTTCCCCTGCGTGGACGAACACCATCAGCATTACTCAATATATTGATAAAGTAATTGAGACTAACGTAGCTGCTTCAAGAACACTCAACCTAGCCCAAGCTACTGTTTATGATCTCACCCTTACAACGTCGAATGTTACCCTTGCCATATCTAATATGCCGTCTCTAAGCGGAGAGACATTAACCTTGGTGGTGCGAATTCGACAGGGGAGCACTCCGAGAGCCATCACATGGTTCAGTGGTATCACTTGGCTGACTCCAGGCGGCATTGCCCCTGCGACCCCTGTGGCTAACCAGGTTGTAGAATACATCTTCAGCACGAGCGGCGATGGTTCGGCGTGGCTTGGGCGTGTGGGTGCTTCGACATGAGGTCAGGTATCGCTTCAATAATGGCAAGGGCGCCCATCCCCACTGTACCGGGCACCCCGTATGGCGGTGGTTACTACGTCGGGCGAATGATTGGTGGTGATGGTGTCAAATACGCTGTCATCTTGGCGCCGAAGTCCAGTGGTGAATGGCCATACGCGCTCAACTACAGAAATTCTGCGGTTTCCACTCCAGCAGCGGGCAGCGCTTGGGATGGAGTCGCTAACACTGCGGCTCTTATCGCACTAGGTGCTGGAGTCAGTGCAATCGCTGACTTCGTTCTGCAGGTCAATAATAACGGCGGGATTAATGGCTATACCGACTGGTTTATACCGGCTCGCTATCAGCTTGAAATGTGTTACCGCAACCTCAAGCCGTTTACCTCAGCCAACAGCACCGACAGCCCCGGCGCCACGAATAACACCTATGCAGATCCAAATACCCCAGCTTATACGGCATCTGTTCCGGCACAAACAACGGTTACTGCATTTCAGGGTGGAGGGGCTGAAGCGTTTTTTAATGACAACTACTGGTCCTCGACTGAATACCCAACAGCAAATGCTTGGTGTCAGGACATGAACTCTGGTCGTATGCCTAACAATAGTAAGACACTCGGTTTCCGGTGCCGGTTGATCAGACTTATCAAAATTTAAGGAGCGGCTATGTTCGCCAACCTCGAGACATTAGCTGTCATTGATCGCAACCAGTTGCAAGAAGAGTTTCCTGATACAAGCTTTCCCCCGGACCTGACATCGGACACGCTCTCGGATTTCGGCTATGTCGTGTTGGAGTTCGACCCTACGCCGGATGTTGGTCTTGGTGAGCAAGTGGTGGCCGGTGACGTTCGCCGAGATGGCGATCGAGTGATTCGCGGCTGGACGATTGTGCCGCCTACCGAAGCACAGCTCACATCGCTGTACGAGCGTGCGATACAGGCAAAGCTGGACAGCACTGCGCAGAGCGAAGGCTACGACGGAATTGCCACGGTAATCAGCTATGCCGAAGAACCGGCGGTGCCCAAGTTCCAGAACGACGGGAAGGCATTTCGCGCCTGGCGCTCGCTGGTGTGGGCGTACGCCTACGAACAGTTGGCCGCAGTGAAGGCGGGCGAGAGAGGGCAGCCCACCGTCGACGCCTTTCTTCAGGAGTTACCGGCGCTGGAGCTGCCATCGTGATCCCCGCTGTCGGAAAGTTCGATGTGCGTCCCTCGATCCGTTTCATTTCTCGCTGGGAGGTGGAGATTCTGGAGCCGATGGTTTTCAACGATCCCCAGCGCGGTCCGCTGCCGGTGCCCGCTGGCTTCCTTAGCGACCTGGCATCAATACGCGTCCTTCGCGAGGTTTGTCGGTGGGCCGCCGTGGGTGCGCTGGCGGGGTGGGTTTTTAGTTGGGGCTGGCTGGCTGGAGCGCTGCTCACGCTGGCAATCACCTGCCTTGCCCTATACGGCCTGCTCGCCGGGTACGGCATGCGCGCCGCAATCCTGCATGACTGGCTGTACACGGAAGGGCGCCTGTCCCGCGCCGACTGTGATGCGGTTTTCCGCCGTGCGCTGACGACCGGTGATGGAACGGCTCGATGGCGGGCATTGATCTTTTGGCTGGGCGTCAGGCTCGGCGGTTTCACCTCATACACCAAGACCCCGGCCAGTCCGGGGTTTTTTACGCCTGGAGAAAAGTGAATGCCACCAATGACCCGAGGGGTACGTAATTGCAACCCCGGCAACATCGACTACAACCCGCGCAACCAATGGCTGGGCCAGCTCGCGCCGGATCCAGCGATCGAGAAGCGGTTCGCCCGGTTCGACACCGCCGAGAATGGTATCCGGGCGCTGGCCAAACTGGTCCTTGCCTACCGGGGCAAAGACGGAATGCCCGGTGTGGGTGCCATTGGCATCGACACGGTGCGTGAGGTTGTCAACCGGTGGGCGCCGGGTGTCGAGAACGACACCGAGGCTTACATCAAGGCCGTGGCGGACGGCGTAGGCGTCGCTCCGAATCAGCCAATCGATCTGCGTAACTACCGTACGTTGATCGCCATAGTCGTCGGGATTATCAAGCATGAGAACGGCGGGGTTCCGTACTCGGCGGCGGTCATTGCTGAAGGCGTGAGGAGAGCGCTCGCATGAAGCTGTGGGGATTGATCCCGCCGCCTTATCGGGTGGTGGCCCTACTCCTAATTGCTGTCGCCATCGCCACTATTTCGGCGCTGAGCGCTTGGCAGATACAAAACTGGCGCCTAGGCCTGCAGCTGGAGCATCAGGCCCGTTTGGCTACAGACACTCTCAACGAAATCACGTTGGCGAGCGCAACGCTCCAGAGAAATGAACAGGACAAACGTCTGGCTCTGGAGCACCGCCTCAAAGCCAGCGAAGAAGCCCACTACAGCGAGTTAGCCAATGCTCAAAAAAGCCAGCAGCGCGTGCGTGATCAGCTTGCTACTGCTCAGCTGCGGCTGTCAGTCGTCCTTGCCGCGACCGATTCCAGTAGCTGTTCAATGTCAGCCTCCACCGGCCCCGGCGGCATGGTTCATGGAACCCGTCGAGCCGAACTTGAGCCAGCGCATGCTCAACGAATTATCGGCATCACCGACGACGGAGACCGAGGACTCATCGCCCTGAGGGCTTGCCAAGACTACGCAAAAAAAGTGTCTACCCCGAAGTAAAAGGAGCGATCAGTCCGAGTGCGTCAACACCCGGACTGACCGCCAAACCCGCAGCCTAATCCTGCAAGTTCAGCCAAGACTCCCGCTTCGTGCACAAAGCGGGGCGGAGTCTAACAACTGTTTATCCATACAGTAAAGGTTCGCTTGCAATGTCAAACCCCATCGTTCCATGGATGGGTGGCAAACGCCGCCTGGCCGACCGCCTCATCCCACTCTTCCCGCCCCACGAATGCTATGTAGAAGTGTTCGCTGGTGGTGCGGCCCTTTTCTTTATGCGTCCTCAGCCAGCGCCGGTCGAAGTCTTAAACGACATCAACGGCGATCTGGTGACGCTCTATCGCGTCGTCCAAAATCACCTCGAAGAATTCATCCGGCAGTTCAAATGGGCGCTGAGCTCCCGCCAGATTTTCGAATGGCAGAAGATGACCAGGCCCGAAACACTCACCGACATCCAGCGTGCCGCCCGGTTTTTTTACCTGCAGCAGCATGCGTTCGGAGCAAAAGTTGCTGGTCAAACGTTCGGTACAGCGACAACAGGCCCTGCCATTAACTTGCTGCGGATCGAGGAAAACCTATCAGCAGCTTGGCAGCGGCTTGCAGGCATCTATGTCGAAAATCTTCCTTGGCTGGAGTGCGCTGAGCGCTACGATCGTGCCCACACCTTCCACTACATGGATCCCCCGTACTGGCAAACTGTCGGATACGGTGTGGATTTCTCGTTTGAGAATTACGTGCAAATGGCGGAGTTCATGCGAACGTGCAAGGGAAGAGTAATGGTCAGCATTAATGACCATCCAGATATCCGGGCGGTATTTCAGGGCTTCCACTTCGAGTCATTAGATATTCGCTACACAACCACGAATCAGCGTGTAAAGAGCGCGGAAGTAACTCGTGAGTTGATCATTCTCAATTGGAAACCTGAAATTTTAAGCAGCCTCTTCTGAGGAAAGTGGCCCCGGTGCTCCGGGGCCGCAAATGGTCACATGAGAGGTGGGAGCTGAGCTACGACTTCAATTATCAAGCGCAGTAGCTCTAAAAAATGGATGGTTAAATCGATGATCTTTATCAGCATGTCGCTTATCCTCGGATGAGCGGGCACGTCTGCACGTTGACGGTTGTGTCAACTGTCTACATAATCAAGCTTCTGACGACTGATGTGTGCCCGTGGTTCGCATCATCACACAAACGCCCGGCTTGTTTCCACAAGATCGGGCGTTTGTGTATTTACCGCTTGTCGTCACTATCATTCACTTCGATTCATTCTCTTTAACAATCCCCTTGGTTTTACTTCATCGTTAATCATTTAATATCATCGCCTGATAAAGATTACGTCCGCTCCATACCAATTTCATCCGACGAGTGGTTGCCTGACATCTCGCGAATCTTTCACTCCGTGAACCGGCCGGGCTACACGTCGGCGGCGTCAGCATCTCCAGTTTGGATGAAATCACAGGGCAACTTGTTGGGGGAGTCGGGGTCTTCGATGAAGCCTCGTCCCGCGCACGTCACGCAGTCTTCGCTGCGGTCGAAGCGATCACAACAAGCCGGACATTGGGTGAATATGGAGAAGAGCTCCTTCTCTCTGAGCGCGACGAAAGTCGGCATGTCCCCTGACTCCAAAGCTAAAAGGGACGCATCAACAAGTGCTCTGTAGATGTCGGGGTCGTCCAGTCTGGCCCTCCCTACGCCTTCCACATACCGGGCCGTTTCGACTAGTGCCAGCTTTTGCCCCGTCCCGGTGTGTAGATACCGACCCTTGATCACGCCGTAGTGCTGCCCGGTCGCGGTACGGAGTTGAAGATCTGGAGTGTCTCGGCTGAACTGAGCGAAAAAGCTGCTTGGCCCGTGGTTTTTTTCGGGCGGGCCGAGAAAGTAACGATTGCCCTTGAAATAACCAACGAACCCTCCGGCTTGATTGTAAACCGAGTAGTCGGAGGCAGGATGCAGCCACTGCTGTGGTAGCTCTTCGACAAAATGGCAGTATGCCCCGGTCAAGAGCTCTATGAGTTCAAATCGCTCCAATGGATCGATTACACCGACATGCAGCATGTAATCTGCAAGCCGCAGGAGTCCGCTGTATTGACTGCTCTGGTTAACCCAAAGCGCGTGGTTGTTGAGCAGGCTGTGCCAGTCGGCAAGCAGCTTCGCTTTGTCGTGGGTCGGCATGGCGAGAGCGCGTTTCGTACAGGATCAAAATGGAGGCCATGGCTGGGTATCTCCCACAGCCAAGCCAGCCATCAAAGATTTCAGCAATACCCAAGGCCTCTGTGTTCGGGCGACCTTCAACCTGCAATGTTGTTCATGAATGAACGGCATGTCATTGCGACTGCTGGCCTGCTCTCCGGCGCAAGCAACGCAACGGATCTTGCCCTCGGCGCTGATCGCCCAGGACTCAGCCCAATTCGCCATTGTAAGGTCGCTCCATGCGACGATTGGGATGCTGATCATGTCTTCGTCGTCAACACGTAGCTGTCGGCTGTCTTCGAACACGGCTGGATCTCCTTAATCAGAATACTGGTTTTATATACAGTATTTTGATTCGGTGGATTTTTCCAGTCCGTTCATGCAGCGGACATTTGTTCTGGGGTGGGTGTTTAGGGCAAATCTAGGGCAAAACCTACGCCGTTACAGGCCGCTAATGCCCTTGCAAGACAGCGCGAAACCCTGATAATTGCGGCCTATGGCGGGCTGGCAGGCGAGCCGGTCGGGTTCAAATCCCTATCTCTCCGCCATTATAGAAAAACCTTCGTAAATCAATGAGTTACGAAGGTCATGAAACAGCGATTTGTAGCAGTAGTTTGTAGCAATTTTTTGCCAAGCTGCAGCGAACAAATCGCTGTTTTTTTTCGTCTGTGTTTTTTGATGTAGCGATCAAGTCACACCGTTCCATGCTTCATTGGCCAGAACCCTCTGTGATTGCCTCTGGTGCAAAACTGCGGGTTTGCCTCGTCTGTATAGCTTGTGAGCGATCAACGCTCCTATGGTTCGGTACAGACCGTTTGACGAGCTGCAGATACGGGCGTCGGTGTAGACAAAGATGAACCAAAGGAGGCTTGCTTTGCGTTCGCGGCAAAGAGAGTATTGGTAGTCAAATAGCCATCACCTACGGAGGTTGCGATGCCGCTTCAAACAAGGAATGTGTTCGTAGATACCGAATTTTTTGTCAAAGCTGGCTTGGATTTTTCATCCAAGACACTGGAGTCTTTCAAAGAGGTTTGTGGTGATGGCGAGCTGAATCACATCACCAGCACGATAGTAGTTCGAGAAGTGAAACGCAAAATAGGTGAGCACATTGGTGATGCTATCAATGGCGTCAACGCGTTTCGTCGAAAAGCGAAAATACTGACAAACTCTAACGATGATGTCATCAAAAACCTATTCGTGCCTTTCGATCAAAAAGAAATCGAAAAACACGCGATTCAAGTTTTCGATGATTTCCTCGACGACTCCAACACTACCGTTGTTGATTTGAACAAGGTAGATGGAAACGAAATTGTCGAAATGTATTTTGATCAAATGCCTCCGTTTCAGGGCGGGAAGAAAAAAAATGAATTCCCTGACGCCTTTACCCTTCTGGCTGTTCGCGGGGCATTGAAAGGTCGAGAAGAGATCTATGTTGTTTCGGAAGACAAGGACCTGATTACTTTTTGCGAAGAAAACCCTAGATTCATTCAAATCGACAGCCTTAGTAAACTGCTAGACCTTTATAATGCCCATGATGAAGATCGGTCTAAGTTCATCAAAGAATATATCGAAGAACATGAAGAGGAAATCAAGCAGAATATCAAGTCGCTAATCGAAGATGCTGACGCCTACAACTCGTCAACGTGGGAAGATGCTGAAGTAGATGAGTTCTCGATTCTCGGCGTTGGAGATTTTGACCCATCTATCATCCATATTGATGACGAAAGCTGCCAAATCGTTTGTGATGTTGAGGTGAATTATCGTGTTTCGGTGACGGGTCCTGACTACGCAAATGGGCGGTACGACAGGGAAGATGATGTTATCTATACATTTGAAGATACGACGCAGATAGAAGATGGAAAGCTAGAATTTACCGTTGAAATCGATCTGTCGTACGAGGTTGACGATGGCGAATTTACTATTCAAGACATGGATATAAGCGTTCAAGGTCTATCGGGTGGCATTGAATTTTCAGTAGAAGAAACCCCTTACGAAGATTATCGGTAGCAATGTGCGATAGATATTCCCTGAATGTTTAAGAGCTTTTGGCCGCAGATGCGGCCTTTCAATGCTAATTGCTTCGCTTTCAGCTCGTTTGTATTGTCGCGGGATGCGGTCTGACGACCTGAAAGGGGCAACACTCAAAAAAAATGCGCCCAACCGCAGACTGTGTGAAAACCTAGCAATCTGCCTGACGGCTTAGCAAAATGCCTCGTATCGGAAGATACGGGGCATTTTGCGTTATGGGCTACATCCAAGGTGAGTCACGCAGCCAGACCAGCATGTTTCCAGCCTCGCTGGACGAATTAATTCCTGAGGATCACCTTGTCCGAGTCATTGACCTGTACGTGAGTAAACTTGATCTCGTCCTTCTGGGTTTTGATAAGGCTCAGCCCAAGGCTACAGGGCGCCCATCCTATGACCCTGCCGATCAACTCAAACTCTATCTCTACGGTTACTTCCAACGGATCCGGTCGTCGCGCCGACTCGAAGCTGAGTGCCAACGTAATATCGAGGTCATGTGGCTGATCAACCGACTCAAACCAGACTTCAAAACCATCGCAGACTTTCGCAAGGACAATAAGCCGGCCTTTGTCGCGACGTGCAGCGCCTTTGTCCGATTTTGTCGTACAGCGGGCCTGATCGCTGGCGAGTTGGTCGCCATTGATGGCAGTAAATTTCAGGCGGCCACTTCTGCACGGCGACATCTGCATTTAAAGCAGCTCAAGCGTGAGGAAGAAAAGCTGGATAAGCACATTGCCCGATACCTGGCCGAACTGGATGAGGCCGATAAGGATCAAGCGGGTGAAGTGATTAATCGCGGCGCGATCAAAACAGCATTGGCGCAGCTTGAAGTTCGCAAGCAGGACAATCAGAGCTGTCAGGTATTGATGAATACCTTGGGCGTTGAGCAGTTCAATACGCACGAAAGCGATGCCCGCATGATGCACACCCCGACGGGCTCACGTGTAGCTTATAACGTGCAGACAGCTGTAGACGCAGAGCACTGTTTGATCCTGCACCATGAAGTGACCCAAGACAGTGACGATCGCAAACAACTGGAGCCGATGGCCAAAGCTGCCCAAGCGCAACTTGAGCAAGAGACACTGGTGGTCACGGCCGACGCGGGCTACTCCAACGGCAGGCATTTTCAGGCGTGTGACGATGCTTCGATTACAGCCTATGTGCCGCTCCAGCGCTCGTTCAACCCCATCGATCAGGCGTTTTATGCTCGTCATGACTTTGCCTACGATGCCGAGCAAGATCGCTACGAGTGTCCGGCGGGTAAATGGTTAACACTTAAGCAGCTCAACGAGGGTGATCGTATCTATCAGTCGGCCATCAGCGACTGCGCCATTTGCCCGCTCAAGCAAAAGTGCACCAAGGCCAAGCGGCGCTATCTCATGCGAAACGCTCATGAGGAAGCCTTCGAGCGAATGAGTAAAAGAATGCAGGCGCACCCCAAAATGATGGTGCGGCGCAGATCCATCGTCGAGCACCCGTTCGGGAACCTGAAACAGTGGCTGTTTGGCAACGCCCGCTTTCTTCTGCGCCAGCTAGCGGGTGTGAAAGCAGAAATGGCAATCGCGGTGACCGCATACAACTTGAAAAGAGCCATCAGCGTACTGGGTGTACGCCGAATGATGGACATGATGGTCTGAGAGGTGTTTTTTCCGTCGATAACCCGAAAGAAAAACGCCCCGACACGTCGAGGCGTTTTGCTAGGCCGTCACTGATGCGTTTTCACACAGTCTGCAACCGGGCGCATTTTTTCTTATGGCTTACTCGTCCCAAGGACGATCGCCGTTCTCATCTTTGACGCGGGTCTGGAGACCCATCACGTCCAGCGCCTTCAGGAACGCCTGGGCAGGCAGCTCCTCGACGTTGACCATGCGTTTCACGTCCCACTCGCCACGGGCGACCAGCAGGGCTGCAGCGACCGGCGGGACGCCTGCGGTGTAGGAGATGCCCTGGCTGTCGGTTTCGGCGAAGGCTTCTTCGTGGTCGGCGACGTTGTAGATGAGCACTTCGCGCGCCTTGCCGTCCTTGGTGCCTTTGACCAGGTCACCGATGCAGGTCTTGCCGGTGTAGCCCGGTGCCAGCGAGGCTGGATCCGGCAGCACGGCCTTGACCACTTTCAGTGGCACGATCTCGACGCCTTCAGCGGTTTTCACCGGTTGTTCGGACAACAGGCCGAGGTTTTTCAGTACGGTGAAGACGTTGATGTAGTGCGCGCCGAAGCTCATCCAGAAACGCACGTTGGGCACGTCGAGATTTTTGGAAATCGAGTGCACTTCATCGTGGCCGGTCAGGTAGAGGTCTTGCGAGC
>Ga0213836_100322_pt1 | contig 42525 bp, 43 predicted proteins | sample SWPATP03_FD_160578 | JGI IMG/M metagenome (GOLD analysis project Ga0213836, IMG submission 160578) | Coastal seawater microbial communities from Marineland, Florida, United States - SWPA TP0 #3 | ecosystem: Environmental > Aquatic > Marine > Coastal | place: USA: Florida | collected 2016-08-05
GGTAGAGCGACTTCGCCATCGAGATGTCGTAGTTCTCGAGGAAGACGATGCGGCCGCGCACGTCCGGCTCCTGCGTGAAGCGCACGAGCTCCTGGATGAGCGCCTTGCCCATCTCGTCGGCGGGGTGCGACTTGCCAGCGATGACGAGCTGCACCGGGCGCTCGGCGTTCGTGAGGATCGAGCGCAGGCGGTCGCGGTCTTGGAGCATGAGCGTGAGCCGCTTGTAGGTCGGCACGCGCCGGGCGAAGCCGATCGTCAGCACGTCGGGGTCGAGCATGGTGTCGACCCACGACGGGACGACGCCGTCGTTGCGCTCGTGCTTGACGCGGGTGCGGTCGCGCGCCTCCTCGACGAGGTGCTGGCGCATCTCGCGGCGCACGCCCCAGAGCGTCTCGTCGGTGATCGCATCCGACGCCCAGTCGCAGCGCGCCGTGTCGAGCGTGCCGAGCTCGCGCTCGGCGAGGTGCTTGAGGATCGGCGACGTCCAGGTCGGCGCGTGCACGCCGTTCGTCACCGAGGTGATCGGCACGTCCTGCACGTCGAAGCCGGGCCAGCGGTCCTGGAACATCTGCCGCGAGACCTTGCCGTGCAGCTTCGAGACGCCGTTCGCGCGCTGCGCGATCGAGAAGCCGAGCTGCGCCATGTTGAAGATCGTCGGGTCGGACTCGCGGCCGAGCGCGAGCACGCGCTCGACGTCGACGCCCGGCACGAGCTCGCGCGTGAGGTGGCGGCGCACGAGCTCGACGTCGAAGCGGTCGATGCCCGCGGGCACCGGCGTGTGCGTCGTGAACACGGTGCCGGCGCGCACGAGCTGCAGGGCGGCGTCGAACGAGAGCCCGGTCGCCGTGAGCTGCGAGATGCGCTCGATGCCGAGGAAGCCGGCGTGGCCCTCGTTGGAGTGGAAGACGGCCGGGACCGGCGCGCCGGTGAGCTCGCTGTAGACGGCGAGCGCGCGGACGCCGCCGATGCCGAGCAGCAGCTCCTGCTGCAGGCGCAGCTCGCCGCCGCCGCCGTAGAGGCGCTCGGCGACGCTGCGGAGGTCGGCGTCGTTCTCGTGGATGTTCGTGTCGAGCAGCAGCAGCGGCACGCGGCCGATCGTCGCGACCCAGATGCGCGCGTGCAGCGTGCGGTGCCCGGGCAGCGCGAGCTCCACCGTGGCGTGGCGGCCGTCCGGGTTGCGGAGGATCGTCAGCGGCAGCCCGTCCGGGTCGAGCACCGGGTACGACTCCTGCTGCCAGCCCTCGCGCGAGATGGCCTGCTTGAAGTAGCCGGACTGGTAGAAGAGGCCCACGCCGACGATCGGCACGCCCAGGTCGCTCGCGGCCTTGAGGTGGTCGCCGGCCAGGATGCCGAGGCCGCCCGAGTACTGCGGCAGCGCGCTCGTGATGCCGAACTCGGGCGAGAAGTAGGCGATCGACTCGGGCGCGTCGTCGAGCGACTGGTACCAGCGAGCCTGCGACAGGTAGTCGTCGAGGTCGTCGGCGAGCGCGTCGACGCGGGCGACGAAGTCGTCGTCCTCGGCGAGCTGGTGCAGGCGCTCGGGGCCGACCCATCCCAGCAGCTGCACCGGGTCGTGGCCGGTGGCGCGCCACCCGTCGAGCGAGATCTCGCGGAACAGCTCGCGGGTCGGCTCGTGCCACGACCACCGCAGGTTGGAGGCGAGCGCCTCGAGCCTGCCGAGGCGCGCGGGGAGGGAGGTGCGGACGGTGAACTTGCGGATCGCTCTCACGAGGACAGAGCCTAGGGGCATCCTCCCCGCTCGCAGGCAGGCTCGCTACGTTAGTCCCGTGCCGAAGCAGACGAATGCCCAGCAGATGGATGTCCTGACGCCCCGGATCCCGGTGCTCGACCTCGCGCCGCAGGTGCCGGGCAACCGGTTCCCCGCGAAGGCGGTGGTGGGCGACGCGGTGCCGTTCCAGGCCGTCGCCTTCCGGGAGGGGCACGACCGCATCGGCGTGACCCTCGTGCTCCGCTCCCCCTCCGGATCGCAGCGGCGCGTGCCGATGGAGCCGCTCCTCGACGGCTTCGACACCTACCGCGCGCTCGCGCAGGTCGACGAGCAGGGCATGTGGTCCTGGTTCGTCGAGGCCTGGTCCGACGAGTGGGCGACGTGGCACCACAACGCCGAGATCAAGATCGCCGCCGGCATCGACGTCGAGCTCATGGCGACGATGGGCGCCGACCTGCTCGACCGTGCCGCGGCGCAGGCGCCGGCCGCCGACGCCTCGGCGCTCACGAGCGCCGCCCAGCGGATGCGCCGCACCGAGACCGCGCCGCTGCAGCGATGGGCCGAGGTCAACGACCCGGCCGTGCTCGCCGCGGTCGACCGCAACCGGCCGCGCTCGCTCGTCAGCGCATCCGAGGCGCTGCAGCTGCGCGTCGAGCGCCCGCGCGCCGCCGTCGGCGCCTGGTACGAGCTCTTCCCCCGCTCGGAGGGCGCCGCGCAGCGCGAGGACGGCAGCTGGGCGTCCGGCACGCTGACGACCGCCGCCGAGCGCCTGCCCGCCGTGAAGGCGATGGGCTTCGACGTCGTCTACCTGCCGCCGGTGCACCCGATCGGCGAGGTCAACCGCAAGGGACCGAACAACACGCTCACGCCGCAGCCGGGCGACCCCGGCAGCCCGTGGGCGATCGGCTCGAAAGCGGGCGGCCACGACACCATCCACCCCGATCTCGGCACGATCGCCGACTTCCGCGCGTTCGTGCAGCGCGCGGAGGCCGAGGGCCTCGAGGTCGCGATGGACCTCGCGCTGCAGGCGGCGCCCGACCATCCGTGGGTCACCGAGCACCCGGAGTGGTTCACGACCCTCCCGGACGGCTCGATCGCGTTCGCCGAGAACCCGCCGAAGAAGTACCAGGACATCTACCCGATCAACTTCGACCTCGACCCCGAGGGCATCCTGGCCGAGGTGCTGCGCATCCTCGAGCAGTGGATCGACTGCGGCGTGCAGATCTTCCGCGTCGACAACCCCCACACGAAGCCGCTGTGGTTCTGGGAGCGGCTCATCCGCGACGTGAACGCCGCGCACCCCGACGTCGTCTTCCTCGCCGAGGCGTTCACGCGCCCCGCCATGATGCAGGCGCTCGGCAAGGTCGGGTTCCAGCAGTCGTACACCTACTTCGCCTGGCGCAACACGAAGGCCGAGCTCGAGGAGTACCTGCGCGAGGTGACCGGTCCGCAGGCGGCGTGGTTCAAGCCCGCGTTCTGGGTCAACACCCCCGACATCCTCACCGAGTACCTGCAGTTCGGCGGCGTGCCGGCGTTCAAGGTGCGTGCGGCGATCGCGGCGACCGCCGTTCCCACCTGGGGCATGTACGCCGGCTACGAGCTGATCGAGGACGTCGCGCGCCCGGGCGCTGAAGAGGCGAACGACAACGAGAAGTTCCAGTACCGGCCGCGCGACTGGGAGCAGGCCGCGCGCAACGGCACGACGATCGCGCCGTACATCACGCGCCTCAACGAGATCCGTGCCCAGCATCCCGCCGTGCAGCAGCTGTGGGCGCTCGACGTGCACTGGTCGGACGACGACGCGATCCTCGTCTACTCGAAGCACCTCGAGGGCCGCTTCACCGAGTCGGGCGAGGACGACACGGTCATCGTGGTCGCGAACGTCGACCCGCACTCGGCTCGGCAGACGACCGTGCACCTCGACCTGACGAAGCTGGGGCTGCGCCCCGGCGAGTCGTTCGAGGCGCACGACCTCATCACGGGCGAGACCTGGACGTGGAGCGACCACAACTTCGTGCGGCTCGACGCGTTCGTCGAGCCGGCTCACGTGCTGCACGTGCGACGATCGGTCGCATGATGCTCGACGAATCGACGATCCAGCAGCTGGCCGCTGGCGCGCACGCCGCACCCCACGACCTGCTCGGCGCGCATCCGGATGGCTCGGCGCACGTCGTGCGGGCGGTCCGGCACCTCGCGACGGCGGTCGAGGTCATCGGCGAGGGCGCGACCGGCGCCGTCACGACCCCGATGGCGCACGTCGGCCACGGTCTCTGGGAGGCGAGCGTGCCGGGACCGGTGCGCCCGTACCGCCTGCGCACCACCTACGGCGACGGCGGCTCGTGGGAGTCCGAGGACCCCTACCGCTTCACGCCGACGCTCGGCGAGCTCGACCTCCACCTGTGGCGCGAGGGCAGGCACGAGCAGGCCTGGAAGGTGCTCGGCTCACGGCTCGTCGAGCACGAGGGCGTCGCCGGCGGGGCATTCGCCGTCTGGGCGCCCAACGCGCGCGCCGTGCGCATCATCGGTGACTTCAACGGCTGGGTCGGCCGCACGCACGCGATGCGCACCATGGGCTCGAGCGGCGTCTGGGAGCTCTTCGTGCCCGGCGACCTCGAGCACAGCGCCTACAAGTACGAGATCCTCACCGACCACGGCTGGGTGACACGCGCGGATCCGATGGCCCGCTACACCGAGGTGCCGCCCGCGACCGCGTCGAAGATCGGCACGAGCCGCTTCGCGTGGAGCGACGACGACTGGATGACCGCGCGCGCCGCCCGCGACGTGCACAACTCCCCCATGTCGACCTACGAGCTGCACTTCGGCTCCTGGCGCCCGGGCCTCGGCTACCGCGAGATGGCGGATGCGCTCATCGAGCACCTCGAGGAGACGGGCTTCACGCACGTCGAGTTCATGCCGCTCGCCGAGCACCCGTTCGGCGGCTCGTGGGGCTACCAGGTCACCGGCTACTTCGCGCCGACGAGCCGCTTCGGCCACCCCGACGACCTGCGCTACCTCATCGACCGCCTGCACCGCGCCGGCTACGGCGTGATCATGGACTGGGTGCCCGGCCACTTCCCGAAGGACGAGTGGGCGCTCGCGCGCTTCGATGGCCGGCCGCTCTACGAGCACCCGGATCCCCGCCGCGGCGACCAGCCCGACTGGGGCACCCACGTGTTCGACTTCGGCCGCCCGGAGGTGAAGAACTTCCTGGTCGCGAACGCCGTGTACTGGATGGAGGAGTTCCACATCGACGGCCTGCGCGTCGACGCGGTCGCCTCGATGCTCTACCTCGACTACTCCCGCAACGAGGGCGAGTGGCTGCCCAACGTGCACGGCGGCCGCGAGCACCTCGAGGCGATCTCGCTGCTGCAGGAGGTCAACGCGACGGTCTACCGCCGCTGCCCCGGCATCATCATGATCGCCGAGGAGTCGACGTCCTGGCCGGGCGTGACGAAGCCCACGAGCGCTGGCGGCCTCGGCTTCGGCATGAAGTGGAACATGGGCTGGATGCACGACACGCTCCAGTACATGGCGGTCGACCCGATGTACCGGTCGCACCACCACGGCGAGATCACGTTCTCGTTCCTCTACGCCTTCAGCGAGCAGTTCCTGCTGCCGATCAGCCACGACGAGGTCGTGCACGGCAAGGGCTCGCTGCTCAACAAGATGCCGGGCGACCAGTGGCAGAAGCTCGCCTCGGTGCGCGCCTACCTGACGTTCATGTGGGCGCACCCCGGCAAGCAGCTGCTCTTCATGGGCCAGGAGTTCGGGCAGCCGAGCGAGTGGAGCGAGGCGCGCGGCCTCGACTGGTGGATCCTCGACCAGCCGGTGCACCGCGGGCTCATGTCGCTCGTCTCGCAGCTCAACCGCGTCTACCGCGAGACCGAGGCGCTGTGGCTGCGCGACAACGAGCCCGGCGGCTTCGAGTGGATCGACGGCGGCAACTCGTCCGACAACGTCATCGCGTTCCTGCGGTGGGGCGCGAACGGCGACCCGGTCGCGGCGATCATGAACTTCTCCGGCCGGCCCATCGAGGGCTACCGGATGGGGCTCCCGTTCGCCGGCGAGTGGGAGGAGCTCGTGAACTCCGACGCGGTCGAGTACGGCGGCTCCGGCGTCGGCAACCTGGGCACGGTGCACGCGACCGGCGACGCGTGGGGCGGCCGCCCCGCATCCGCGACGGTCACGATCCCGCCGCTCGCGGGCCTGATCCTGCGCCCGAAGGCCTCCGCGAAGCAGCTCCCGACCACCGAGCCCGCCGCCAGCTGACAGGCACCCCCGCATGCGTGGCGCCTCCCGCACCCGGGAGGCGCCACTCGCATGCGAGCGGCACCTCCCGTGCCTGCACGGCGAGCGGTCACTCCCGCGCCCGAGCGGTCACTCCCGCGCCCGAGCGGTCACTCCCACGCCCGAGCGGTCACGTCGACGCCTGAGCCGAGGAACGCATCCCGTGCTCACCGCGGACCTGCGGAACTGACCGGTCACCTGCGGACCTGACCCGTGACGCGCCAGACTGACCACTCACGGACCGGACTGACCACTCACGGACCGGAGTGACCACTCACGCGCCGGATCGACCACGCACCGCGCGAGCGACCGTCCACCTCTCCATACGGCCTCTCGGCCACTGCACGCGCCCGCGGGCGACCACCTTGGCGCCGCAGCGTGCCGGGCGCCGGCGGCTAGTACAGCAGCGTCGTCAGGCGGCGGCGGGCCGCGTGCACGCGCGGGTCGTCGAGGCCGACGATCTCGAAGTAGTCGAGCAGCCGCAGCCGCACGTCCTGCTTCTCGTCACCGACGAGCGTCGCCATGAGTTCGAGCAGGCGCAGGAACGCGTCCTCGACGTGGCCGCCCGAGAGGTCGAGGTCGGCGGCGAGCAGCTGCGCCTCGCTGTCCTGCGGCTGCGCGGCGGCCGCGGATCGGATGTCGTCGGCGGAGCGGTCCCGCAGCCGCGCGAGCAGGCGCACCTGCGCGAGGCCGGCGATCGCATCGGTGTCGCGCGGGTTCTGCGCGATGGCCTTCTCGAACGCGGCGATCGCCGTGTCGAGGTCACCGGCATCGATCGCGTCGTACGCCTCCTGGTGCAGCGGCGGCAGGGGCTCCGGCTCCGGCTCGGCGTCCGCTGGCGCGTCGCCCACCGGCACGCGGCCGGTGATGCCCTGCTGCTCGGCGAACGCGAGCACCTGCTCGAGCACGTCCTTGACCTGCTCCTCCGGCAGCGCTCCCGTGAAGAGCGGCGCCGGGCGTCCGCCGATGACGGCGGCCACGGTCGGGATCGACTGCGCGTTGAACGCCTGCACGAGCTGCGGGTTCTGATCGGCGTCGACCTTCGCGAGCACGAGCCGGCCGCCGTAGCCCTCGACGAGGCGCTCGAGCACCGGCGAGAGCTGCTTGCACGGCCCGCACCACTCGGCCCAGATGTCGATGATCACGGGCACGCTGCTCGACAGCTCGACGATCTGGCCGAAGTCGGCGTCGCCGATGTCGACGATCACGCCCGGCGCACCGCCCTGCGCGCGCTCGGTCGCCGGCGGCTGGTCCCGCCGTGCGGCGAGCGCCGAGAGGTCGATGGCCCCACCCATGGATGCCGGAAGCTGCGTATCGGTCACTGTCCCACCTCGTTCGCGTCGAGCAGCGCCTGGCTGTACCCGACGACCTGGATCTGCGTGCCCTCCGGCGCATCGGCCGGCGGCACGGCGAAGAGCACCTGGATCTGGTACGTCGTCTCGATGCCCGCGGTCGTCTCCTGGACGCCCGCGAGGCTGGCGGCGGCGCCGCTCGTCGAGATCTCGACGCCCTCCTCCTTCGGCGTGACGCGCACCGTCTCGTTGAACGACGTCGCGAGCAGCGCGCCGCCCTCGTTCGTCACCAGCATGAGCGGTGCCGGCGCGTCGCCCGCCGCGCCCCACTCGAGCACCGAGAGCGCGAACTCCGGCCGCTGGATGAGCTCGTCCTTCGCGGCGCGGCCGAGGTCGGCGCGCAGGGTGTCGCCGTCCTCGCGGAACCACGCGGCGAACTCGGATGCGTCGCCCCGCAGCAGCAGGTCGGCGTACGCGTCCGTGATCTCGGTCGGGCGGCGCTGCAGCAGCGGGGTGTCGCCGGGCAGGCTCGCGGCACCGATCGTGGGGCTCGCGACGGCGGGCAGCTGCACGCCGGACGCGAGCGTCGTCTGGTAGACGAGCCGGTAGTCGGCGCGGGCGTCGGCCTGCTCGAAGACGAGCGCCGACTGCGCGCGCGCCTCGTCCTGCCACGCGACGACCGCCATGACCGTGCGCGGCCAGACCTCGGTCTGCTGCGGCAGGATCAGCTGCACGTCGCCGTCCGGGATCCCCGGCAGCGGCTCGACGTCGCCGTTGAGCCCGCGCACCTCGTAGTTCGTCGTGCGGGCGTCGAGCACCGCGCCTCCGACGCGGGTCGAGACCTGCTCCAGGTCGCGCGCCTCGTCGGCGGCTGCGGTCACCGCCCGCGTCTGCTCCAGCACGCGGTCGAACTGGTTCTCGGTGAGCGCGACCGGAGGGAGCGTGTCCTCGAGGCTCGTCGGCGTGGGCTCCTCGGTCGCCGCGGGCGTCGAGGGACCGCTCGGCCAGTACTGCGGCCCGCACCCCGTGAGCGCCACGACCGCGACGATCGGCAGCGCGATCATGCCGAAGCGGCGGCGGCCGGTCGGCGCGGCCGTGCGCTCGGCTGTGCCGCGCGAGCGGTCCGTCGTCGCATCGGTCTGGGGCTCGTGGGTCTGGGGCTCGTGCGTCGCGGCGTCCGACGCGCTCGTGTCGTCCGCGGGCGCCTCCGAGCCGTCCGGGGCGTGGGCGGCGTCCGCGGTCGCGGCATCCGGAGCGTCCGTCGAAGCCTGGTCGGCCGTCGGCGCCTCGAGCGCGCCCTGCGCCGGCCCGACCGCACCCCGTGGCGTGCCCTCGCGCGCGTCACGGGCGAGCGCGCGGCGCTCGGCGCGGCTCAGCTCGCGGTGCGAGCGGCGCTGCGGACCCCGCCGCCGACGGTGGCGTCGCAGCGCCAGCAGGAACAGCACGAGCGCGAGCGCGAGGAAGACGAGGCCCGCGGTGATGAGCGGCCCGAAGAGCGGCGTCTTGGCATCGAAGGGCCACTCCACCCGCACGTCGGCGGGCGCGGCGGTGCCGGGCTCCCCGGCGATCGCGATCGCGTAGCCGACCGGCAGGTCGATCGAGAAGCGGACCTCGCCCTCGCCCGTGTGCTCCTCGATCCACATGTCGCTGCCCGCGAGCTGCGGCAGGGCGTCGCTGCTGCCCGACTGCTCCGTGAGCGTGAGCGCATTCGACTCGTCGATGCCCGCGACGGCGTGCGCGGACTCCCCGACCCAGCCGAGGACGTCGTGCTCGCGGCCGACGACGGCCGTGATGGGCCCGTCGCCGGTGACGACGACGCTCTGGCGCCCGTCGTGCGCGTTCATGGTCGTGCCGGGGATCACGAGGATCTGCGAGTCGGTGGCGGTGTCGAGCTGCGAGACGATCGACTCCGGCGGAGCCCAGATGGTGCGCTGTCCGATGCCGAGCCCGAGCAGCACGAGCGAGATCACGAGGCTCACGGCCGCGAGGATGTATCGCACGAGTCAGAGGTCCTTTCACGCTCACCGGCGGATCCGGCGGGCCGTCCGGGCAGGACGACGCAGAGCGGGCAAGCCTCCAGGGTACCTGGAGGTCCTGAGCCTGCCAACCCCGACCGCGGGCGGGGCCGCAGGGCCGCCGCGCAGCGCGACCCTAGGATGGCCGATGTGAAGATCCGCAACGGTTTCCTGCTCGGCCTCGTCGGTGGCCTGGGCGTGCTGCTCGCGCTCGCCATCGGCGTCGCGGTGCAGCAGATCAGCACCGTGCTCGTGTGGGCCTTCGCCGGCATCTTCCTCGCGCTCGGCGTCGAGCCGGTCATCCAGTTCTTCATCCGCCGCGGCGTGCCCCGATGGGCTGCGGTGCTCGTGATCTTCGCGCTGATCCTCGGCATCGCCGTGGGCGCCGTGTGGCTCATCGTCCCGACCATCGTGGCGCAGTTCACGATCCTCGTGCAGTCGATCGTCGCCGAGATCGAGGGCGGCGCCTTCGAGAGCGTGCTCGAATGGGTGCGCGCGACGTTCCCGCAGTTCGACCTCGACGGCACGCTCCAGCAGCTGAGCGAGGCCCTCAACGACTTCAACACCTGGTCGAGCCTGCCGCCGTGGGTGGCCGACATCGCCGCGGGCATCGTCGGCGGCGCCGTGCAGGTCGTGTTCGCGGTCGGCGGCCTGCTCATCGTGCTCGTGCTGATGCTCTACTTCACGGGCTCGATGCCCGCGCTGAAGTCGGGCATGTACCGGCTCGTGCCTGCGTCGTCGCGGCCCAAGTTCATCGAGATCGCCGAGCAGATCATGCGGTCGGTCGGGCGCTTCGTGCTCGGCCAGGGCGCGCTCGGCCTGCTCAACGGCGTGCTGTCGTTCATCGTGCTGTCGATCCTGGGCTCCGAGCTCGCGGGCGTCTACGCGGTGATCGCGCTCATCGCCTCCACGATCCCGCTCGTCGGCACGATCTCCGCATCGGTGATGATCTCGCTGCTCGTGCTGCTGCTCGACGGACCGCAGACGGCACTGCCGGTGGCCATCTGGTACCTCATCTACATGCAGCTCGAGGCCTACGTCATCAGCCCGCAGATCATGAACCGCGCCGTCAAGGTGCCGGGCGTCGTCGTGGTGCTCGCCGCCCTCATCGGCGGCACGCTGCTCGGCATCCTGGGTGCGCTCGTCGCGATCCCGATCGCGGCGGCGATCCAGCTGATCCTGAAGGAAGTCGTCATCCCCCGGCAGGACTCGAAGTAGCTGAGCCGGCGCGAGCCTCGACGGGCCAGTGCGTCGGCAGCGGCAGCGCTGCGGGGTTGACGCGCGCGACGATCTCGTGGAGCACGCGCCGCACCTGGTTCTCCCCCACCCACAGGTGCTTGCCGCCCTCGACGGCGACGATCTCGGCCTCCGGTACGACCGAGAAGCGCTCGCGCGCCTCGGCCGGGCGGAGGTAGTCGTCGAGCTCCGGCACGATCGCCGTCATGCGCTTGCCCGAGCCCGACCAGGCGCGCAGCTCCTGCTCGCTCGTGCGATGCAGCGGCGGCGACAGCAGCAGCGCGCCGACGGCGCTCGACGCGCGGCCGTGCTTGAGCGCGACCTCGGTGCCGAACGACCAGCCGAGCAGCCACGGCGACGGCAGCGCGCGCTCGGCCACGAGCCCGAGCGCGGCGGCGAGGTCGTAGCGCTCGTCGTCGCCGCCGTCGAACTCGCCCTCGCTGCGGCCGCGCGGGCTCTCGACGCCGCGGAAGTTGAAGCGGAGCACCGCGAGGTCGGCGAGCGCGGGCAGCCGGAGCGCCGCCTTCCGCAGCACGTGCGAGTCCATGAAGCCGTGGTGGGTCGGGAGCGGGTGCAGGCAGACGAGGGTCGCCACCGGATCGCGCTCGAGCGGCAGCGCCAGCTCGCCGACGAGCGTGAGGCCGTCGAGCGTGTGCAGCTCGATCTCCTCGCGCCGCGCGGGCAGCTCGGCGCCGGAGCGGATCTCGATGGTCTCCGTCACGTCATCTCCCGTCTCGCCCTCGCGGGCATCCGAACCCGGGTGCGGTCAGCGCGCGCGCCAGCACCCGGTGTGCCAGTGGCGCCGATCCTCGAGCGCGCGCTCGTCGCCGAAGATCGAGTCGGCGCGCCACACCACGACGTGCGCGACGCCCGCCGGCACCGGGCCGCCGCAGCCGGGGCACACGTACTCCTTCGCCGCGCTGCGCGGCGAGATCGGCTGCACGTGCCACTGGGCCCCCGCACGGTGCTCCGTGCGGGCCACGCCGTGCATCAGGCGGTCGACGTCGAGCGGCACGTGGGGCTGCGCGCGACGCTTGGGCCGCCGCGCGGCCACCTCAGTACCAGCCGACAGACTCTGAGTGGCCCCAGGCGCCGCAGGGCGTGCCGTAGCGACCGGCGATGTAGCCGAGGCCCCAGTTGATCTGCGTGATGGGGTTGGTCTGCCAGTCGGCACCCGCGGTCGCCATCTTCGAACCGGGCAGGGCCTGCGGGATGCCGTAGGCGCCGCTCGAGCGGTTCTGCGCGTAGACGTTCCAGTTCGACTCGCGCTGCCACAGGTTGTAGAGGCAGGAGTACTGGTCCTCGCCCCAACCGCGAGCCAGCACCATCTGCCGGGCCGCGGCCTGGGCGCTGCCCGGGTTCGGCGCCGCGACGGCGGGGATCGCGATCGACGCCGCGCGCGGGGCGCTCGCGGCAGCGGGCGCTGCCGGGGCGGCAGCAGCCGCCGGCTCTGGCGTCGGGGTCGGCGTCGGGGTGGGCGTGTGCACCACGATCTCGTCGCGGACGAGGGATGCCTGCGAGCCGGTCACCGCGTCGACGGCCTGGCCGGCCAGCGGCTGGCTCGGCAGCGACGCGGGCTCCGCCATCACCTCGGAGCCGGGGCTCGCGGCGACGGAGACGAGCACGAAGCCCGCAGCGGCCACGAGCGACACCCCGGAGAGCACGCCGCGCGTGCGCGTCGAGCGCGCGGAAGCGGAGTGGGACCTGGTGAACACGAGAATCGACGTTATCACGGAATGGTAACGACGCCCAGGGCCGAGCCTCGGCTGCTCGGGCTCGCAGCGGTCAGCGGACCGCCAGCATGAGGCTCACGACGGTGTCGAGCAGCTGGTCGACCTCGTCCTCGTCGTAGCCGCCGAACTGGGCGTCGAACTGCGCGGTGCGCACCTCGCGCACCGTCATGTCCGGCCCGTCCTCGAGGTAGTCGGCGACCTTCGCGGCGAAGCGGTCGACCTCCAGCACGCGGTAGCCGCGCGAGATCCGGCTGACGCGGCGGAAGCGCTCGCCGTCCGGGCGCTTGAGCGTCTCGAGCGCCTGCTGCGCCCGGTCCCGCACCTTCGCGTACCAGGCCTCCTCGCCGTGCTCGATGACGCCGCGCTCGTGCTCGCGGCGCGCGAAGGCCTCCTCGAGCCGCTCGAGCGCCGCGTCGACGTGGGCCGGCGAGTAGCCGCCCTTCTGCATCGTGAAGCTCGTGCGCCGGATGGTGGAGCTGTCGATCGCGGTCGCCGCGCGCGCATCCGTGGCGTACGCGCGCCGAGCATCCTCGAGGAAGTCCTCGACCTGCTCGATGTCGTAGCCGGGCTGCGAGCGCTTTGCCCTCGGGAACGTGCTCATCGTCTCCATCATGCCAGCGGCCGCCTGGTCAGGCGTGCACCACCTGGAACAGCGCCATCATCACGACGGCGCTCGGCAGGATCGAGTCGAGCCGGTCGAGGAAGCCGCCGTGGCCCGGCAGGAACGAGCCGATGTCCTTGATGCCGAGGTCGCGCTTGATGATCGACTCCGCGAGGTCGCCGACCGTGGCGGCCGCGACGAGCAGCGCCGCGAGGATGAACCCGAACCACCACTCCTGCTGCAGCATCCACACCGAGAGCGCGATGCCGGTGATGGTCGCGAACAGGGCGCCGCCGGCGAGCCCCTCCCACGTCTTGCCAGGGCTGATGCGGGGCGCGAGCTTGTGGCGACCCAGCAGCACGCCGGCGGCGAGCGCGCCGGTGTCGATCACGGTCGTCATGATGATCATCGCGAGCGTCCACCACTGACCGCCGTCCTGCGCGGTGAGCAGCACCGCGAAGCCGCCCAGCACCGCCACGTAGGCGATGCAGAGCGCTCCCCCGGCGATGTCGGCGGCCACCGCGCGGACGCCGGTGCGGGTCCTGCGGTCGGCGAGCTCGAGCACGCGCGCGAGCGCGACCGCCGCGATCGCGCCGAGCGTCGACCACCACATACCGGCGGCGCCCAGCACCCAGGTGATCGGCAGGATCGCGCTGCCGAGCAGCACGAGCGGGATGCGCGGCACGTCGCGGCCGCCGAACCGCATCGCGCTCGCGAGCTCGTAGAGCGCGAAGCCGACGAGCACGGTCGCGAAGACCATGAACAGCGTCTTCACCCACAGCAGGCTCGCGAGCAGCACCACGCCGAGCACGACGGCCATGCCGGTCGCGGCCGCGAGGTCACGGCCAGTCCGCTTGTTCACCCGCGCGCGGGTCGCCTCGATCTGGTCCCGCGCGGCGTGGATCTGCGCCTGGATCTGCGCCTCGATCTCGGCGGGGCTCCGATGCTCTCGTCGCACGCGTCGCCTCCCGACTCCTCGATCAGACCTCGAGGAGCTCGGACTCCTTCTTCTTCAGCGCGTCGTCGATGCCGTCGACGGCCTGCTTCGTCGCGGCCTCGAGCTCCTTGCCGGCGCGCGCGACCTCGTCGTCGCCGACCTCGGTCAGCTTGTCGAGGTCGCTGAGCGCCTGGCGACGGATGTTGCGGACGGCGACGCGAGCCTGCTCGGCCTTGTCCTTGACGATCTTGACGTAGTCGCGGCGGCGCTCCTCGGTGAGCTCCGGCATGACGACGCGGATGATCGCGCCGTCGTTCGACGGGCTGACGCCGAGGTGGGGCGCGGCGACGATCGCGCGCTCGATGTCCTTGAGCGCGCTCTTGTCGAACGGCGTGATCACGAGCGTGCGCGCGTCGGGCTGCTGGAAGCCCGCGAGCTGCACGAGCGGCGTCGGCGAGCCGTAGTACTCGACGAGCAGCTTCTGGAACAGCGCCGGGTTGGCCCTGCCCGCGCTGACCGTCTGGAAGTCGGCCTTCGCGACCTCGATCGACTGGGCCATCTTCTCCTTGGCCGAAGCCAGAACGTCGCTGATCACGTGGTTCCTTCCGTCGCTGCTGAGTGTATTGCGTGGGGCGGGCGTCAGGCGCGCACGAGCGTGCCGACGGGCTCGCCGAGGATCGCGCGCTCGAGCGCGCGGTCGCCGTCCATGCCGAACACGCGCATGGGCATCCTGTTGTCCATGCAGAGGCTGAAGGCCGTCGAGTCGACGACCTTGAGGCCGCGGACGAGGGCGTCCTGGTAGGTGATCTCGTCGAACCGCGTCGCCGTCGGGTCGTGCTTGGGGTCGGCGGAGTAGACGCCGTCGACGCCGTTCTTCGCGACCAGCACCTGGTCGGCGGTGATCTCGAGCGCGCGCTGCGCGGCGACGGTGTCGGTCGAGAAGTAGGGCAGGCCGGCGCCGGCGCCGAAGATGACCACGCGGCCCTTCTCGAGGTGGCGCTCGGCGCGGCGCGGGATGTACGGCTCTGCGACCTGCGTCATCTGGATGGCCGACTGCACGCGCGTCTCGGCGCCGGCCTGCTCGAGGAAGTCCTGGAGGGCGAGGGCGTTCATGACGGTGCCCAGCATGCCCATGTAGTCGGCGCGGCCGCGCTCCATGCCGCGCTGGCTCAGCTCTGCACCGCGGAAGAAGTTGCCACCGCCGACGACGATCGCGATCTCGACCGTCTCTGCCGCATCCGCGATCTGGCGGGCGATCGAGGCGACCACGTCGGGGTTCACGCCGAGGCTGCCGGCGCCGAACGCCTCGCCCGAGAGCTTCAGGAGGACTCGGCGTCGCGGCTGTGCTGTCATCGGGCGTCCTCCTGGGGGTCACGACCCGAGTGGGCCGTGCAGAAGCCTACCGTGCGCGGGTGGCGGGACTCGTCCCGGGCGGGTGCGCCCGCGCCCGCGGATCGATCCGCGGACGCGAAGAGGGCCGGGGTCTCCCCCGGCCCTCATCGTGCGTTCGTGCCTACGCGCCGACCTTGAAGCGCGCGAAGCCGGTGACCGTGAGGCCTGCGGCCTCGAGCACCTTGGCGACGCTCTGCTTGTTGTCGCGTGCGTAGTCCTGGTCGAGCAGGACGATCTGCTTGAAGAAGCCGCTGATGCGACCCTCGATGATCTTCGGCATGGCGCCCTCGGGCTTGCCCTCGCCGCGCGCGATCTCGGTGACGAGCTCGCGCTCCTTCTCGACGGCATCCGCCGGCACCTCGTCACGGGTGACGTAGGTGGGGTCGAACATGGCGATGTGCTGCGCCACGGCGCGAGCCGTGTCCGCGTCATCGCCCGAGTAGGCCACCACGACACCGACCTGCGGGGGCAGGTCCTTCGACGTGCGGTGCAGGTAGACGGCCTGCTGCTCGCCCTCGATGCGAGCGACCTTCGTCAGCTCGATCTTCTCGCCGAGCGTCGCGGCCTGCTGCTCGATGACGGTCTGCACCGTGCCGGACTCGGCCGGGGCGGCGAGCGCCGAGGCCAGGTCGGTGGCACCGGCGGCCGCGACAGCGGCGACCACGCGGTCGGCGAGCGCGATGAACTTCTCGTTCTTCGCGACGAAGTCGGTCTCGCAGCCGATCGCGATCATCGTCGTCGCACCGTCGACGGAGGAGACGGCCACGAGGCCCTCGCTCGTCGAGCGGTCGGCGCGCTTCGCGTTGCCCTTCGCGCCCTTGAGGCGGAGGATCTCGGTGGCCTTCTCGACGTCGCCGCCGGCCTCCTCGAGGGCTGCCTTCGTGTCGCTCATGCCGGTGCCGAGCTGCTCGCGCAGCATCTTGAGGTCGGCGATGCTGATGGATGCCATCCGCTGCTCCTTACTTGGACTCGGGCGTCGTGTCGCCCTCGGTGGTCTCGGCGGGCTGCTCCTCGGCGACGGGCGCGTCGGCGGCCGGCTCCTCGGTGGCGGGCTCGTCGGCGACCGGTGCCTCGGCGGCCGGCTCCTCGGCCTGCGTCTCCTCGACGACCGGCGCGGCGGCCTCGGCCTCGTGCTGCTCGAGGAGCTCGCGCTCCCACTCAGCCATCGGCTCGGCAGCGGCGTCGCCGCCACCGTGGCGCTGCATGAGGCCCTCGGCGGCAGCGTCGGCGACGATCTTCGTCAGCAGCGCGACGGAGCGGATCGCGTCGTCGTTGCCCGGGATCGGGTAGGCGACGTCGTCCGGGTCGCAGTTCGTGTCGAGGATGGCGATGATGGGGATGCCCAGCTTCTTCGCCTCGTCGACCGCGAGGTGCTCCTTGTTCGTGTCGACGATCCAGATCGCGGACGGCGTGCGCTGGAGGTTGCGGATGCCGCCGAGCGACTTCTGCAGCTTCAGGAGCTCGCGCTTCTTGAGCAGCAGCTCCTTCTTCGTGTAGCCCTGCGTGGTGTCCTCGAAGTCGAGCTCCTCGAGCTCCTTCATGCGGCTCAGGCGCTTCGAGACCGTGTTGAAGTTGGTGAGGAGGCCACCGAGCCAGCGCTGGTTGACGTAGGGCTGGCCCACGCGCGTCGCCTGCTCGGCGATGGACTCCTGCGCCTGCTTCTTCGTGCCCACGAAGAGCACCGAGCCGCCGTGCGAGACGGTCTCCTTGACGAAGTCGTACGCCTTGTCGATGTAGGCGAGCGACTGCTGCAGGTCGATGATGTAGATGCCCGAGCGCTCCGTGAAGATGAAGCGCTTCATCTTGGGGTTCCAACGACGGGTCTGGTGCCCGAAGTGGACGCCGCTGTCGAGCAGCTGGCGAGTCGTGACGACGGCCATGGCCGCCTCCTTCTTCTGTTCTGGTTGCCGGCGCGACCGGGTGGTCGAGCCCCTGGCGCCCTGACGCACCACCACCAGGCGCGCGAGCGAGCTCGAGCAGCTGGACCGAAGGGGTGTCGTCGCGACGGGCGCGCGAAGTCATCGCATGAGCGATGCCCTCCTACGATACACGCTCGGGATCCCTGCTCGCGGACGCTCGCTGTCCACCGGTCGCCCCGCATGGCGCACGCGCGCGGCGGGCGCCCGGGCACCATGCCGGGCATGCGCATCCTCGCGGTCCTGCTGGCGGTCGCGGCCGGCACGTGGGCCTGGCCGCTCTCATCCGCCGCGTCGCCGCACGACGTCGTGCGCGCGTTCGACCTGCCTGCATCACCCTACGGCGCCGGCCACCGGGGCATCGACCTCGCGGCACCCGCGGGGTCGGTCGTCGTCGCTCCGGAGCGCGGCGTGATGCGCTTCGCGGGACCGGTCGCGGGCCGCCCGGTCGTCTCGATCGAGCACGCCGGCGGGCTCGTGTCGAGCTTCGAGCCGGTCGAGCCGTCGGTCGTCGCGGGCGCGCGCGTCGAGCGCGGCCAGACCATCGGCGTGCTGCTGGCCGGCCACGCGGGCACCGCTGCGCCGCAGGCGCGGCTGCACCTCGGCGCGCGGCTGCGGGGCGCCTACGTCGATCCGCTGCCGCTCCTCGGCGTCACCCGGCCGGTGCTGCTGCCGATGCGCGGCAGCGAGCAGCGTCAGTGGTCGGGGTCAGGCCCGCGGGTGCGCGCCGCGGTACGCCTCGGCGAGCCGCTCGAGCGAGACGTGCGTGTAGATCTGCGTGGTGCCGAGGCTCGCGTGCCCGAGCAGCTCCTGCACCGCCCGCAGGTCCGCACCGCCGTCGAGCAGGTGCGTCGCCGCCGTGTGGCGCAGCGTGTGCGGGCCGTGGGGGCCGGAGCCGGGGATCTCCTCGAGCAGCGCGGTGACGAGCTCGTGCACCCGCCGCTGGCCGAGCCGCCCGCCGCGGGCGCCGAGGAACAGCGCCGGATGCGCGCGCTCGGCGTCGGCGAGCTGCGGTCGGCCGACGCGCATCCAGTCGAGCACCGCGTCGAGCGCGGGCCGCCCGAACGGCACGACGCGCTCCTTCGAGCCCTTGCCCGTCACGCGCACGGTGAGCCGCTCGAGGTCGACGTCGTCGACGTCGAGGCCGACGAGCTCGCTCACGCGCAGCGCGCTCGCGTAGAGCAGCTCGACGACGGCGAGGTCGCGCAGCGCGACCGGGTCGCCCTCCGCCGCTGCGGCGGCGAGCGAGCCGAGCACGCCATCCATCGCCTGGCGCGAGAGCACGCGCGGCAGGTGGCGGTCCCGCTTGGGCGTGCGCAGGCGTCCGGCGACGTCGGCGCCGCCGTGCGCGGCGATCCAGCGGCTCAGGCCGCGCGCGGCCGCGCTGCGGCGCGCGATCGTCGACTTGCCCATGCCGGCCTCCGCGCTCGCGTACAGCCAGTCGCGCAGCACGTCGATGTCGAGCCCGGCGGCGTCCTCGAGGCCCGCGCCCTCGCAGTGCTCGGTGAGGCTGCGGAGGTCGCCGCGGTAGCCGCGCACCGTGTTCGCCGAGTACCCGCGCTCGCGCTCGAGGTGGTCGAGGTAGCCGTCGACGGCCTCGGCGATCCGCACGTCAGTCCGGCTTCCGGCTGAAGCGGTCGGCCCGCGTCTCGGGATCGAGCGCGATCACCTGCTCGGCGAGCTGGAGCGAGATGGTCTCGCGGGTGGGGTGCGGCAGGGCGGGCACGACGGAGTGCGCGATGCTGTCGGCGTAGACCTCGATGAGGTTGAACGACTGCGTCGCGTCGATGCCGTGCATCGCGGGCGGCGGGCCGCCCAGGTCGTCGGCGTAGCTCGTCGCGCCGGCGAGCACGACCGGGATCTCGGCGAACGTGCCGGAGCCGTTGATGTGGAGGTGGCCCGAGAGGATCGCGCGCACGTCCGCGCCGCCGATCGCCTCGGCGAGCAGCGCCTCGTCGCGGAACTCGAGCAGCCGCATCAGCTGGCCCCGGTACGCGAGCGGCGGGTGGTGCATGACGAGCACGGTGCCGAGCGGCGGCGGGTCGGCGAGCGCATCCGCCAGCCACGCGGCCTGGCCCTCGTCGAGGCCGCCGTGGTGCCAGCCCGGGAGGCTCGAGTCGAGCGCGACGATGCGGAGCCCCGCGATCTCGAGGACGGAGTCGAGCGGGTCGAGCGGTGCCCCCGGCAGTCCGAGCGAGGCACGCATCGCGGGGCGCTCGTCGTGGTTGCCCGCGGTCCAGACGATGGGCGCGCCGATGGCGGCGGCGACCGGCTCGAGGATCTCGCGGGCCAGCGCGTACGCCTCCGGCTCCCCCAGGTCGGCGACGTCGCCGGACACGACGATGACGTCGGCGTCGGCCGCGGCGACGGCGAGCCGCTCGGCGGTGGCGCGCAGGTGCCCCTCGGTGTCGACGACGCCCGCGAGCGGCGCACCGCCCGCGAGCAGGTGGGTGTCGCTGAGGTGGGCGATCACCGCAGCCGGTTCCGGATGCATCCCGAGGGTCACGCGCCCAGGCTAGTCACGCCGAGCCGCGGCGCGGTGCCGCCTCGCCCGCGTCGAGGACCCCGCCGACCCGACGGGACCCGGTGCACCGGGTTCCGTCGGTGCAGCGGGTCCGCTCGGCTGCTCAGGTCACGAAGACCGCATCCATCCGTTCCCCCGCTCGACGGCGCGCCCGCCCAGCTCGAGCAGCGCGAGCGAGGCGGAGACGTCGGACGGCGCCATGCCGGTGCGGATCGCGAGCTCGTCGGCCGATCGCGCGGCGCGGGTGCTGAGCGCGTCGAGCACGCGCATCTCGTCGCGCGTCTCCCCGCCGAGCGGCGCGGGCTCGTCGCCCGGCCCCTCGACGAGCTCGACGATGTGCTCGGCGCGCTCGACGAGCACCGCGCCGTACTCGCGCAGCAGCCGGTGGCAGCCCGTGCTGCCGCCGGAGGTCACCGGCCCCGGCACCGCACCGAGCGGGCGGCCCAGCGCCGCCGCGTGCCCGGCGGTGTTGATCGAGCCCGACCGGCTGCCCGCCTCGACCACGACCGTGACGCTCGCGAGCGCCGCGATGAGCCGGTTGCGCGCGAGGAACCGCCAGCGGGTCGGCGGCACGCCGCTCGGCGCCTCGGCGATCACGCACGCGGTGTCGGCGACGCGCTGCAGCAGCTCGTCGTGCCCCGCCGGGTAGAAGCGGTCGAGGCCGCCGGCCAGGACGGCGACCGTGGTGCCGCCTGCCGCCATCGTCGCGCGGTGGGCGGTGCCGTCGATGCCGTAGGCGCCGCCGGAGACGACCGCGTAGCGCCGGTCGACGAGGCCCGCCGCCAGCTGCCCGGTGACGAGCTCGCCGTACCCGGACGAGGCGCGCGAGCCGACGAGCGCCGCCGACCGCTCGCACGCGGCGAGCGCGGCCGGGTCGCCGCGCACCCAGAGCGCCGCCGGGGCATGCGGTCCGAGGTCGTCGAGCTGGTGCGGCCAGTGCTCGTCGGCGCGGGTCAGGAGCCGCTGCCCGAAGGCCGCGCCCTGCGTGAAGGCGCCGAGGATGCGCTCGGCGGCGTGGCGCGGCTGCCAGCGCGCGATGCCCTGCGCGACGGCGCTCGCCGACTCCCGGTCGCCGAGCTCCCGCGCCCAGTCCGCCGCGCTCGCGCCGTCGATGAGCAGCTGCAGCGTCCGCACGGCGCCGAGGCGCTCGCGCACGAGGCCCGCGACGCCGTCGCCCGGCTCGGGCAGCACCGTCCACGCGCCCGCCGCGAAGCGCTCGAGCACGTCGGCGTCCGAGATGTCGGCCCGCGCCTCCGGCAGCGTCGGCGTGACGGCCACCCGCAACCGGGCGAGGTCGATGCGGAAGGGGGTCATGCCGGGATCCCCTTCCGGAGCGCGAGCGCTCGACCGATGTGCGTCCGCGTCGGGCCGGCGGCGCCGTCGAGGTCGGCAGCGGTCCAGGCGACGCGGATCGCGCGGTCCATGCCGCGCATCGTGAGGGCGCCGCGCTCGACCGCGCGCTCGAGCGGCTCGAGGAGGGCGCGGTCGAGCGGGAGGTTGCGGCGCAGCCACGGCCCCGGCACGTGGCCCATCGCCGTCCAGCCGGTGCCGGCGAGCCGCTGCGCCGCGCGCTCCCGTGCCGCTGCGACCCGGGCGGACGCCTCCGCGGTCGTGCGGCGCGCACCGTCGGCGCCCGGCGCGACCCGGTCGACCCGCACCTGCAGGTCGACGCGGTCGAGCAGCGGCCCGGAGAGCCGACCGAAGTAGCGGCGGCGCTGCTGCGGCGCGCACGTGCACTCCCCTGAGCCGAAGAGGCCGCACGGGCAGGGGTTGGCCGCGAGCAGCAGCTGGAACCGCGCCGGGAAGGTCGCGACCCCGATGGCTCGGTGGATCGTGATGGTGCCGGACTCGAGCGGCTGCCGCAGCATGTCGAGCACCGCCCGCGGGAACTCGGGGGCCTCGTCGAGGAAGAGCACGCCGTGCGTCGCCCGCGCCGCCGCACCGGGGCGGATCGCACCCGAGCCGCCGCCGATGAGCGAGACCGCCGTCGCCGAGTGGTGCGGATGCTCGAACGGCGGCAGCACGTCGAGGGTCGACGGCGGCGGCTCGCCCGCCAGCGAGCGCAGCGACGCCACCTCGAGCGCGGCGTCGGTGTCGAGCGCCGGCAGGATGCCCGGGAGCCGCATGGCGAGCATCGTCTTCCCGGCACCGGGCGGGCCGACCATCATCAGGTGGTGCGCGCCGGCGGCCGCGATCTCGAGCGCCTGCACGGCATCGCGGTTGCCGACCACGTCGGCGAGGTCGAGGTCGGCGTGCATCCGGGGCACCCCCGCCGGTGCCGGCACGGCGTCGACGGGCTCGGGGTCGAGCTCGGCGCCGAGCAGTGCCGCGGCGTGCGCGAGGCTCGGCGCGCCGAGCACGCGGATGCCCTCGACGAGCGACGCCTCGCCGACGGATCCGGTCGGCACGACGATGCGCGTGCGTCCCTCCTCCGCGGCGGCTCTGGCGAGCGGCAGGGTGCCCGTCACGGGTCGCAGCCGACCATCGAGCCCGAGCTCGCCGATGAGCGCGGTCTCGCCGTCGTCCGGCGGCACGACACCCGTGGCGCGCAGCACCGCGATCGCGATCGCGAGGTCGAAGTGCGTGCCGGCCTTCGGCAGCGACGCGGGCGTGAGGTTGATGACGACGCGCCCGCTCGGCGCCGCGATGCCCATGCGGGCGATCGCGCTCCACGTGCGGTGCTGCGCCTGGCGCACCGCCTGATCGGGCAGCCCGACGATGAAGACCGCGGGCAGCCCGGACGCCGCGTGCACCTCGATCTGCACGCTGATGCCGGCGAGGCCCTGCAGCGCGATGCACGCCGCCCGGCCGAAGCCGCTCACTGGATGCCCCGGAGGTGCTCGACCCGCCATGATCCCGCGCGGGGCGCGACGATGCCGACCGCATCCATGCGGATGGGGCCGCGGTGCGGCCGCTCCTGCAGCCAGAGCCCAGCGAGCGTGCGCAGCCGCCGGACCTTCGCGGGCGTGATCGCCTCGAACGGATGGCCGTGGGCGAGCCCTCGCCGGGTCTTGACCTCGACGAAGACGAGCGTGTCGCCGTCGAGCGCGACGATGTCGAGCTCGCCGTAGGCGCAGCGCCAGCGCCGCTCGACGATGCGCATCCCGGCGCGCTCGAGGTGCACGCTCGCGGCAGCCTCGCCGTCGAGGCCCAGCTGGTCCTTGGCTCGCATGGGCGCATCGAAGCGCAGCGGGCCGCCCGTCGGCGCGGGCTCGGCCACCGCCTGTGGAGAACGCAGATCGGCCCTACCGCCGCCCGGGGCCGCGGTGCCACGCTGGGCGCATGGAGATCGCGTGGACGCCCGAGCTCAGGCGGCTGCTCAGCGGCGGCGTGCACATCGCGCTCGACGGTGACGAGGCGGCGGCGATCGACGACGTGCTGCGGCAGCTGCGCGAGGCGGGCATCGAGCCGGACCGCGAGCAGGCGGCCACGATGGTGCGCGAGGAGCGCTCGAAGCGCACGGAGAGCTGACGGGTGAGCGCGCCACCGCGCCGGAGGCTGATCCTCGGCGGGCTGCTGCTCGCCGCGCTCTCGATCGCGGCGGTGATCGCGATCGATCCGGCGGAGGGCGGGCTGGCGGGCACGGTGCGGGTCTGGGCGATCGGCGCGTTCGTCGCCGGGCTGTTGGTGACCGTCACCGGCGCGCTGCCCTCGGCACCGGCTGGCGCGGACGCCCAACCGCGGCCGCGGCTCCGCGGCCTGCTGCTCGCCGGCACCGCGGCGCTCGTGGTGATGCTGAAGGTGGGCGTCGACCGGGAGTCCAGCTGGCTCACCGTCCTGCTCGGCACGGTGCTGAAGATCGCCGGCGCAGCGGACGTCATGGCGGAGCGCCGACGCGCGCGGACCGCCGCAGACTCGGCATGAGCCGCGCCGGGCTACTCCTCGATCGCGAGGTCCTTCGGCAGCTCGAGGTCGCGGGAGGCGAGCTCCTCGACGTTCACGTCCTTGAACGTGAGCACGCGCGCCGACTTGATGAAGCGGTCGGAGCGGTAGATGTCCCACACCCAGACGTCGGTCAGCTCGAGCTCGAAGTAGAAGTCCGTGCCCGCATCGTGGCGGGTCACCTTCACGTCGTTGGCCAGGTAGAAGCGTCGCTCGGTCTCGACGACGTGCTTGAACATGCCGACGACGTCGCGGTACTCCTTGAAGAGGGCCAGCTCGACCTCGCGGTCGTAGTCCTCGATGTCCTCGGGTTCCACGGTGCCATCCTATGGCCCCCGTGCGGGCGCCCCGTCTGCACGGCCGATCAGGAGAGCGGGTGCCCGCCGTGACCATCGACGTCGTGTTCCTCCACGGTGCCGGCACGGGCGCCTTCGACGAGGACGCGGCCCTCGCCGACAGCCTCGCCCGCCACCTGGGCAGCGGGTTCTCGGTCGCGTTCCCGCGCCTGCCGGAGGACGACCCCGACGACGAGCGATGGCTCGACGCGATCGGGGCGGCGATCGGGGCGGCGATCGACGCGGCATCCGAGCCCGTCGTGCTCGTCGGGCACTCGATCGGCGGCTACCTGCTGGTCAAGCACCTCGCGCTGCGACCGAGCCCCCGGGCGGTCGCCGCCATCTGCCTCATCGCCGCGCCGTTCCCGGGCGCCGATCCGGCCTGGACGTTCGACGGGTTCGACCTGCCGGACGACCTCGACCGGCTGCTGCCGGCGGATGCGCCGGTGCTCCTGTGCGCCAGCGAGGACGACGAGACCGTCCCGTTCGCCCACCGCGCCCGCTACGCCGCGGCGATCCCCTGGGCCACGACGCGGACGACGACGGGAGGGCACCAGCTCGGCGACGACCTGCGCGTCGTCGCGGAGGGCATCCGCGCGGCGCTCCGCGCGTGACGCTCAGCGAGTGAGGCTCAGTCCTCGACGGGCGCCGCGCCCGGCGCGTGCAGCCAGGACCGCCGGTGCAGCGCGCTCGGGCCGAGCTCGGCGATCGCGGCCATGTGCGCCGCGGAGCCGTAGCCCTTGTTCGACACCCAGCCGTAGCCGGGGTGCACGTCGTCCCACTCGATCATCCGGCCGTCGCGCTCGACCTTCGCGACGAGCGCGGCACCCGAGACGGATGCGCAGTCCCGGTCGGCCTTGGCGCGCAGGATCGTGCGCACCGGCCGCCGCAGCGCCGGCGCGAGCCAGTCGTGGATGCCGTCGAGCAGGATCGCGGCGGCGGGCACGTCGACGCCCGCCTCATGCAGGGCGACGAGCGCGCGCCGGCCGGCGAGCCCGAGCGCCACCTGGATGCCGAGCTCGTCGATCTCGTCGTTCGTGGCGTGGCCGACGGCGCTCACGCCCCACGTGCGCACGAGCGGCGCCGTCGCGGTGCGGCGCGGCTCCGTCATCGTCTTCGAGTCGCGCAGGTGCTCCGGCCAGTCGCCGCAGTCGGCCTGCAGCGCGAGCGCGCCGACGCTCACCGGGCCGGCGAGCGCTCCCCTGCCGACCTCGTCCATGCCGATGACGAGCGGCGTCTCGGTCCACAGCGTGCGCTCGACCTCGAGCGTCGGCAGCGCGGGCATCAGCCGGCGACGGCGACCGGCAGCAGCTGCTCCGCGGGGGCGCTCTGCGGCTCGACGCCGATGAACGAGGACTCGTAGCCGTCGAGCCAGGTCCAGCGATCGAGCGGCCACGACACGAGCACGGCGCGGCCGACGATCGACGAGATGGGCACGAAGCCGCCGCCCGGCGCGTCCATGTGCGCGCGGGAGTCGCCGGAGTGGTTGCGGTTGTCGCCGAGCACCCAGACGTGGCCCTCGGGCACGGTGACGTCGAAGGGCACGGAGCTCGCGGGCTGGCCGGCGGCGTCGAGGTTCACGTAGGGCTCGTCGATCGGCACGCCGTTGATGGTCAGCTGGCCGAAGTCGTTGCAGCACTGCACGCGGTCGCCGGGCAGCCCGATGACGCGCTTGATGAGGTAGCCGTGCTCGTCCTCGGGGGCGAGGCCCACGAAGGTCAGGAACCAGTCGATCGCGCCGAAGACGCCAGACTCGGGCTCGGGCGTCGGCTCGGGCAGCCAGCCGCCCGGGTCCTCGAAGACGACGACGTCGCCCCGCTCGGCGGCCACGACGGAGGGCGTCAGCAGACTGACGATGATGCGGTCGTCGACCTGGAGCGTCTCGTTCATCGACTCGGACGGGATCCAGAACGGCCGGATCAGGAACGTCTTCACGAGGAAGGAGATCAGCAGCGCGATGAGGAAGATGACCACCAGGTCGCGCAGGAACAGCAGGAAGCCACGGCCACCGGACCGCTGCTCGCGGCCCGCCGCACCCGTCTCCACCGTCTCCGTCATCCCTCGACCCTTCGCCTCGGCAAGTCTAGGCGCGCGCGTGCGCCACCCCGGCGCCGCCGCGACGCATCCGGTCTCGATTCGGCGACGAACGCAGAACGGGGCCGGCGTGATGCCGGCCCCGTTCTGGTGCGATCAGGAGAAGTCGCGCTTCTCGCGGATCTTCGCAGCCTTGCCGCGCAGGCCGCGGAGGTAGTAGAGCTTCGCGCGGCGGACGTCGCCGCGGCTCACGAGCTCGATGTGGTCGATGACCGGGGAGTGCACGGGGAACGTGCGCTCGACGCCGACCTGGAACGAGACCTTGCGGACCGTGAAGGTCTCGCGCACGCCGTGGCCCTGGCGGCCGATGACGACGCCCTGGAAGATCTGCACGCGCGAGCGCGAGCCCTCGATGATGTTGACGTGGACCTTGACGTTGTCGCCGGGGCGGAAGTCGGGGACGTCGGAACGGAGGCTGACGGCGTCGACCTTGTCGAGGATGTGCATGGCGGTATCGCTCTCTGCAGCCGCCACAGGTCGGCCGCGAATGGATGGAAGGATCAGGGGGTTCTTGCTCGGTGCCCGCCGCTCCCCTGTGGCAGAGGAAATGTGGCAGAGGCCGCACGACGGCGGTGACTGCGTGTGGCACCAACGCACCATCTTGCCACACCGCGGCGGCGCGCGCCAACGCGCGCGGGCTCGCTAGCGGCGCGGGTCGTCGTCGATGCTGATGATGCGGCCGGCCTGCGGTCCGTCGACGGGCTCGAAGGTCGCGTCGGCCTGACGGGCGCGCTGCTCGAGCAGCGGCGACTGCAGGTCGTTGACGGCGCGCTCGACGCGGGCGCGCGTCTCGCGGCCGAGCTCGAGCACCTGCAGCCAGGCGATCACGGCGCCGCCGAGGACGACCGCCAGGATGCCGATCGAGGTGAGCGACTGGGATGCCGTGAGCCAGCCGTCGCCGAACCACGCGGTGAGCGCGCTGCCGGTGCGTCCTCCGCCGGAGTCGACGACGGTGAAGCCGAGGAGCGCGATGACGAGCAGCCAGGGGCCGACGAGCCGCAGGTCGCGCCACTGGACGGCGCGGGGCCGGCGCACCTCCTTGCGCGCGACCGTGAGGCCGACGACGACGCCGATGAGCACCGCGAGCCCGGGCCCGAGCAGCGCCTGCAGCAGCAGCCAGTCGCCGAGCGGCGCACCCGCGAAGGCGCGGCCGAACATGATCCAGGCGGGCAGCACCACGATGGCGGCGATCATCGCCCAGAAGAAGCCGCGCAGCGCCCAGTGTCGTCGAGCACCGGTGCGCGAGCCTGCCGATGTGCCTGCGGTCCCTGCCATGCCATCGAGGCTAATCGGCCGAGCCGATGGGCGCCCGGATGTTCGCTCAGGGCTGGCGGGACGCCGCGCGCTCCGCGTCGTCGCCGTCCGGCAGCAGGCCGGTCAGCAGGTCCGGCCGCACGCGACGGGTGCGCTCGAGCGCCTGCTCGCGGCGCCACGCGGCGACCGCGGCGTGGTTGCCGCCGTGCAGCACCTCCGGCACCTCGAGGCCACGCCACACGCGCGGCTTCGTGTACGACGGGTGCTCGAGCAGGCCGCTCTCGTGGCTCTCCTCGACCAGGCTCTCGGGGTTGCCGACGACCCCCGGCACGAGCCGGCCGATCGCCTCGATCATCGCCATCGCGGCGACCTCGCCGCCGTTGAGCACGTAGTCGCCGAGGCTCACCTCGAGCACGCGCGCCCGCGTGGCCACGTGCTCGACGACCCGGGCGTCGATGCCCTCGTAGCGGCCGCACGCGAAGACGATGCGCCGCTCGGCTGCGAGCTCGCGCGCGAGCGACTGCGTGAACGGCGTGCCGGCGGGCGTCGTGAACACGACCACCGCGTCCGACATGCCTGCCGCGTCCTCGTCGGGTCCGAGGAGCGCGTCGAACGCCTCGCCCCACGGCTCGGGCTTCATGACCATGCCGGCGCCGCCGCCGTAGGGGGTGTCGTCGACCGTGCGGTGGCGATCGTGCGTCCACTGCCGGAGGTCGTGCACGCCGAGCTCGAGCACACCGTCGCGGCGCGCCTTGCCCAGCAGCGAGACGTCGAGGACGCCGAAGAACTCGGGGAAGATCGTGACGATGTCGAAGCGCACAGCCTACGCCCGGTCGGCGGGCGCGTCGTCCGCGGCTGCGTCGTCGGAGACGGCGCCGTCGGAGACTGCATCGTCGGAGACAGTGCCCTCGGTCGCCTCGGGTGCCTCGTCGACGACAGCCGCGCTGGCGGCCTCGTCGGTCGCGCCCTCTTCCGGCTCGTCGGGCGTCTCGAGATCCTCGAGCAGCCCGGGCGGCGGGGTCACCACGATGCGCCCGGCGCGGAGGTCGACCTCCGGCACGATCGCCTTCACGAACGGCACCATCGTCTCGGCGCCATCGATGTCGATGATGAGCATGTCCTGCGCGGGCATCGGGTCGACGCGCACGACGCGGCCGATGCGGACGCCGTCGCGGATGACGTCGAGGCCTGCCAGCTGATGGACGAACCAGGCGTCGGGCTCCGTCGAGACCTCGGTGGGGTCCTGATCGATCCAGAGCACCGCCTTGACGAGCGACTCCGCCTCGGTGCGGTCGGTGACGCCGGCGAAGAACGCGACGGGCGTGCCGTTGTAGACGCGCAGCTCGAGCAGCTCGAGGGTCTTGCCGTGCCACTTCGACGACGTGGGCACCTGCAGCGTGAACTTCGCGCCGGGCGTGAAGCGCCGCGCGGGGTCGTCGGTGTAGAGCTCGACCTTGATCGCGCCCTTCAGCCCGTGGGCGCGCGTGAGCCGGCCGACGCGCAGCTGGGTGCGAGCGGGCACGGCGGGCCTAGCGATCGGTGTCCACCACGTCCACGCGGACGCGGCGCCCCCCGGGCAGCGCACCGATCACGGTGCGCAGCGCGCCGGCCGTGCGGCCGCCGCGCCCGATGACGCGGCCGAGGTCCTCGGGGTGCACGCGCACCTCGAGGACCTCGCCGCGCTGCGTGTCGCGCGCGCCGACGCGCACGTCGTCGGGGCGATCGACGATCCCCTTGACGAGGTGCTCGAGGGCGTCGCGCAGCATGCTCAGGACTCGGTCGACTCGGCCTCGGCGGCGGCGGGCGCCTCCTCGGCAGCCGCGGCCGGAGCCTCGGCGGGCTTCTCGGCCTTGGGCTTCAGCACCGGCTTCTTGAGCTCGTCGGCGACGAACGCCTTCTTGCCCTCGGGCTGCTTGACCTGGCTCTCGGTCGGGCCCTCGCCCGTGAAGCGACCCCAGTCGCCCGTGAGCTTGAGGAGCGCCTGCACCTGCTCGGTCGGCTGCGCGCCGACGCCGAGCCAGTACTGGGCGCGGTCGCTGTCGATCTCGATCAGCGACGGGTTCAGCGTCGGGTGGTACTTGCCGATCTCCTCGATCACGCGGCCGTCGCGCTTGGTGCGCGAGTCGGCCACGACGACGCGGTAGAAGGGTGCGCGAATCTTGCCGAAGCGCTTCAGACGGATCTTGACTGCCACAGTTCTCCTGCTTTGTGTTCTCGTGTTGCACCGCGGCCTGCGCACGTGGGATATGCGCGGCCCGCAAAGCTCGGTGAGCATCCGCGCGCCGGATAGAGGGTCGGGCGCGTGCTCGACCCCCTATTCTGGCACACCGCGGGGCGACGTGCGCGCCATCCAGCGGCACGGCCCTACGCTCGACCCATGGACTTCGCATCCTCCAGGCGCTCGACGCTCGGCGTCGAGTGGGAGCTGGCGCTCGTGGACCCCCAGTCTGGCGAGATGGTGCCCCGGGCCAAGGAGCTGCTCACCGCGATCGACGATCCGCGGTTCGACAAGGAGTTCCTCACCGGGATGATCGAGCTCATCACGGGCGTGCACACCACGACGGATGCGGCGGTCGACGAGCTGCGCGAGATGCGCGACGTCGCCGTGACGGCCGCCGGGCGCCTCGGCGTCGCCATCGTCGGCACCGGCACGCACCCGACGAGCCGCTGGCGCGAGCAGGAGCAGGCCGACGACGCCCGCTACCGCCGCGTGGTGCAGAAGGCCGGGGACTGGGGCCGTCGGCTCATCATCTTCGGCGTGCACAACCACGTCGGCATCGAGCAGCGCGAGAAGGTCGTGCCGCTGCTGCGCACGATGCTCGACCGGCTGCCGCTCATCCTCGCGCTCTCGGCGTCGAGCCCGTTCTGGCAGGGCCTCGACACCGGCTTCGCGTCGCACCGCACGATGCTCTTCCAGCAGCTGCCGACGGGCGGGCTGCCGCCGATGCTCGTCGACTGGGCGGAGTACGAGCGGACGCTCTCGGACATGCTCGCCGCCGGCGTCATCGACGAGCTCGGCGAGCTGCGCTGGGACGTGCGCCCCTCCCCCTCGATCGGCACGCTCGAGGTGCGGGTCGCCGACGGCGCGCCGTCGGTCGACGACCTCGCGGCCGTCACCGCGCTCACGCACTGCCTCATCGAGGAGGCGTCGCGCGCGCTCGACGCCGGTGCGCCGCAGCACCACCTGCCGTACTGGCTCGTGCGCGAGAACAAGTGGCGCGCGGCGCGCGACGGCCTCGGCGCGACCGTGATCGTCGACGAGCAGGGCACGCTGCAGAACGCCCGCGACGCGATCGCGGAGGCGGCCGACCGGCTGCGCCCGATCGCCGAGGACCTCGGCGCATCCCGGTCGCTCGCGACCGTCGAGCGGGTGCTCGACGGCGGCGGCTCGGCCGCCCGGCAGCGCGCGGCGTTCGAGCGCGGCGGACACGAGGCGGTGCTCGCCGAGCTCATCGAGGCGATGCGCTCCTAGTCGCGCGACCCCCGCGAAGCGCGCGAGCCCGATCGGGCTGCGCCACGACCCGGCCCCGTGGGGAGCTCGGTGGGCGGCTCAGCCCGATCGAGCGCAGGCTCGTCCGGGCGAGCCCGGTCGCTCGCTACCCGTTCTTGCGGTCGCGCCACTCGAGGAAGGCCGGCACCCGGTCGAGCGCGTAGCCGTCGGGGCCGTCGTCGCCCGAGAGCGGGATCGTGAGCAAGCGCGTGCCCGCCGCGTGCAGCGCGTCGAGGCGCTCGAAGCCCACGCCGCCGATGCCGTCGCGCACGCTCGCGCCGTTCGAGATCTCGATCTCGGCGACGTCGCGGCCGATCGCCTCGCAGTGCCCGCGCAGCACGTCGAGCTTCTGCGGCAGCTCGTCGGGCCCGACGAAGGAGTGCCAGATGTCGCCGTGGCGCGCGACGAGCGGCAGCGTCTTCCGCTCGCCCTTGCCGCCGATGAGGATCGGCATGCGGCCGAGCGGCGGCGGGTTCAGCTGGTCCCAGCGGGCGCGGATGCGCGGCAGCGCCTCGGCGAGCGCGTCGAGCCGCGTACCCACGGTGCCGAAGTCGTAGCCGTAGTCGATGTAGTCGCGCTCGAACCATCCCGAGCCGATGCCGAAGACGAATCGGCCGCCGGAGATGTGGTCGATCGTGCGGGCGACGTCGGCGAGCAGATCGGGGTTGCGGTAGGAGTTGCAGAAGACGAGCGGGCCGATCTGCACGCGCTCGGTCGCGACCGCCCACGCCGCGAGCTGCGTCGTCGCCTCGAAGTGCACGCCCTCCGGATCGCCAGAGAGCGGGAAGAAGTGGTCCCAGCCGAAGACGGCGTCGACGCCCATGTCCTCGAGCCGGCGCGCGGCGTCGATCGTGGCCTGCATGGGGGCGTGCTGCGGCGCGAGCTGCACGCCGATCCTGGTGGGTCGCTCCGTCATGCGATCGACCCTACGCGGCTAGCCTGGGGCGGTGACCGCAACGCCCCTCGCCCCCATCGCCGAGCGCGCCCAGGCGCCCGCCACGCTGCCCGAGATCACCGCCGGCTCGCTGACGTGGCGCCCCGCGAGCGTCGACGACGCACCCGCGCTCGTCGCGCTCTACGGCGCGGTCGGCGACGCCGACCGAGAGCCGTACCGCGAGTCGCTCGAGGAGGTGCACGACGACCTTGCGGCGCCGTGGCGCAGCCTCGACGCCGACTCGCTGCTCGGCTTCGATGCCGACGGCGAGCTGCGCGCATCCGGCTTCGTCAACACCGCGCCCGGCGACGTGCGCGCGGTGCGGGCGTTCGTCTTCGGCAACGTGCACCCTGAGCGCCGCGGCGAGGGCATCGGCACGCAGCTGCAGGCGTGGCTCATCGCCCGCGCCCGGCAGGTGCTCGCCGCCTCCGGCAAGGAGCTGCCCGCGCGCATCGCCACGTTCGCCGAGGACGACGCGCCCGAGTCGAAGCTGCGGCTCCACGAGCAGGGCGGCTTCGAGATCCGGCGCTGGTTCGCCGACCTCAAGCGGCCGATCGTCGACGGCGAGCCCGTGCCGGAGGTCGAGCTCTCGGGCTCGCTGCGGCTCGTGCCGTGGTCGGACGAGCTCGACGAGCCTGCGCGGCTCGCGCACAACGACGCCTTCCGCGACCACTGGGGCAGCGAGCCGCAGACGCCCGAGCAGTGGGCCAACGGGCGCAGCGAGTTCGCGCCGACGTGGTCATACCTCGTCGTCGACGACGCCCCCGACGTCGACGCGCTGCTCGCCGACCCGTCCACCGACGAGGAGACGGCCGCGTCGCTGCGCGCCGGCGAGCCGCTCGTGGTCGGCTACCAGCTCGCGAGCCGCTACGAGGGCGACTTCGCGCTGCGCGGCTACTCGTTCGGCTACACCGACCTGCTCGGGGTGCGCCGCGCCTACCGCGGCCGCCGCGTCGCGGTCGTGGCGCTCGCCGCGGGCATCCGCGCGTTCGCCGCCGACGGCATGGACGCCGCGGTGCTCGACGTCGACACGGCGAGCCCGACGGGCGCCGACGGCCTCTACGCCCGGCTCGGCTACGTCAAGGTGTCCGGCTCGCACATGGCGTCGATCGAGCTCTGACCGGCCCTACCAGGGCAGCGAGCCGAGCGCCTCGGCGACCGGCGTCCCGCCGGCGTTGCAGCGCAGCGTGATGCCCCGCACGCCGCGGTGCGCGACCACCTCGGCGATGAGCCGCGCGACGGTCGCGCGCGGGATCTCGCCCGACTCCAGCGAGCCCGAGGGCTCGTCGAGCTCGATGCCGCCCTCCTCGTCGAGGGTGAGGGTGGAGGGCGCGAGGATCACCCAGTCGGCGCCCGACGCGCGGATGGCCTCGTCGACGAGCGACTTCGCCTCGGCGTAGGTGTGGAACGGGTGATCCTCGGGGACGCCGTGATCGCGGCGGGAGCCGAAGTAGGAGACCATCACCAGCCGCGCGCCGCTGCGCTGCACCGCGTCGAGCACGCGCAGCGCCGCGTCGTGGTCCACCGCCCACGTGCGCTCGGCGGAGCCGCCGCCCGCGCCCGCCGCCCAGACGACGACGTCGAAGCCCTTGACGAGCTCGTCGACGCCCTGCTGGTCGAGCTGCTCGAGGTCGGCGACGACGGGCTCCGCACCGGTCTCGGCGACGTCGCCGGCGTGGTCGGGGTTGCGGATGGCGCCGTGCACGGTGTGCTGGGCCGATGCGAGCATGCGCTGCGCGAGGAGGGCGATCTTGCCGTGTCCGCCGAGGACGAGGATGCGTGCCATGGCGCAACGCTACGCGGAGCGCCTGGGCGTCGTGCCTCAGTAGTAGACGGCGAGCCTCCCGCTCGGCCCGTCGACCATCTGCACGGGCGTGTCGAACACCCGCGAGAGCACCTCGTCGGTGAGCACCTCGTCGGGCGTGCCGAACTCGACCACCTGGCCGTCCTTCACGGCGCAGATGCGGTCGGCGTAGTGCCCCGCGAAGTTGATGTCGTGCAGCACGATGACGATCGTGCGCCCCAGCTCCTCCGCGGCCCGGCGCAGGTGCTGCATCATCTGCACCGAGTGGCGCATGTCGAGGTTGTTGAGCGGCTCGTCGAGCAGCACGTACTCGGTGTCCTGCGCGAGCACCATCGCGACGTAGGCGCGCTGCCGCTGGCCGCCCGAGAGCTCGTCGAGGTAGCGGTGCTCGAGCTCTCGGAGGTCGACGAAGTCGATCGCGTCGCTCACGTCCCGCTCGTCCTCCGGCGTCAGGCGGCCGGGCGAATGGGGGAAGCGGCCGAGCGCGACGAGCTGGCGGATGGTGAGGCGCGTGACGAAGTGGTTCTCCTGCCGCAGGATCGAGACGACGGTCGCGAGCCGCTTCGACGGCGTGCGCGTCACGTCGTGCCCCGCGATCTCGATGGAGCCCGCGTCGAGGCTCAGCAGCCTGCCCATCATCGTGAGCAGCGTCGACTTGCCGGCGCCGTTGGGGCCGACGAGCGCCGTGATGCCGCCACGCGGGATCTCGAGGTCGACCGGCCCGATCGAGACCTCGTTGCCGTAGTCCTTCCGCACTCCTCGGAGCGTGATCACAGTCGGCCCTTCCTGAGGATGACGAAGAGGAACACGCTGCCGCCGATCAGCTCGATGATGATCGAGACGACGCCCTCCGCGTAGAACACGTGGCGCATGATGAAGTAGGCACCGCTCAGCACGACGAACCCGAGCAGCGCGGCGACCGGGAGGATGTACCGGTGGTCGTGCGTGTCGGCCGCCTGGTAGGCGAGCGTCGCGACGAGGAACCCGAGGAACACCATCGGCCCGACGAGCGCGGTCGAGACGGCCATCAGGACCGATACGAGCAGCAGCACGCGCATGACCTCGCCGCGGTGGTGCAGCCCGAGGCTCGTGCTCGCGTCGCGGCCGAGCGCGAGCACGTCCATCCGCCGCGACCGCAGCCACAGCAGCGCGGCCGCGACGACGACGAGCGGGATCGCGATCGGCAGGTAGTCGGCGTCGGCGTTGGAGACGTTGCCGAAGAGCCGCGCGCTCAGCACGTCGAACTCGCTCGGCGAGAGCAGCCGCTGCATGAAGGCCGACACCGAGCCGAGCCCGCCGCCGATGACGATGCCGATGAGCAGCATCACCTGGAGGTTGCCGTAGCGGCCGGAGAGCAGCCAGCCGTAGAGCAGCAGCGCGAAGCCGACCATGAGCGCGACCTGCAGCACGAACTGCGGCACGCCCTGGAGGGCCACGACGCCGGCGATGCCGAGCATGTAGACGGAGGTGGTCTGCACCGCCACGTAGAGCGCCTCGAACCCCATGATCGACGGGGTGATGATGCGGTTGCTCGTCACGGTCTGGAAGCTCACGGTCGCGAAGGCCTGGCAGACGGCGACGACGGCCATGACCGTGACGCTCGTCGCGCGCATCTCGGCGATCGTCCAGAAGCCGGCGGAGCCGATCGGCATGGGGTTGTCCCACGCGAGCAGGCCGACGCCGAACACCAGCGCGAGCGCGATGAGCGCGCCGAGCACGACCCAGTAGCGGCGGCGCGCGCGCCCGGCGAGCGGCCCGGAGGTGCGGGCGGCAGCCGGCGCGGCAGCCGCCCGCGCAGCGTTGGCAGACCCAGCATCCGCTGACCCCGAGCGCACGACGTCAACCACGGCGACGCTGCCGAAGCAGGAGGGCGATGAACACGATGGCGCCGAGCACCCCGAGGATGAGCGACACCGGCACCTCGAACGGCGCGATGATCGTGCGGCCGAGGAGGTCGCACGCGGTCACGATCGCGATGCCGACGAGGCACACCCACGGGAGGTTGCTGCGCAGGTCGTCGCCGCGCACCATCGACACGATGTTCGGCACGATGAGGCCGAGGAACGGGAGGTTGCCGACGACGACGGTCACGACGCCGGTCGCGATCGCCACGAGCGCGGCGCCGAGCAGCACCACGCGTTGGTAGTTCAGGCCCACGTTCGTGGCGACCTCCTCGCCGAGCCCGGCGAGCGTGAAGCGGTCGGCCACGACGAAGACGACGATCGCCACGACGGCGACGATCCAGAGCGGCTCGTACTGGCCCCGCAGCACCGAGGTGAAGCTGCCGGCGAACCAGACGCCGAGGCTCTGCAGCATGTCGGTCTGCAGCGCGATGAAGGTCGAGACCGCCGAGACGACGGCGCCCATCATGATCCCGACGATCGGCACGATGAGCGACGAGCGCAGCGAGATGCGGCGCAGGAAGAGGAAGAAGAGCATCGTGCCGACGAAGGCCGCGGCGACCGCGCCGAGCATGCGCGGCAGGATGCCCGCGGTCGGCACGATGATCATGACGGCCATGAGCCCGAGCCCCGCCCACTCGGTGGTGCCGGTCGTGGTCGGCTCGACGAAGCGGTTCTGCGTGAGCAGCTGCATCACCAGGCCGCACATCGCCATCGCGGCGCCCGCGAGCACGAGCGCGATCGTGCGCGGGATGCGCGTGATGGCGAACATCTCCTGCCCGCCGCGCGCGCCGAAGACGTCGTAGACGCCGGTGAGGAGCGACGCGCCGAGCAGCAGCAGCACGACGGCGATGCCGATGACCAGGCGGCCGTCCAGCAGCGGCGGGCGCGTGCCGGCCCGGACCTCGGTGGCGGTCATCGCTCCCCCGCTGGGCGGTGCGACGGCGCGACGACGGCGGCCCAGGCCAGAGGGCCGGGCGCCGCCGCCGTCGCGTGCGTCACGATCGGATCAGCTCGCCGACTCGAGCGCGTCGGCGAACGCCTCGAAGAACTCGGTGTACGTCTGGATGCTCTCGTTCGTGTACGTGTCGGCGGGCATGTAGACGATCCGGTCCTCCTGCACCGCGGTGACGCCCGCGAGCGCCTCCGAGCTCTCGAGGATGTCAGCGGCGGGCGAGAAGGCCGGGTCATCGGCGGCCACGGCCGCATCGCGGTCCATCACGAGCATCCACGCCGGGTTCGAGGCCGCGATCGCCTCGACCGAGATGTCGTCGCCCTGGTGGTCGTCGGTCGAGCCGTCGACCTCGAGCGCCGGCGTGAGGCCCAGGATGTCGAACACCGGTCCGAGCGTGCGGCCGACGCTCGGCGCGAGGTAGCCGATCTCGCCGCCGGAGGTGGTGACCGCCATGACGGAGTCCGCGTCGTCGTACGCCGCGGCGGCGCGCTCGATCGCGGCGTCGAAGTCGGCGACGAGCTGCGCGGCCTCCGCCTGCTTGCCGAACACCTCGCCGAGCACGGTCACCTGGCGGCGGAGCTCCTCGTCGAAGGGCTCGCCCTCGCGCGGCTCGAGCTGCAGGATCGTCGCGTCGGGCACGAGGGCGGCGATGTCGGCGTCGCGGTCCGAGAAGCGCTGTCCGCTGATGACGAGGTCGGGCTCGACGGCGACGATGGCCTCGAGGTCGGGCTCGCGGTGGTTGCCGATGTCGATGATCGCGTCGTCCTCGGTGTACGAGATCGTGTCGGGCATGAGCGCGACGGCGGCGGCGCTCAGCTCGATGCCCCAGGCGTCGAGCGTCTCGAACGTGCGGTTGTCGAGGGCCACGACGGAGGTCGGCGGCAGCTCGATCGTGTGCGTGCCGGCGTTGTCGGTGATCTCGACGGTCGAGGCGGCGGCGGTCGTCTCGGCGGGCGCCTCCTCGGCGGTGGCGGCCGAGCAGCCCGCGAGGAGCATCGCTGACGCGGCGAGCGCCGAGAGGCCGGCGAGCGAACGGTTCGAGGGCATGGCTGTCTCCTTGTGCTGGATGCCGCCGGCGCACTGGACCGGCGTGGGCTCAGCGGGGCGAGGTCAGCATGCGGCCGCGGACGGCCCTGCATGTCTGACAGCAGGCTATGAGGTAAGCCTTACCTAAGTCAAACCGTTCGGCGCGGCGCGTCAGCCGTTGCCGAGCATGCGCTGCAGCGCCGCCTGGTCGGGGCCGGACAGCTCGCCGAAGGCGCCCTCTGCCTTCGGCTTCCCGAAGGCGCTCCCCTGCGGCGCCTCGACCGCGGGCTCCTGGCGCTTCGCCGGGTTGCCGGACCGGCGCTGCTGCTTGCCCTGCGGCTTCGCGGCCTTCTTCGGGGCGCGCATGCCCGGAGGCATCGGGCCCATGCCGGGCATGTTCGGCACGCCGCCCTTCGCGACCGTCTTCATCATCTTCGCGGCCTGCTCGAAGCGGGAGACGAGCTGGTTCACGTCGGTCACGGTGACGCCCGCGCCGCGTGCGATGCGCAGCCGGCGCGAGCCGTTCAGCAGCTTCGACTGCTTGCGCTCCTGCGGCGTCATCGACTGGATGATCGCCTCGGTGCGCACGAGCTCGCGCTCGTCGAACGAGTCGATCGCCTGGCGCATGCCCTTGCCGCCCGGCAGCATCCCGAGCATCTGCTTGAAGTTGCCGGCCTTGCGCAGCTGCTGCATCTGCTTGAGGAAGTCCTCGAGCGTGAAGCCGTCGGTCGCGATCGCCTCCGCCATGCGGAGCGCCTCGTCCTCGTCGAACGCCTTCTGCGCCTGCTCGATGAGCGTGAGGATGTCGCCGAGGTCGAGGATGCGGCTCGCCATGCGGTCGGGGTGGAAGGGCTCGAAGTCGTCGAGCGACTCGCCCGTCGACGCGAAGAGGATCGGCTTGCCGGTCATGCCACGGATCGAGAGCGCGGCGCCACCGCGCGCGTCGCCGTCGAGCTTCGTCAGCACGACGCCGGTGAAGTCGACGCCCTCCTGGAAGGCCTTCGCGGTCGCGACCGCGTCCTGGCCGATCATCGCGTCGATGACGAACAGCACCTCGTCGGGCTGCACGGCGCGGCGGATGTCCGCGGCCTGGCGCATCATGTCGGCGTCGACGCCGAGGCGGCCGGCCGTGTCGACGATGACGATGTCGTGCTGCTTGCGCTTGCCCTCGGCGACGCCGTCGCGGGCGACGCGCACGGGGTCGCCGACGCCGTTGCCGGGCTCGGGGGCGAAGACGGGCACGCCCGCCTGGCCGCCGACGACCTGCAGCTGCGTGACGGCGTTCGGGCGCTGGAGGTCGCTCGCGACGAGCAGCGGCGTGTGCCCCTGGCCGAGCAGGTGCTTCGCGAGCTTGCCGGCGAGGGTCGTCTTGCCCGCGCCCTGCAGGCCGGCGAGCATGATGACGGTGGGCGGCTGCTTCGCGAGCTCGAGCCGGCGCGACTCGCCGCCGAGGATGCCGACGAGCTCGTCGTTGACGATCTGCACGACCTGCTGCGCGGGATTGAGCGCCTCGGACACCTCCGCGCCGAGGGCGCGCTCGCGCACCGCGGCGGTGAACGACTTCACGACCTCGAGCGCGACATCCGCGTCGAGCAGGGCGCGACGGATCTCCCGCACCGTGCCGTCGACGTCCGCCGCCGAGAGCTTGCCCTTCGTCCGCAGCTTGGCGAGGGTCTCGGTGAGGCGGGTGGAGAGTGAACCGAAGGCAGCCATGATGGGCCGAGTCTACCGATCCGACTGGCATGCTGGTGGCGAGCAGGCCGCGCCTGCCGCCAGCACGAGGGAGGGTCCGGATGCGTCTTCGAGGCATGCCGCCGTCGCACGCCAGGTCGCTGGCGCGCAGCGTCCGCTTCCACGGCTTCACCATCACAGCGCTCGCCCGTCACGCGGCGCGCGTGCACCGCGACAGCCTCGGGCTCGTCGTGGACGGCTGGAGCGTGACCTTCGGCGAGCTCTGGAGCGCGGCGCAGGGCGTCGCCGCGGTGCTCTACCTCGGCCCGCTCGACCGCACGCCGCGGCCGGTCGTGATCGCGTGCGCCGGACCGGCGATGCCGCTCTCGCTCATCGCCGTCGCGCGGCTCGGGCTCGACGTCATGCCGGTGAGCCGCGGCTCGCTCGAGGAGTTCCGCCGCGCCGTGCCGCAGGACGCGCTGCTCATCCACGACGGCGAGGCGCCCGCATGGCACCGCGGCCCGACGGTGCAGGCCGAGCAGATCGTCGCGTGGTCGACGAGCGACGGCTCCGGCCTCGCCCGCCCCCGTCGCCGCGCGCGCATCGTGCTCCCCGACCGCTCGCTCGCCGGCACCATCACCACGCACGTGCAGGGCGCGATGGGGGTGCAGGGCCTGCGGCAGCTCGCCGGCCTGCACGACCGGCTCGGCATCGAGGGCACCGACGTCATCCTCACCTGCGCGCCGCTGCACCGGGGCAAGGGACTCCAGCTGCTCGGCATGGCCCTGCTCACCGGCGCGACGCTCGTGAGCGCCGCCCACACGCCGTCCGCCGATCGGATCCGCATCATCCGCGACCGCTTCGTCTCGGTGCTCTCCGCCTCGCCGAGCCAGCTCGCCGGCATCCTCGACGAGCTCGAGCGCACCGGCGAGGCGCCCCCGCGACTGCGCCGCATCGTGGTGGCCGGCCAGGACGTCGACGCGGACCTCGTGCGTCGCCTCCACACCGTCTGGGGTCCGATCGTGCTGAGCGCCTACGGGTCGGTGCAGACCGGCACGGTCGCGGTCGCGACGCCGGAGCTGCTCTCGGCGCATCCCGCCACCGTCGGGCGGCGCCTGCCCGGCAGCGACTTCGGCATCGTCGGCCACCGCGGCCGCGGCGACGCGAGCGGCCTGCTGTGGGTGCGCGGGGCGCACTCGACCGTCATCACCGAGGACCGCGCGCGCATCGAGGACGGCATGCTGACGATCGTCGGCCCGCTCACGCAGCCCGACACGTCGGACTAGCCCGACGGCGCCTCGCCGACGACCTCGCCGACCCGGACGGTCACGAGCAGCATCCCGGGGTGACGCAGCTCGAGTTCCGTCAGAATCGGGCTCGACATCGCCGCCTCGTCGCGCACCTCGACCTCCATCGAGCCGTCGTCCATGGGCCAGAGGCCGACGACCGGACCGCCGCCCATCGCTGCTCGGAGCTCGTCGAAGGCGCTGCAGAGCTCGGTGAACGTCCACGCTCGGGCGTCGCCCATCTGCCATTCCCCGACGGCAAAGCCAGCGGAACCCAAGTCGTCGATCGCCGCCTCCACGATCCGCCGCGTGCCGTCGACATCGCCCGCGACCGGATGCACGACGACCTGGTCCACTCGGATGCCGACGGAGGCGACGTCCTCCGCGTGGCCGACGGCGAGCGCATGGCGGAGCGCAAACGCCCAAGTGTTCGCATAGGGGTCGGGGTCGGCCGGAGACACGGGGATGATCCCCATCAGCGATCGACAGTCCTCCGCGATCACCGGGGGCGGCATCCCGGACGGCGGATCGCGCTGGGCCTCCATCGAGGGCGCCGCCGGCGCGCTCGCGGTCGGCGCATTCGCGGTCGGCGCGCCCGAAGCACATGCGACGAGCGCGACCGTCAGCAGCGCCGCTGCGAGCAGTGCCCGCAGCCGTCTCACGAGCGGCTCCGCTTCATGACGGCAGTATGCAGACGACGCGCGGGTTCGTCCACGGGCCGATTCGGAAACCCGGCCTACCCGACGAGCTGCTCGACGCGAAGGTCGAGGACCTTCGCGCTCCCCCGCTGCGAGCCGCTCCGCCTACCCGACGAGCTGCTCGACGAAGACGTGCGGCGTGAACCCCGTCAGGTCGTCGATGCCCTCGCCCTGGCCGATGAGCTTGATCGGGATGCCGGTGCGCTCCTGCACCGCGAGGATGAATCCGCCCTTGGCGCTGCCGTCGAGCTTGGTCACGACGAGGCCCGTGATGCCCGCGTGCTCGATGAACGCCATCGCCTGGTTGACGCCGTTCTGGCCGGTGGTCGCGTCGAGCACGAGCAGCACCTCCGCGATCGGCGACTGCTTCTCGATGACGCGCTTGATCTTGCCGAGCTCGTCCATGAGCCCGCCCTTCGTGTGCAGGCGGCCTGCGGTGTCGATGATGCACATCGAGTGGCCGTGCGCCTTGGCCGCCTCGACGGTCTGGAAGGCGACGGATGCGGGGTCCTGGCCCTCGCGCTCCGGCCGCACGATCGCTGCGCCCGCGCGCTGCGCCCAGGTGGCGAGCTGCTCGACGGCCGCGGCGCGGAACGTGTCGGCGGCGCCGACGACGACCGACTGGCCGTTCACGACGAGAAAGCGGGCGAGCTTGCCGATCGTCGTGGTCTTGCCGACGCCGTTGACGCCGACCACGAGGATGACCGCGGGCCGCTCCTTGAGCGCGAGCGTCGGGTCGTACTCGGCGAAGCGCTCCTCGAGCCGCTCCCGCAGCATCCGGCGCAGGTCCTGCGGGTCGTCGACCATGAGCCGCTCGACGTCGGCGCGGAGCGCGTCGACGAGCTGCTCGGTGATGTCGGGGCCGAAGTCGGCCGTGATGAGGGCCGTCTCGAGGTCGTCCCAGGTCTCCTCGGTGATCGTCTCGCGCTGGAACATGCCCCGGAGGGCGCCGGTGAGAGACCACTTCGCTGCCATGCGTCCATGCTAGGCGGGCAGCCGCTAGACTCGGCTCCGGCGAAGGGGAGTATCCCGACTCGCCGCGATCGTCATCACGGAGCCCGACGCTGCGCTCCCGGTCGCGGCGGCGCGTGAAGCGCGGGAGAGACGTTCGCGCCCGTTCGCGCACCCATCGGAAGGCCGTCGCTTGACTCCCTATCAGATCTTCGAGATCACCTCACTGGCGATCCTCGTCGCCATCCTCATCTTCGACCTGCTCATCGTCATCAAGCGGCCCCATGTGCCGTCGATGAAGGAGGCGACCGGCTGGGTCGTCGTCTACGTCGCGCTCGCGCTCGTGTTCGCCGGCGTGCTCTTCGTGATGGGCGACGCCCAGCGCGCGGGCGAGTTCGTCACCGGTTGGCTGCTCGAGTACTCGCTGTCGATCGACAACCTGTTCGTCTTCATCATCATCCTGAGCCGCTTCTCGGTGCCGAAGGAGATGCAGCAGCGGGTGCTCATGATCGGCATCCTCATCGCGATCGTGCTGCGCGGCATCTTCATCGTGGTCGGCGTGCAGCTCGTCGAGCAGCTCTC
>Ga0213836_100325_pt1 | contig 42157 bp, 45 predicted proteins | sample SWPATP03_FD_160578 | JGI IMG/M metagenome (GOLD analysis project Ga0213836, IMG submission 160578) | Coastal seawater microbial communities from Marineland, Florida, United States - SWPA TP0 #3 | ecosystem: Environmental > Aquatic > Marine > Coastal | place: USA: Florida | collected 2016-08-05
GCGGCTAAGGAATCGCTCGATATCAATCTCTAGTTACCCATTGGGGAGGCGATCGCCTGAGTTTCGCCCCCCGTCCGCCCGGAGTGGTAACGTTGAAGGGGGACGATAATCTCTAGGGAATTGGTAAATCATTTCCAGTGAAGCGATCGCTAGAGGTCTTCAGCAACCGGGTTTCTCGGTGGCGGGGGTGGGGTAAAATTCGGCTGAGGTGGCGCGGTCCAACGCGGTTTCTGGGTTGGGGGGGCAAGGAAACCCGGTTTTTGGATTGGGAGGATGGAGTAAAATGAGGGTACTATCCTGAAATGCACTATGCTAACCACAGAAACTGAAATCTTGGCTATTCTCCGCAATCTACCTCAACCTGCTCTGGAAGAAGCGAAAATATTCTTAGACTTTTTAGCTTGGCGGTATCAAAACACCTCCCCCCAAGGAGCAACTTTAATCGCCAGTCTGCGGGGAAAAGCTACAGGGGACTTGACCACTGATGAGATTCTGAATTTAACCCGGGGTGAGGAATGACGGATTTTTTGGTGGATAGTAATGTGATTCTCGATGTATTAACTGAAGATCTCCATTGGTTTGACTGGTCAGCAGCGCAACTGGCTGATTGTGCCCAAACCGGAACACTGCATATCAACCCGATTATTTATGCAGAAGTATCCATTGGTTTTCGAGATGTAACGGAAGTGGAATCGGTCTTATCTTCTCGTTTTTTTCAGAGAGATGGATTACCTTATGAGGCGGCATTTTTAGCGGGTCAAGCCTTTTTGCAATATCGTCGTAGGGGTGGGGTGAGGCGATCGCCTTTACCGGATTTCTATACTGGTGCTCATGGGTTTGTGTGCCGATACAGTCTGCTCACTCGTGATGCGACCCGTTACCAAACCTATTTCCCTGAGCTTATCCTCATCAGTCCCTAAGTTAAAGACTGGGTTGAGGAAGCGAGAAAACTAGCAAAGGGAGAGAAACCGGGTTTTTGGGAGGGTTTAGGGGAGAAATGAGGGGATGAGTGCAACCCGGTTTCTTGGGTTTTGGACTGGCGGGGGTGGGGTAAAATCGGGATGGTGTAACCTATCCGGTGTGTGGCGATGGATGAACCCAGAGTGCAGGTGTATCTACACCTGATTCAAGAACGCCTCAACGTTCAGGGCAGGGACTAAAATACTAGGGTGTGCAGGGATAGTCAGTTGTCAGTAGAAACTGATACTCTAGACTTGCCCACCAACACTTGACTGGAGGTGGATGTCTGGTATGCGTGTTTACCTAGACACAAGCGTTTTAAATCGTCCCTTTGACGATCAATCACAGGTCAAAATCTTTTTAGAAACCCAGGCGTTTCTTCTAATTCTCACCCTGATTGAAAGTCAGCAAATTGCTCTGGTCAGTTCCAGTGTTCTAGACTATGAAAATAGTCGCAACTCTCGTCTTGAGCGTGCCAATGCTGTCAATCTCTGGCTGAGTTTGTCCAAGATATATCAGAAACTGACACCTAAGATCCGCCTTCGAGCAAAAGCACTGGAAGAGATGGGTGTTAAGTCTTTAGATGCTTTACACATTGCCAGCGCGGAAGCGTCTGGGAGTGATTATTTTCTCACCTGCGATAAACGTCTGATTAATCGCTGCCAAGGACTAGATTTACCCGTTATGAATCCTACCTATTTTATCACGGAGGTTGATTATGAAGGTTGATTTACCGACGGAACAACAAGTTATCAAAGAGGGGCTAAAAATCCTATCCGCTCACATGGCTCCTGTCAAGTTTGCGAGATTTGTTGTGGCTTGTCAACTGGGGGAAGGGGATTATTTGTTGAGTAAAGATGAGATATTTGCGGATGAAACAGTGGATAGTTTATATGAGAAGGTTCGGGCTTTTGAGCAGGGAAAAACTTGAGGTAGTGTTTACAAAAAAGAATCGCTCGATATCAATCTCTAGTTACCCATTGGGGAGGCGATCGCCTGAGTTTCGCCCCCCGTCCGCCCGGAGTGGTAACGTTGAAGGGGGACGATAATCTCTAGGGAATTGGTAAGTCATTTCCAGTGAAGCGATCGCTAGAGGTCTTCAGCAACCCGGTTTCTCGGTGGCGGGGGTGGGGTAAAATCCCGATGGTATCCCCTATCCGGTGCGTGGCGATGGATGAACCCAGAGTGCAGGCTTATCTCTCCCTGATTCAAGAATTCTTCGGCTATCCTAATGAAGAAAATACCTACTCATCGAACTCCCTAAAGATTATAAGTTTAATTTTTTAATGAAACAGCCCTACTTTGGTGGGAGTGGTATTCGATAAACTACCAAAGTATTTCTACTTCATACTGCTCAAACATACCATCTTCTGATAGTAAAGTTAAAGTTTCAGATTTAGCTTGGGAAATTAATAATCGGTCAAACGGATCTCGATGATGGAAAGGTAACGTTTGTAATATCAATAAGTGCGGCAGATGAATGGGTAGAATTTCAATACCGCTGGGAAGAATAAAATTGATAACAATTTGTTCGAGTGGGATTGCCAGTTCGAGTTTACCGAGGCTAGTTTTAATGGTTATTTCCCAGAGGCTAACAATACTTAGATGCAACGTGTTACTTTCATCTTCGATGGCTTGCCTTGCGGTTTGGCTAAGTTTTGGGTTGCCGTCTATCAGCCAAATAAAGATGTGTGTATCTAACAATAAGCGCATCACATATACTCAGCAAAATCATTGAGGGGTGCGTTAAAGTCTTCGGCAATCTTGATTTTGCCCTGCATACAACCAAATAAATTTTTACGGCTGATTTTTTTGTCTACAAATAGGTTAGGCTGTTGTTGCCACTGGGTAATTAAGTAGGAGACGAGTTGCAACTGCTCTTGGCGATCGAGTTGGGTGACTTCTGCTAAGACTTTTTCTAGGAGGGGACTCATCATTGACCTCAATTGTGGGGTTATGTTGATTGTACTATTTAGGGAGAAGCGGGGGATGAGAGGCCGGGGGGCTGTAGCGGTGAAAGGCGATTTCTTGGCTAGTGGGGGGAAAGAAACCGGGTTTCAGGGATGCTGTAGTGGGAAATCGGTTGGTGCAAGAAACCCGGTTTCAGGATTGAGGGCGGAAACCGGGTTTTTGGGAGGGTTTAGGGGGGAAATGAGGGGATGAGCGCAACCCGGTTTCTTGGCTAGTGGGGGGAAAGAAACCGGGTTTCAGGGGTGCTGTAGTGGGAAATGGGTCGGTGCAAGAAACCCGGTTTCAGGATTGAGGGCGGAAACCGGGTTTTTGGGAGAGTTTGGGGGGAAATGAGGGGATGAGTGCAATCCGATTTCTGGGTTGGGGGGTTAAAATGGGGGGGATGTCTTTGCTGATGGTGTGGCGATGGATGAAAGGCTTGTACAGGCTTATCCCTCCCTGATTCAAGAACTGCTGACCTGTACCAGTGGGGAAGAGCCGCAAATCCTTAACCGTCACCTGGAGTTGCTGGATGAGAGTTTTGTACAGGCGTGGGAGTTGGTGGTAGCTAATGTTAGGGGGTTGGATGGTTGCGGTATATTTAGATGTGTGTTGTCTCAATCGCCCTTTTGATGACTGGGCGCAGGAACGGGTTCGGCTAGAGGGAGACTCAGTTTTAGCTATTCTGGAACGAGTTCGCACGGGAGAATGGCAACTCATTTCGAGTGAAGCGATCGCTGTGGAACTGGAAAAAATGCGAAATCTGGAGAAAAAAACGAGCATCCTTAGTCTTTTGGCGTTAGCAACCCAGATGCAAGACATTAATCCGACGGTGGAGGAACGTTCACAACAATTAGAAGGATTTGGGTTTGGGCTGTTCGATTCTTTTCATCTGGCTTGTGCTGAAGCGGCTGGGGCAGATATTTTTCTTTCTACTGATGATCGCCTTCTTAAAACGGCTCGCAGGTACGCATCTCAATTAAAGGTTCCTGTTAGCAATCCGGTGGTTTGGTTGATTCAGGTTTTCCAGGAGTAATAATCAGGAGTTATGGATGATGAATGCAGTAGAGTTAAGAGAAAAAGGCTATCAGATTTTAGTCAATCATTTGGGACAGTCTGATGCAATTCGCTTTTTGCAACAAATGGGTTGGGGTCAGGGAGATTATACCCAGGAGCGGCGTGATGTTTTAGAGTCGGTGACGCGGGAGGAGTTTTTGGAGGATTTACGGAAAATCCGAGGTCTTCAGTAACCGGGTTTCTCAGTGGCGGGGATGGGGTAAAATCGGGATGGTGTCCCTACCTGATTCAAGAACGCCTCAACGTTCAGGGGAAACCCGGTTTCAGGCGATCAGAAACCGGGTTTTTGGGAGGGTTTGGGGGGAAATGAGGGGATGGGCGCAACCCGGTTTCTTGGCTAGTGGGGGGAAAGAAACCGGGTTTCAGGAAGGTTGCAGTGGGAAATGGGTCGGTGCAAGAAACCCGGTTTCAGGTTTGAGGTCGGAAACTGGGTTTTTGGGAGAGTTGGGGGGGGAAATGAGGGGATGGGCGCAACCCGGTTTCTTGGGTTTGAGACTGGCGGGGATGGGGTAAAATCGGGATGGTGTCCCCTATCCGGTGTGTGGCTATGGATGAAGAGCGATCGCAGGCTTATCTCTCCCTGATTCAAGAACTCCTCGAATGTCCCAGTGGGGAGGAACCGCAAATCCTCAAAAGTCATCTGGAGTTGCTGGATGAAGGTTTTGTGCAGGTGTGCGAGTGGGCGGCAGCACAGTTTCAGGAAGCGGAACACAATGAGGAGGCAGAGTTTGTACGAAATGTGGCACGACGGATAGGGGTGTTTTTAGCGCAGGGGGCAGTGCAGCCATCCCAAAGCGAGATAACACCCGCAGAATATAAAACCTTTTTGCAAGAAGCCCTGCGCTTGACCAGAGAAAGTGGTTTTAGTCCGTCTGTTGTTTATCCTTTCCTAGACAGTCACGGGGACAAACTGAATCAGGATCTGATTGCTCTGATTCCTGCCTTTGCCACAAGCACTAACATTGCTACTTTATTTAGTTTTGCCAATTTAGTTCAACAATTTCCTCGGGGTCAACGGGCGATTAATCTAGAAATTGCTATTACTATCTACACCAAAGCCCTCGATTTTTTTGATGGTCAGAATAACGGAACTGCCTGGGCAACCATTCAAAATATCTTGGGAAATGCCTACTTATATCGTCTACAGGGAGAGCGGGCGGAGAACATCGAGGAGGCGATTCGCCGCTACCAAGCCGCCTTAGAAGTCTATGCCCCCAGTGCCTATCTCGAAGAATGGGCAATGACACAAAATAACTTGGGAGAAGCCTATCGTAACCGCATCCGGGGAGAACGAGGGGAGAACCTAGAACGGGCAATTGGCTACTACGAAGCCGCTTTAGAAGTCAGAACCCGCAGCGCCTACCCCGAACAATGGGCGATGTCGCAAAACAACTTGGGAAATGCCTACTTATACCGCATCCAGGGAGAGCAAGCCGAGAACCTGGATCAGGCGATTGGCCACTACGCAGCCGCTTTGGAAGTTTATACCCTCAGTGCCTATCCTGAAGATTGGGCAGACACGCAAAATAACTTGGGGAATGCCTACAGCGACCGCATCCGGGGAGAACGATCTGAGAACATAGAGCAGGCGATCGCCTGCTATGAAGCCGCTTTAGAAGTGAGGACTCGCAGCGCATTTCCCGAAGATTGGGCAGACACGCAAAATAACTTGGGACTTGCCTACTGGAAGCGCATCCGAGGAGAGCGGGGGGAGAACATCGAGCGGGCAATTCGCTACTCCGAAGCAGCCTTTGAAATCTATACCCCCAGCGCCTATCCGGAAAAATGGGCGATGTCGCAAAATAACTTGGGGCTTGCCTACTTATACCGCATCCGGGGAGAGCGAGCCGATAACCTAGAGCTGGCAATTCGCTCATTTGAAGGCGCTTTGGAAGTGAGAACCAGCAGCGCTTGTCCCGAACAATGGGCAGAAGCTCAAAATAACTTGGCAATTGCCTACTCTAACCGGATCCGGGGAAAGGAAGCAGAGAACCAGGAGCGGGCGATTGGCTGCTTAGAAGCGGCTTTAGAGGTCTATACCTCCAGTGCCTATCCGGAAAAATGGGCGATGACTCAAAATAACTTGGGAGAAGCCTACCGTAACCGGATCCGGGGAGAGGAAGCCGGGAACCAGGAGCGGGCGATTGGCTGCTTAGAAGCGGCTTTAGAGGTCTATACCTCCAGTGCCTATCCGGAAAAATGGGCGATAACTCAAAATAACTTGGGGAATGCCTACTGTCAACGGATCCAGGGAGAGCGGGCGGAGAATATTGAGCGGGCGATCGCCTGCTATGAAGCCGCTTTAGAAGTAAGGACCCGTAATGCTTTTCCCCAATACTGGGCAAGGACTCAACATAACTTGGCGATTGCCTACTCACACCGCATCCGGGGAGAGCTAGCGGACAATATCGAGGAGGCAATTCGCTGCTTCCAAGCTGCCCTCGAAGTCTTTACCCCCTCCGCCTTCCCCCTAAACTGCCTTGAAACCGGACGCAACCTCGGCAACCTCGGCTATGACCTCCAAAACTGGGAAATCGCCATCGAAGGCTATAACCAAGCCATCCTTGCCATCGAACAAAGCCGCTACTGGGCCACCTCCGAAGCCACTAAACGGGAACTCATCGCCAACTCCCTTGATATCTATCAAAAAATGGTGCAAGCCTGCATCAACCACCAAGACTACCCCCAAGCCTTGCTCACCGTGGAACGCAGTAAATCCCGCACCCTCCTCGAACTCCTCGACAGCGCCAACCTCTACCCCAAAAACGCCACCGACGCACAAAAACAACGCATCAGCGACCTGCGCCGTCAAATCGCCAGCTACCAACAACAACTCGCCTACACCTCCAGGGACACCCTCACCCCCGCTACGGAGAAGCACCCCAACCAACCCTCACCGGAAACCCTCATCCGCCAACAACTCCAAGCCGCTAACCAGCAATTCCAAGACCTGCTCACGGAACTGGACGACCCCAACTTTACCCTCACCCAACAAGTCCCAGCCCAACTCCCGGACTTGCGCCGCCTCCTCCCGCCCCAAACCGCCCTCATCGAGTGGTATCTCCCCAGGGAAGCGGAATCCGGGTTTTACGCCTTCCTCGTCACCCGCCGAGACGAGCAAATCCAGATTACCCCCCACCCCTTCAGCGCGGAAGACCGCCAACACCTGGACCAAGCCCTCCAGGACTACCGCAGCGACTACGGAAAACCCTCCTGGAATCAGCAACTCCCCCAACGCCTGGAAACCCTCAGCGGTGCCCTGCAACTCCCCCGCCTTCTGGCTGAATTATCGGAGATTCAACACCTCATCCTGATTCCCCACCGGGAACTGCACCTCATCCCCCTCCACGCTCTCCCTGTCTCTCTCCCCTCGCCTTCTGGGGGTGAGGGAAAACCCCTGCAAGACTGGTTCCCGGTGCAATATGCCCCCAGTTGTCAAATTCTCAACAACCTCCAGCAGCGTCCCCCCCTCAACCGGGAAACCGTCCCCTTCTTCGCGATTCAAAACCCGACGGAAGACCTGGACTATGCGGAGTGGGGGGTGGAACTCTTACTGCGCCAATTCAGCCCCCATCAAGTCTTGCGTCGCGACCAAGCTACCCGGGCGAATTTAACCCAACCCCACACCCAAACCTTCCTTGAGCAGAGTCACGCCGTCCATTTTGGCTGTCACGGTGAATTTGACGAGGCTAACCCCCTCAACGCCTATCTGAAATTGGCGAATGGGGAAAAGCTGACGTTTCTGGAGATTTTCAACGGTCTGAATATTCCCCTCTGTCGCCTGCTGGTGCTGTCGGCTTGCAAAACGGGCTTGGTGGAAACCTCCCACACGGATGACTATGTGGGATTATCCAGTGCTTTTTTCTACGCGGGAGCGCGAACGGTGGTCGCCAGTCTCTGGAATGTGGATGAACTGGCGGCGACTCTGGTGACCCTGCGCCTCTATCAAATTTTACCCGATTATCCCTCGGTGACAGTTGCCCTGCAAGCGGCTCAAACCTGGTTACGGGGGTTATCTTCTGCGGAGATTCTGGACTGGCTCAAACATGAGCAGAAGGCGACGGAGGAGGAAGTGGAGGAAGTGGAAGACCGTTTGAGTTTATTTGATGATAACCCCCCCTTTGCTAATGCCTATTATTGGTCAGCGTTTACGGCGATCGGGAATTGATGGGTATCATGAGAATAGAAAGACAAACCTCTCGTGACTTGAGTCATTACAATGGTTTGCTTAGAATTAATCTCAACCTTGAAGGGACTGAGCCGTTCAGACAAGTTCTATCTCATGCAGCTTCTCATTTCAGAACTCGCCCAAGAAGAAGCGGATCTGATTAAACCTGACCAAGCTTACCCGGTATGGTCGCCTTATGATGCAGATGAGGCAGCAGATACCATGTTAAAGGTACTTCAGACTAGCAAAGCTCAAAGGGTTATAATGTGGGAGAGTTGAGCCATGATCAGGTCAGACCCTTCCCACTTTATGTGGCGCAGCAGGTGGGGGCGTTTTTAGGGCAGGGGTAACGCAGTTATCCCACAGCGAGATAACACCCGCAGAATACGAAACCTTTTTGCCACAAGCACTTTCTTCGACTTACCATGAAGGTCTTGGTATAATTAATAAGATAAAGTTGTGGTGGTACTCCCATGCCCCAGGTAGTTCTAGATCCAGAAGTAAAGACTGAGATAGATCGTCTTGCTCAAGTCAGGCAAGTTGACTCCAAACTTTTGGAGAAGTTTGCCTATTTCGTTCTTGAGATATCACAGCAAAAGTCAAGCAATAAAGCTCATTCGCTGAAGACTCATGAGCTAAAAAAAGCTATTTATGAGCGGTTTAGTGTCAAGGATACATCGGAGTTGAAAAAATCTGGTGCATTCAGGATGGCTACTGATGGCATGGACAAGTTAGACTTTCGCTTACAACTCACCTGGGAAACACTCTATCGAAAATTTGTGGGTATTCTTCCCCATGAGCAAAGCCAGGAAGGATATGGTTGTATTAATGGAATTGATATTTTTAAATACTTTAAACCCTGGCAGGTATTTGGGCTAGATCCCAAAACCGCTACCAAGAATGATGTCAAAATGGCCTACTATCAATTATCGAAAATTTATCATCCTGACAATTTGGTAACGGGTGACAGAGCAATTTTTGAGCAAGTGGAAAATATGTACAAGAGTATAATTGCTGGATTTTGAAGATGCCTTTTGATAGAGAAATTTTTTATATTGAAGAAATAAAACTGGCTGAATCTTTAGAACTAACTCAACAAGGTTTAGACGAAATAGTTGATTTTCTACAAGCATCGACTGATGAAAGTATTCGACTCAAAGAATGGTTACATTTTGTGGTTCAAAATTATGTAACTAAGCAACAACCGATTAGGATTTTTTCCCGGGAAGGAGCTTTGGCTATTGCCAGTTATCTGGATTTGAGAGGCGATGCCACTCAGATTTCCCTCAAAAGAGTGATTGCATTACTAGATAAATACAGCGTCAATCAAATAGATGCAAAGATTCGGAGGGCGCTGTATGAAAATACTTCTTCTCTAGTTTCCAGAAATAAACGTCACTGGCTTAATCGAGAAGATGTAGTACGGATATTTATTACCACTTCCTCCAGGTTAGAGCAGGCGTTTAGAGATATTCAAAGATCGGATTTTCCCATGAGAATGAATATAGACTTTGAAGATTATGACGGCATGAGATTCTTCTCTTTGTCTGGCTTAGAAAAACTCAGTATAGAATTGTCCTTGAAATTGCGCTCAGAGGAGAGGCGGGCTTATTGTAAACGGGTGAGTGAAGTGGCTCCTCCGGTATTAGAATTTCTGGCGATCGCGCCTTCTCCAGAGCCAAAACAGATTGAGCAAGCTATGAACTTCGCCAAAAATAGAGATCAAAAAACTTGTCAGGTGACGGGTGTTGTTAGAGATAAGTATAACCAACGGATTGAACTGGTTGGTCATCATCTTTATGACAAAAATGCTTATCATTTTCTCAGCGCCGATCCAGATAACATTTTAACAATTGACAAAAGACTGCATGAAGATTTTCATCAATGGAATGGAGGAACCCAAAAAACTTGTACAATCGATGACTTCATTGATTATGTGGAGTGGCGCTATCCCGACAAGCATGAATTAATCTTAACCTTGCATAATAAGCAAAGAGTTCTCATGTTTAAATTGGCTCAAGTACAACGGACATTACCTGAAAGTAGAGATTAAAGTTCTGGTGTTCTTGACTGGCTGAAATATGACCATTAGGCGACGGAGGAAGGAATGGAAGCGGTGGAAGACTATTTGAGTTTATTTGATGACCCCCCCCCTTTGCTAATGCCTATTATTGGTCAGGGTTTACGGCGGCGGGATTATAATTGAGTCAGGAGCGCGAGCCGGGAAAAGGCTCATCCTGACAGTTGACCCAGAAAATTAATGTGAGTGTGGGAGGGTGAGCGGATGCAAATTACTCTGAATCTACCGGATAGCCTTAGCCAAACTGAAACCTTTAATCAGAAGGACTGGCTTAGGGAAATTGCGGTGGCCCTGTTTGAACAAGAGCGGGTTTCTCTCAGCCGTGCCAGCACTATTGCGGCGATGGAGATTATGGAGTTTCAAAAGCTGCTGGCAGAGCGTGGCATCTGTGTTCACTACGATGTAGCAGATTTTGAACAGGATGTCCAGCACCTGCGCGATCGCGGCTGGTTATGATTGTTGTGAGCGATACGTCTGCTGTTTCCAATCTTGCTATTGTTAATCATCTTTGGTTGCTAGAAGCAATTTATCAAAGGGTGATTATTCCTGACGTTGTGGCTAGAGAACTAGCAGCCGCCCGCAATCCTATCATTCCAGCTATTCTCCAAGTCGGCTGGATTCAAACCCAACCCCTCACCCACTCCCAACTCGCGAACCAACTGCAACAAGAACGAGGATTAGATGCTGGAGAAGCAAATGCGATCGCCTTGGCACTGGAGCTACAAGCGGATGATCTACTGATTGATGAACGCTTGGGACGGCAAGAAGCTCTGCGGTTAGGGCTGTCTATCATTGGTATCCTGGGCATTCTGCTGGTTGCCAAACAAAGAAACCTCATCCCCCAGGTTAAACCTATTATGGATGCGCTGATCAACGAGGCTGGTTTTCGCGTCAGCCCCCAACTTTATCAGCGTGTCTTAACCCTTGCCCAAGAGCCTGATTAAAATTATTGGTTTTACGGCGATCGCCTTACAATACAGTTAGCCATGATGAGGTTAGACCATGCCCACATCTGAAAGAGAACGAATTGTGCGGGCTTTCTTACTGCTTCTGCATCGAGAAAGCAAAAAATCGGAAAGTGCGATTATCCCCCCTACAGCTTGGGAAAATTTACCGGAACTGCAAGCGGGCCTCGCTCAAGCCAATGATGACATTAAAATCATAGCACGAGCCATTACAAAATGGTGTAAAGAACACCAATATAGTTCAATTCTCCAAGCTCTCCGACCTGTCCTAAGTGATTCGATTCCTGAAGATGAAGACCCAGACGAGGACGAAACCGAACAACAAATTCGATTGGGTAACTTATCTCTAAAATTTGTGGATGAAACCATTAGCCAAGCTCAAGGGCAACATGAGCAGCAATCATCATGACAGATAAGGTTATTTATGCCCCAGAAATTCGGTTATTTACCTATCATTTAAAACTCCTCAGAACCACAAACCTTAACGAAGCCGACAAGGATTTAGATTTAAGGTCACTGATTGCCTATTATGTGCAGTTATTGGCGGATTATGGGTTGGTGGATTCCCTCATCAAAAAACTACAAAAAGAGATGTTATCTCCCTGGTCAATTATTGATAGGTGGCTTGAGTATATTGATACAATTAAGCTGTTTTTATGGTGGGTTGAACTGAGGATAATTGTTCTGGAAATTCTCATTAATTTAGAAGATTATCTGAGCAGCCAGACCCTAGAAGATGTGATAAAAAACTATCTATTTAGGGCGGATTTTGAAGATTTAACTGATGATAAGAATAATAATCCATTTTTTAAAATTATTAATAATCCCGGAAAAATCGGCATTCAACACTTAAATTTGTCCCGGAAATATCGGGGAGCTTTCCGTCCTCAATATATGAATGATAGCTATAGTTTTTTGTTGCAACTATTGCGTCCCCAAAAACTGGGACAAGATGGGGTGAAGTTCTCAGAACTTGCGGAATTAAAACCCCCTGACTCATTTTTTGCCGGAACTTCGTCAACCCTAGACGAACCCCTACAAACCCATTTCAAACAAGCCTCTTGGGGGACAACGATTCTGTTTAGTGGTTTTATCGACTCTCCCCCAGAGACTCTGGAGAAGGGAAAACACTTAGCCGATGAACTATTACAAAACTTGTTAAAATTAGACTCCCTAGAAACCGCGCCACCTTTCTGGGAGAGTCGAGAGTTTTTTGGGGGATTTCTGTATGAGTATCAGAAGATTTATAATCGCCATTCCTACGGACAGATTCTGATTTTGCTGCTATTTTCAGAGGATAGTAAAGAGAAACTTAATGGGGTGCAGTGGTCGTTACCGGAGTTGTTTTTTTATGAACGCAAGATTCATCAAAATTACCTCGATAGTCGTGAGGAATATAAAAGGGCAAATCGGGATATTAAAACGATAGAGGAGACGATTCGGACTTTTCCGCCGAATATTGCGACGAATGTGCCGCCGGATTTGTCGGAGGACGAGTTAAGGTCATTAAAGCAGGAAATTAAGAATTTGTTGGATTTATCGTTGCGCTATTCTCAACGAATGCGGAGTTTGGTCACGTTCGAGAATACGATCGCCATCAACCGGCAAAATTATCTCAATACTCTGACACGCATGGAGATAAAAAGTCAAAGTGATTTGACCGGGTGGCGGGATAAGGCAAATCAGATTTTTGGGATGTTTCAGGGACAAATAAAAGCCGATTTGGTGTATCTGCAACAAGGGGAAAGACTGCTAGATACGGCAATTAATACGATTCGCGGATTGGTGGAAATTGACCAAGCAGAACGCGATCGCGCCCTAGAACATCAAATCCAAGCGGCTGGGTGGGGAATTGCGGTGGGGGCGATCGTAGCTTCGACTTCGGGGTTGATTTTTCAGGAGAAAATGACCTTTCCCTGGGAAGCTAATCGAGGTGATAATGTGCATCCTTTTACTATTGCTGTGGTGCTGAGTTTCGGTGCCGCTGTGGTGGCGTGGTTGGGCGCTAAATGCTGGATTAAGTGCAGTAAAAAAAGGCGATCGCCCTCCCCTGGGGTAAACAAGCGAAGCCAACAGCCGTGAGGGTGACTCCAGCAGACAGGAGATAACGACAATCGCCGTCATGATCAGAGCCATTAAGGATAATTGATATTAGGGCGATCGCGCCGGGTGTCCGGAGGATGTATCGCCATCAGTAGTCTAGTGGCTTATTTAGCCTTCAAAGCTGCCAAATATGGGATTAAAAAAAGGCGATCCGGATCGTGATTTCACTAGATTAAAGCTACTTAATTTCCTGAATGTTTAATCATCATCATCAAACTCGATCCGGGTAGTATGACCTGGGTCGGATTCGGTGATCTCATTGGCTGCTAAGTCTTCTAAATCTGGGATATCTAATTGCTTATTTAGGTGAATATCATTAACAAGTTTTAAGCGAATTAAAAGCCTCGGTCCGGTGTGTCCTAAGCGCACCACCATACCATCTACAATTCGCCTCTTGTTAACCATCTGATTATTAACATAAGTGCCATTAGCACCAAAATTCACTAATTCCCATCCAGATGTTTTATTCCACAATTCCAGATGATGTCTTGAAACCACGGCACTACCAATAATAACATCATTATCTTTCGAGCGACCAATACGCAAGATTGGTTTATCCTCAAAAGTCCAACGATGTAGAGGAACAGGTCGGCTAGAATGAAGCAGGATGAGAGTAATCACACCAAAATTTAAGAGGCCAAAAATATACAACAAAGTCCTGAAAGATAGATAACCAACCTACAAGTTATAGCTATTTTTGGCAATGTATACCAAGTTGTAAGCTTGTGATAAGATGTGCGGTAAATTACTACAATCAGACAGTTTGAACCATTGAATAAGCAGGTGCAAAAAAAATCACATTCAGACATAAAAACTGATTTTATGGGAGCGGAAAGTTTCAGTTTTATGATATGGTCATTGTCCGTCATTTTTCCCACCTACTTAGTCATCTAATTTAGCCATTATGGCTGGCTATAATCATTATTTTAGGGATTTTCGGCATCAGCAGTGTCGGATGATTTAGTATCCTCCTTGTCTAAGTTGTTCTCAGCACTATCCGATGAGGATTTCCCCAACTCTTGGGCATATTTTTTTAAGCCTTCCAGGTCGCTGAGAGTCTGTTCAAAATCGTACTGTAAAAATCCCGCCGCCTGACGAATTTTTTGATCCAAGCCTTCTGTATACTGGGGAGGATTTTCAACCATTGATTCCGACACAATTACTCGCTTACTACCCGCGCTGGTCATGGCTGATGCTGGCATAATATAGATCCCCTGTAAAATGCCTCGCAAACCACCATCAGTTTTGAACAAGTAATTAGTCACTGTACCTGTATCATTTTTAATTAGATAGTCAACCAGAACCCCGACTTTTTTACCAGCATCTGTCCAGACTTCATGACCCATGCTAGAATCCGCATTTTCTGGCAATAAAAACTCATCTTCATCGGTGGATTTATTCACCAAAACAGCATCGACCCCAATAGTATCAATTTGTTGCCAACTAAATGCCCGTTTTTTGCCTCCTACTGGTAACATTCCTGACTTGGTGGTGAAGCCTATCACTTGGTTGGAGTTCAGATCGACTGCAATTTCTTCGATGTCGCCTAATTTTTCTACAGTTTGGCGATCGAGGACTAGCCGACCGATTAGGTCACTACGTTTGATGATTCCTTTCTTAGCGTTCATAGCAAATTTTTTCCTTGATAGGTGCTATTAATTGTAACATAATTGTTGACAAAGCACAGCTAATATGTTAATTAGGTGGCTGGCGGCTGGGTCAGGTTTTAGGACAACTGAAAAATAAACGACACCATATCCCCTTTACCTAAAGCAATACGATCGCCTGGTCGCAAGCGATGACGGTTTCCTTTTGGCAGAGGAATATTGTTAATATATGTTCCGTTAGAACTACCCACGTCCTCAATATAATAGGCATCTCCTTCTGGGCGAATATTAGCATGAGTTCGGGAAACAATTTCCGCATTAGCAAATCCAGAAACATCTATATCCGGGGGTACTAAATCATTAGGTTTGCCAATATGAATCACGGGTAAGTTTTGGGGTATTTCCAGCAGGGTTTGACTTTGAACATGAACCAATTTAGCGGTTTGTTGCTGGAGTTGGGTGGCGGGAGTTCCCACATTAGCCACTGGTGGGGGAGAGGGGAATATGGGGTCTGGTTGTGGTGGGACTGTTGACTGAGTTGGGGGTTGTACTGGGTCGGGGTCGGGGATGGGGTCGGGGATGGGGTCGGGGTCGGGGTCGGGGTCGGGGTCGGGGGCTGGGTCGGGGTCGGGCTGAGGTGATGCCAAAGATGGGTCGGGAGTCGATTTTTGTAAATTGACAGCAGAATTAGGATTAGATGCTACTGTGGCTACCTCTTCATCTGGTATCGGGTCAGGAAATACCAAATCTGGTAGCGGCGGAACTACCGTAGGAATTAAATCAGGGTTTTGGTTTTCTTCACCCTCGGGGGTCGGTAGCAAATTATAACCACACTGACCGCAGAAAGAAGCATCGGCTTGGACTGTTGCGCCACAATTGGGACAACTGGTAGTAGTGGGAAGGGGAGTATAACAAGATTCGCACTGAGTTGCGCCCTCTGGGTTCTGATGATTACAATTTGGACAGACAATCATAGGGTTCTCCTTTCGCCATAGAAGAGCGATCGCACCATAGCTAATACTTAGATCCTAACCTACCATCAATCACTGAAATCTCAGCCTTTCTGGATTTCTTCTCCCGCCGCCGCATCAAGTAGCCACCAAAGTTCACCCTGGGGCTGAATGAAGCGACTAGGGTAGGCATTTGCATCCCCTGTAGGGGCAAAAACTTGCGCCAGAGCCGATCGCTTACTAGCCCCAGCTACTAGGAACATCACACAATCAGCTTGATTGATGAGAGGAATGGTGAAGGTGATGCGAGGTTGACCGTCTTTATTCCCCACTGTTACTAAGCGATCGCACACTTGCAGCGCATCTGTCAACGGAAACAGAGAAGCTGTATGGGCATCATCCCCCATTCCTAACAAGATCATATCAAAACTGGGAAATTCTCCCGGATCTACCCCAAAAAATTCTCGAATTTGGCGATCGTGGTTTTCTGCGTCTAGTTGGGGATTGCCGCTACCCGTGGGCATAGGATGAATGTTAGACTCTGGGAAGTTAACCCGATCTAACCAAGCACTGCGAGCCATTTTCTGGTTACTATCTGGGTGATCTGGGGGCACATAGCGTTCATCTCCCCAGAAAATATGGATCTGGTCTAGGGGTAGATCTTGTTTGGCTAAGGCTTCATAAATGGGTTGGGGAGTCCCTCCCCCGGCTAAGGCTATGGTGAATCGATTTCGGCTTTTCACCGCCGCCTCCATTTTGCTGAGGATGATTTCTTGCGATCGCCCGACCATTTGTTCGCGGGTAGCTAAAACTTCGATTATTTTGTGCATCATATCCTCAAAATCAGCTTTGACCACATCATAAAGCCTTTTTCTGGCAAATCGTCAATTACTTAGTCGGCCTATGCTCACGGGGACAGTGTAACCTCCGAAAAATCACGGATGCAAGATCACAAGTCTTAGGTGTTTTATATCACAATTATTCTTGATCAATTTCACCTGAACTAGGGCATGGTATCACGGTAAATAAGAGACGTTTCACACAATAATCAAGATACAGGGCATAGTTTTTAGAGTTCATCCCGATTTCAACCCAACTCTAACCCTTTAGTCCTTCCGCCCCTTGTCTGTAGAGACTGAGGGCGATTCTATCAGAATTAAGCAGATGGATACTCAAATTGGTTACAAAAAACTAAAGTCTAATCCATTCACCACTTACCGTGACCCCATAAGTGGCAAATGGATCGTGATCAAGTCTGAGGAAAAAAAAACTCAAGCACAAGCAGCTTGAAGTGGCCAGAATCCTCGGAGTTAAACAATGGTCATGGCAGTTGAAAAGCCGTCAAACAGATGGGTTGACATCTAGGTTATTATGCCAGCCTTTCCGGTTTTGGGCGACTACTACGGATAGAAATTTTGAGGTTTGGGGAACTGTCACAGTTCAAATACTGTCACATACACTATCCCCAAGTTAATCATATCTGGGTATATTATAGTTATCGAGTTCAGAGAAAAAGCGATGACATCTACCATTTGTTACCCTACTAACTCTCCTGTTGAATCTACTAATTCTTGGCTGTATCTAATTGCCGATGAAGTGGCTCACTTTACTGGAGATGATTGGCTGGCTTTGTGTCCAGATATTGACGAAGGCGAACTTTATCGCGACTGGTTTATCTGGTATGATGCCGATGTTAACGGTCTTTGGGAAGCCTACGATCACTTAACCGATGAACAAATTATTTCCCCTGATTTGGAGTGGATTAAGTCTCAAATTGATGCTATTGAAAACCGTCGTAAACTTTCATATATCCAGATAGCATAAACTTCTATACTGGTGAAAAAAAATTTTGAGAAAACCTGATAAATTCTTGGGGATATTACCCCCAATGACTAAAATTATCTTATACCATCCCCCACCACTTCCCCCTATCCCCCTAATTCAGGGGGATTTTTAATTTTTCGTTTTTCCTTGTCTCTTGTCCCTGGTCTGTTGAGAATTGACGGTTAACTCAACAGGTGCATATATTTGGTATGCTGACCTGATAGGATTTGGGAGGTGTAGCGATGACGGGTTTAAATGGGAAGTCCAACTTATCGAAGAAGTCCCCCTATTTAGAATTAAACAATCAGGGACAAGTCCTCACCTTTGAATTGACCCAAAATCAGCATATTTTGGGACGCGATCGCACCCGCGCTGATTTAGTAGTTCCCGAAACCTGGCGGGTAATTTCCGCTGGTCATCTAATTCTACGCCAAATCGGAGACACCTACTATATTTATGACGGAGACGGACAGCAACCTAGCACCAATGGTCTGTTTGTCAACCATACTAGAATTACAGCTAAGGAAGGCTATCGACTGCGGAGTGGGGTGGAAATTACCATCGGTCAGAACCCCAAAAATCAGATGAGGTTGCGCTACTTTGACCCCAATAATCCCACCACCTCCCCCTATTCAGTGATTCCGCCTATCTCTCTCAAAGAGCGATCGGTGATGTTAGGTAGAGACTCCACCGCCACAGTGCAGTTAGATTCCCCTATTGTATCACGATGTCATGGCATTATTGAACCCGATGATCAGGGTCATTATATTTTAAATGATTATAGCGCTAATGGCATATTTGTCAATGGTAAAAGAATCCAGAAAGCTACCCGATTACTAGATAACGATACCATGAGAATCGGTCCGTTTACCCTGATGCGTCAGGGGGATAATTTGGAAATCATGGATTTAGGCGATCGCATCAGATTAGATGCGGAAAGATTGCTGAGATTAGTCCGCGATCGCCGAGGTAAATCTAAAGTCTTATTAAGTGATTTAACCTTCGCCATTGAACCCGGACAATTTGTGGCATTAGTAGGGGGAAGTGGTGCGGGAAAATCTACCCTAATGCGAACCTTATTAGGTCTGAGTCCTACAACTAAGGGTTCCGTTTATCTGAATGGGGACGAATTACAACAAAACTTTAATCTCTATCGCCACCAAATAGGTTATGTTCCCCAAGATGATATTATTCATAGAGACTTAACTGTGGGAGAAGTTCTCACCTATGCGGCTAAATTGCGCTTACCTCCAGACGGGGATATGGAAGCCACAGTTACTAAAACTCTCTACGAAATAGAAATGCTCGATCGCCGTGATGTCATGGTGTCGCAACTTAGCGGCGGACAACGAAAACGGGTTAGTATCGGGGTGGAATTGTTAGCAGATCCTAAGTTATTTTTTCTGGATGAACCCACATCAGGACTTGATCCGGGGTTGGATAAAAAGATGATGGAATTGTTACGTCGTTTGGCTAACCAAGGACGGACAGTGATTTTAGTTACCCATGCTACCGCCAATATGATGATGTGCGATCGGGTAGTATTTTTAGGAAGGGGGGGGCGGTTATGTTATTTTGGACCCCCAGGGGAAGCCTTCGAGTTTTTTGAGTTAGATACCGGGGATTTTGCCGATATTTATAATTTGCTGGAAGAGGGAGAAGCGATCGCTCAAGAATGGTCTTTACGGTTTCGTAAATCTCCTCAATTTCAGAATTATGTAGTTAATCATCTCACCGGGGGAGAAACACCCGAAAAAAATCGGCAACCTGCTACTCATAAACTCGCCAATATTCCCCGACAATTATCAATCCTCACTCAAAGGTATGGTCAGCTAATTAAGCGGGACAAGTTGAATCTATTACTGAATTTGCTAACCGCGCCTGTGGGGATTTTATTGATTAGGTTGGCTATAGGCGATCGCGATCCCTTTATTGGCGATGCTGACACCAGTTTAGCATCTTTAGCGCGACAAGTGTTATTTGTTTTTACCTGTGCAGCTATCTGGGTGGGTTTATCTAGTTCCCTGCAAGAATTAGTGAAAGAAACCGCTATTTATACCCGGGAAAGGTTGGTAAATTTACGGATTGTTTCTTATTTGGGTTCAAAGTTCCTAATCTTATCAGGATTAGCCCTTTTACAGACTCTGTTAATGGTCGGAATAATTGCCCTTTGCTTTTCCGCAAAATCCAATCCTTTATTACCTTGGATTTTAGGGGTAAGTATTACCACATTTTTGACTATCATATCAGCCATGAGTTTAGGCGTGTTGGTGTCTGCTCGTGTCGAAAACAGCGCCCAGGCTAATAGTGCATTACCCCTGCTATTATTACCACAAATTATATTTTCTGGCGTATTATTTAAAATGGAAGGAATTAGCCGAGTAGTATCTTGGTTAATGGTGAGTCGCTGGTCTATGGGTGCTTATGGTTCCCTGGGGGATATAAATTCCTTAATTCCCCCACCCGTAACCCTCCCTGATGGCACAATTATTCCCCAACCCTTTGAGTTATCATCAGTTTATGAACCCACCTGGGAAAATTTATTATTAAATTGGGGTATGTTGGGGTTACATTTATTTATTTATTGGGGATTAACTGCGATTATTCAGAAGCAAAAAGACATCATTTAGACTACTTACTATTTTACCCTCTACCCCGCCTAGGTTGCCCATCATTGAGGATGGCTATAGTATGGCTACAGTAATCTCTCTCTCAGAATTGACCCAATTCTGGGATTTGTGTTATATTTGATAAAACCTATTTGAAAATTTAATAATGTCCCAGTTTATTCATAGTTTAAAATTGCGAAATTTGCTCTCCTATGGGAGTGAGACAGAACCGATTAAATTAGAGCCTTTAAATGTATTAATCGGTCGTAACGCTTCCGGTAAATCGAATTTAATCGAAGCCTTGGGGATTTTAAAATCCACCCCTACAGATTTGACTGCTCCCATTCGTCAAGGAGGAGGAATTAGTGATTTCCTGTGGAAAGGAGCCCAAAACATTCCTATAGCCGAAATTGATGCAACTATTGCACCCCTAGAAGGTTCAATGAATCTGCGCTACAGAATCAGTTTTACCGAAGCTGGTCAGAGGTTAGAAATCCTTGATGAAGCCATCGAAAATGAACATCCTTATCCAGGAGAAAATGAACCATATTTTTTTTATCGTTATCAAGGGGGTCGTCCAGTTATTAATGAAGCTACCGAAGTTGATGGATACAAAAAAAGAGCCCTACGTCGAGAAACTCTGAGTCCCGAACAATCAGTTTTATCTCAAAGAAAAGATCCAGATATGTATCCTCAGTTAAGTTATCTTGCTTCTCAATTTGCACAAATTAATCTATATCGTAACTGGCAAATTGGCAGATATTCTGAACCCAGATTGGCTCAACAAACTGATTTACCTTCTCACCCAATATTAGAAGATATTAGTAACCTAGGCTTGGTGTTAAATAACTTACAATATCAATTAGGAAGTCGGGAAATTATCGAAAATTTACAAAAATTTTACGAAGAAGCCGAGGAACTGATCATCAAAATTTATGGTGGTACAGTCCAGATATTTATTCGCGAAAAAGATTTAATTCAGCCTATCCCAGCCACTCGTCTTTCTGATGGTACACTGCGTTATTTATTTTTAATGGCTTTACTCCTTGATCCGACACCAGGACCGATTTTATGTATAGAAGAGCCAGAAATAGGTTTACATCCTGATATACTGCCAATGATTGCTGAAATGCTAATATCCGCCTCAGAAAGAACTCAACTGATTGTGACAACCCATTCTGATGCTTTAATATCAGCACTTCCACCGGAGTCAGTATTAGTATGCGATCGCCATGAAAGTGGGAGTTTTATTCGTAATTCTTCTCAGTCTATAATTAAACTGTCGGATAACTTTGAAACGCCATGTCTCTGACTCAACAAATTCTTTCGCAAATTCCGGGAAACCCTCTCACCGGACTACAAAACGCCGATCGCCTTTGGGAGGCCATCAAAAACCATAGCCTACCCATACCAGAAACCGTCAAAGAAACCGATCAACCCCTAAACCAAATTGATTATGATGTCATAGTCTGTGGGGGAACATTAGGAATTATTATCGGTGCGACCTTAGCCAAAAAAGGATGGCGCGTCGCCGTCTGTGAGCGCGGAAAGTTGAGGGGACGAGAACAAGAATGGAATATTTCCCGCCATGAACTTCAGGTATTTGAGAAGCTCAATTTACTCTCTCCAGAAGAATTAGAAAAAGCGATCGCCACCGAATATAACCCCGCTAGAATTAGCTTTCCCGACATTCCCGATATCTGGGTTAGAGATGTTCTTAATATTGGTGTTGACCCAGTTTATTTGCTAGACATCATCAAAACCCGGTTTTTAGAAGCTGGGGGTCAACTCTTAGAAAACACCCCCTACCAAGCCGCCACCATTCACCCCAATGGAGTCACCGTAGAAACCGGACTAAATCAAACTTTAACCAGCCGACTATTACTCGATGCAATGGGTCACTTTTCCCCCATTATCAAACAAGCCAGACAGGGAAAAACTCCTGATGCTGTTTGTTTAGTGGTGGGGACTTGCGCCACCGGATATCCTGATAATCAAACCGGAGATATATTCGCTTCTTTTACTCCTGTGCAAAATCAATGTCAGTATTTTTGGGAGGCTTTCCCAGCCCGAGACGGACGCACTACCTATATGTTTAGTTATCTTGATGCACACCCAGCCCGACCCAGTTTAACAGCCTTTTTTGAGGATTATTTAACCCTACTTCCTCAATATCAAAATGTGGAATTATCCCAGTTAAATTTTAAACGAGCCTTATTTGGTTTTTTCCCCTGTTATCGCCAGAGTCCCCTAGTCACTCCCTGGAATTGCATTATCCCCATTGGTGATAGTAGCGGTAGCCAGTCCCCTTTGAGTTTTGGTGGTTTTGGCGCAATGGTACGCCATCTTAATCGCTTAACTAACGGTATTGATGAAGCCTTGACAGCTAATATTTTGGATAGTAAATCTTTGTCTCTGTTACAACCCTATCAACCCAGTTTGTCGGTGACTTGGTTATTTCAAAAATCTATGAGTGTCCCCATAGATAAAACCATCAATAGTCACAGTATTAATCAACTTCTCGCCGCCGTATTTCAGGATATGGAACGTTTGGGGGAACCAGTGCTTAAACCTTTTTTACAAGATGTTATTCAATTTCCCGCCTTAGCTAAAACTCTATTTACTACCGGAATTCTACACCCTGCTATTGTCTTAAAAGTGATTCCACAGGTGGGGTTAGGAAATTTAGTTGATTGGACTATTCACTATTTGAATTTAGCCAGCTATAGTCTACTGTACCCCATGGGAAAATCTCTGAACCCTCTCACTCAAAAATTATCTGCTCAACAACAGTATTATATTCATCGCTGGGTTGATGCTTGGTGCTATGGTTCCGGGGGAGATTATCATAGTTAAAATCACATCACATAAATAAAACCTCCTTTCCTAGTCTAAATTAGACTGAGGAAAGAAGGTATAAAAACCCTTGACAATCAGTGCCAAATCTAACTTTTAAAGTCCACCGACGTTAGCCAGTCCCAGAATTACACCAGCACCCAGGATATGACCTAAGCAAGCACTCCCAACTACAGCACCAGCACTCATACCAGCAATGGGGGTAGGTGCGCCTACGTTTTGTTGTTTAATGGTGAATTTACCAATAGCGATCGCCAAAACATTACAAACAATCATCACAATCGCAACATTGGGACTCCAGGGTAAAGTGGTGGGAGCCGCTGCAATTAAAGTTGAGTAAATCAATGGACTTCTCCTAATCTAAGGTTTAAACTTCAGCAGAATCGACAAATTTTACTATCTTTAAGTCCAAGTTTTTATCACAAAATTTTCGCAACTGCCTCAGAATGTAGCAATCCTTAATATTTCCACATATTTGTTAAAAATTGCTCCAAAAACTTAAACTTCTGTCAGTCAACTAGGCTTGAGCGCCTGAATAACTTGTAAACTCCCCCCAGCATAGAGACGAAAAGCCGTCCGGTCTGCCATGGGTGAGGAAAGAGCCACTTGAAACCCCATAGAAGCCAGTAAGCCTTGTAAGTCGGTATCAATTAACTCCCAAGCGGTTTCGGTTTCAAACAACCATAGAAACATCGCCACACCCGGCCAAAATATAGGATTAGTGGGTTTATGGAAATCCACCAGAGTAAATATACCCCCTGGCTTGAGTACCCGGTAAACCTCCCTTAAAATTTGTTGTAACTGGTCGGGGGCCATCTCATGGAGGGCGGCGCTAGTATGGACTAAATCAAAACTACAGTCATCAAAAGGCATATTTTCGGCAAAGGCTTCCACATACTCAGCGGTGGGGACATTAGCCCTGGCCCTAGAAAGCGATCGCCTTGATGCGTCCAAGCCCGTGACTTGTTGCGAGTATTGTGCGATAATCCTTGTGGCCTGTCCGCTGCCACAACATAAATCTAAAACCCGTGTTTCTGGGGTGATAGACAAACCCTCTAGGGGAAGGCGGCGGAACCGACCTTCACCACCTACAGCCAAAGCAGCCACGGCGGAAATCCCATCATACAGCCACTGATAGCGATAACTTAACGGTCTCAAAAATGTTGCCATCAATCAAAAATCCTTAACTTATGCTATAGACTTTGATCCTATTGATAGAATATTTTGTTAAAATGGGTAACAAAAATTAGAGTCTGGGAACCTGTTAAGCGCCATGGGAAGAGTTGGAGTCTTACTATTGAATCTAGGCGGACCTGAACAATTAGAGGATGTCCGCCCCTTTCTGTACAATCTATTTTCCGATCCGGAAATTATCCGGCTGCCATTTACTTGGCTACAAAAACCTCTAGCCTGGATGATTGCCACCATGCGCCACACAAAATCCCAGGAAAATTATAAAGAAATTGGGGGTGGGTCTCCACTGCGAAGGATTACCGAGGAACAGGCGGTCGCCCTGGAAGAAAAACTTGGGGAAAAAGGTAATAATGCTCAGGTATATGTGGGAATGCGCTACTGGCATCCCTTTACCGAGGAAGCATTGGCGAAAATTAAGCGCGATCGCATTGATGAATTAGTGATTCTCCCCCTATATCCGCAATTTTCCATTAGCACCAGTGGTTCTAGTTTTAGACTGCTCGAGAGGATTTGGGAAGATGACCCGGAACTACAAAAAATTGATTATACAGTGGTTCCCTCCTGGTATCAGCGATCGGGATATTTACAAGCTATGGCGCAACTCATCGCCCAGGAACTTGATCACTGTCCCAACCCGGATCAGGTCCATATTTTCTTTAGTGCCCACGGAGTCCCCCTTAAATATGTTGAGGAAGCCGGAGACCCCTATCAGGCAGAAATTGAAGGGTGTACTGAGTTGATTATGAAAACTCTCAACCGCCCAAACCCCCACACCCTGGCTTATCAAAGCCGCGTTGGTCCGGTGGAATGGCTAAAACCTTACACCGAAGAGGCTATCCCTGAATTAGCACAGCAAGGGGTCGAGGATTTATTGGTTGTTCCGATTAGTTTTGTCTCCGAACATATCGAAACTCTCCAAGAAATTGATATGGAGTATCGGGAATTAGCCGAAGAGTCCGGGATTAAGAATTTTTACCGGGTTCCGGCTTTGAACACTCATCCGGTTTTTATTAATGATTTGGCTGATATGGTGGTTGAGGCTTTGGAAAGCCCTAGTGTTCATTTCTCGGAAGTGGTGCGCCCCAGCAAACGGGTTAAGATGTATCCCCAGGAACGTTGGGAATGGGGTATGACCACAGCAGCGGAAGTCTGGAATGGTCGCTTGGCTATGATTGGAATTGTGGCTGTGATTGTCGAATTGATTACTGGTCAGGGGCCTTTGCATTTTATCGGTTTGCTTTAGCACGGGTTGGGAAAGTCTATCCCCCTGATTAAAAAGGGGGACTGGCCTCCCCTAGTCCGAAATTACTTGGTGGTGACGATCATGTTGGTTTTTACTCAAAAATTAGCGCCGGATCTCGATCGCATACCGGACTGGACGATCTCCCTAACAGCGGAACAACGCACTAAGACTAGACAACATATTGATATCCCTGGCGGCGATCGCATTACTTTATGTTTGGATCGTGGTGTGAATATCTCCGAGGGCGATCGCCTAATTTCCGAAACTGGGGACAAAGTTTTAGCTATTGTCGCCCAACCAGAACCCGTCATCACAGTTACAGCCCCGACTAATTTAGATCTCATTCGCGCCGCCTATCATTTGGGCAATCGTCATGTTCCCCTAGAAATTACCAGCCAGTATTTGCGCCTGGAACCTGATGGAGTTTTAGCTGATTTACTGGTTAAGTTAGGATGCCATGTTACCCAGGAAATCGCCCCGTTTTACCCCGACAAGGGAGCCTACCATGGACATGATCATTAATTGGTTAAATAACAGAGGGGAGGGAAGAGATAGGCTTTGATTTTACCATTATTACAGCTATCTAGTCCGGCGTTGCCTTTGGGTGCTTATAGCTATTCTGATGGATTAGAAACTCTGGTAGAAACCGGAGCGATCGCCAACGCCGAAGACCTGAATCACTGGTTAATTCAAGACCTCAATTATGGCGCGATTCGTCTGGAAGCCGCCTTAATGATGAGAGCCTTTCAGAGTTTTATCAATCAAGATGTAGCCAGTATATGTTATTGGAATAGTTGGCTAAGTGCCAGTAAAGAAACATCAGAATTGCGTCTGCAAAGCTGGCAGATGGGTAACTCTCTTTTGGCATTAATGGGGGAAATCTACCAGGCAAATGATGGCGATCATGATTATTTTCAATATATAAAATCAGCTATTGATAAGCCTTGTAATTATGCGATCGCCTTCGGAATTACCGCCGCCCATAGCCAGATAGAACCCCAAACAGCCCTACTGGGATATCTGCATAGTTGGGCTACCCATATCATCGGTGCCGGAGTCAAACTCATTCCATTAGGTCAAACCATCGGACAAAAACTGCTCTGGCAACTTTCCCCAACTCTCACCGAAATTAGCCAGCAAATACTGATGTTAAACGATGATGATTTAGTTAGCTGTAGTTGGGGATTAGGATTAGCAAGCATGGCTCACGAAATCCAGTATACCCGTCTGTTTCGCAGTTAATATATAGTGGCAACAGTAATTAGAAACAGATGACTATTTTCGAGCCAGGAACTGCTAGATTGACCCAACCCCATAGCGATCGCCATATTGCCAACATTCCCCAAATATCAATTATTATCCCCGTCCTCAATGAAGCGCCAACCCTTCCCCCTACCCTCAAGAAATTGCAGGGTATCAAAGGCATTGAAGTAATTGTAGTTGATGGTGGCAGTCAGGATGAAACCGTGACCATCGCCCAATCTTTCAGCGTCCAAGTCATCACCACAGCAGCCGGGAAAGCCCGACAAATGAACGCAGGAGCCGCGATCGCCACCGGAGATACTATCCTCTTCTTGCACGGTGACACCCAGCTTCCCGACGCTTTTAACCATTGGATAGAGCAAATTCTCAGTCAACCTCAGATCATCGCCGGAGCCTTTGAACTGGAAATCGCCGCCCCCGTCTTAGCACTGCGTTGGGTGGAATTCGGGGTAAAAATGCGATCGCGTTATTGTCAACTCCCCTATGGCGACCAAGCCTTATTTATGAAAACCCAAACCTTTAGGGACATTGGCGGTTTTCCCGACTTACCAATTATGGAAGACTTTGCACTCGTGCGCCAACTACAGAAACGGGGCAAAATTGCGATCGCCCCAGTCCCAGTCATCACCTCAGCCAGACGTTGGCAGCAAATTGGCATCCTCCAAACCACCCTAATTAACCAAATCGTCATTATCGGTTACCTTCTCGGTATTCCCAGCCCCACCCTCGCCCAGTGGTATCGGGCCCGAAAACGTAAAAATTTATGAACTTTTGGGATTATATGTGAACTTTTTTAACGCTAACTCCCATTTTTGTCGATAGTTTGCACAGGGCTGCTTAAAATATGAGCTTAACACCTGAACTCAAGATTTTTAAGCGAACAGGAGAAAAATCAGTATGCCTCAAGCAACGGATCAAGGGTTGATTCAAGCCTACAACGGCGATCCCTTTGTAGGTCATCTATCCACCCCCATTAGTGATTCCGCCTTCACCCGCACCTTTATCGGCAACCTTCCCGCCTACCGTCCCGGTCTGTCTCCTCTTCTGCGAGGCTTAGAAATCGGTATGGCTCATGGTTACTTCATCGGCGGTCCCTGGGTGAAATTTGGAACCCAACGCGGCACTGAGTTCGCCAACCTCAATGGCCTGATTTGTGGCTTGGCTATGTTACTGATTGCCACAGCCTGTTTAGCCGCTTACGGTTTGGTAACTTTCCAAGGGGATAAATCCGAAGAAGGTGATTCCCTCCAAAGCGCCGCCGGTTGGAGCCAATTCGCTGGTGGATTTTTCATCGGTGGTATGGGCAGTGCATTTTTGGCATTTTTCTTGTTAGAAAACTTTGCTGTTGTTGACGCAATCTTTAGGGGTTTGGTCAATAATTAATCAGCACGATTCTGACTGAATTTTAACACAAACATCAGTCAAATATCGGTTTTTTCTGCAACATTAACCTTAACTTTTGAAATTAGGAGACATATAGCATGACTGGTGATTACGCTGCTTCCTTCCTGCCTTGGATTTTGATTCCCGTGGTTTGCTGGTTGATGCCTGCAGTTTTGATGGGTTTGCTGTTCATCCATATTGAAAGCGATGCCTAATATCAACGGCATTATCTAAAACGCTGAATCCTCCGCCTCTTGGTGGGGGATTTTTTCGTCACTGATAGCCAGAATATGTAACTATATAATTATCAGAACTTTGACGATTTTAGGAAGTCCATGATAGCCTGATGGCGACAACTGTTGAATTTCCAATAATTATCATGACTCCATCAGAATTAGGACTGGAAGCCTTGATGTCATCACAGCCAGGTCTGAATATCAGCTTGGAAGGCTTAGATAATACCATCCAATTTGGCACTGTAGCTAATGATACAATTGATGGCAGTGTTGGCGGTGGCAGTAATCAGATCTACGGATTAGACGGAAATGATGTCTTATTAGCAGGCAATAATGATATCCTGTATGGTGGGTTAGGTGCTGATATCCTAGACGCATCAACTGGCAGCAATAACCAATTATTTGGCGGTCAAGGAGACGATATATTAATTGGTGGGAGTCGTAGCCAACTGTTTGGAGACCTGGGGGATGATCAATTGTTCGCTGGAATTGATGGCGACACCCTAACAGGCGGCCCAGGTTCTGACCAGTTTTGGATTTTCAATAACGGCAATTTACCGATTAATCCCAGTGTAATTACTGATTTTGAACCCGGAGTTGATGTCATTGGTTTAGATGATCCTACTCTCAGTTTTGAACGGCTGACACTCACGGAAGTTAACTCTGATATAACCATTAGTTTAGATGGCGTACCCCTGAGCATAGTATTAGGAAGAAAAGCAGATGAGTTAACACCAGATAACTTTGTATTTGCTTCGTCCCCTCTCAGCGAGGACTTGATTACCTATCCGTTATTCTGGCAAGGAATTTTCGGCTATACCGCCATCGGAGAATTTAGTTATGATAGGAGTTTTGAGGGAACCATAGTTACCCGTGATCAACTCAGCGACCTGCAAATAACCTTCTTTAACCCTGATGGGAACCCCATACAAAGTTTTGACTACGATTTTCCGCTTCCTCCCACCAGTGAATTGAATTTCAACTTTGACACTACCACCCAAACCATTTTGCAAACTGGCAACTTTGACCAACCTGATGGATTGGATTTGGGGGTAGAATTTAACCTGGAAACAGGTGTAGACTTCATCACCTTTTTACAACCCCCAGATTTTCCCGAAGCAGTTATCTTCCTGGAAGAAGTAGTGGTTCCAGGTTCTGATGCTGATTTGATTGGACTTGATGAGGGAGGTATGTTAACTGTTATTGGTCTCGAAGTTGTCCAAGGTGTTTTTGCAGAAGCATCCCAACAGTTCATGCTACCAGATTCTGAATTGAGAATCATGGAGGCTCAACCAGCATTATGGCCTGATGGTTGTCTGGGATTACCGGAAGATGGTGCTTTTTGTACTTTAGCGATTGTTCCGGGGTGGGAGGTGAAAGTAACTGACGGTGTAAGTGAATTGGTTTATAGGACTAATGAATCAGGTTCGTTGGTCAAATTGGATATGTCGGCTAGTTGAATTTAACTCGATCCTAACTTCTGCTATTTTGGCTTGATCCTGAATGGCTGTCCTGGTGGCTGCAATAGACTAATAGTTGACCACCAGGGAGAAGTTACCATGAGACGTTCAAGCCGTGATAGAATTCGCTACGATCGCACTGAAATTGAAGGTAAAAATATCCATATTCATGTGGATCTTAACTCTGACCCACGTTATCGATACGACTACGATTATGAGTCTCAAGGGTTGGGATCGGTTGGGTTTCTGTTTTTGTTACTGACAGCCTTAATTATTTTTGTCGGTAGTTACGGCGGTTCAGATACTTACGCCGTCCCCGATGTTGACCTATCGCCAATTTTGCGTCAGTCTACTTCTAAATAGTGGGAAAAGTTGCACTCATGGGATTATAGGCTTCCCACGCTGTAAATTTGCTATAAATGCCCCCAGATTTAAGATATGATTACCAGAGATACCCAACCCTTAAAAATGATGTCGTCACTGCAAGATTTACCCCTACAGCCTACCGAGGATGGTTCTTTTACTTTTTTTTCCCCAGAATTTGGGGAGGCTTTCCATAGTCGTTTTGGCGCGAAAGGAGAGGCACAAAGTAAATTTGTCGAACCCCTGAATTTGGCGGCTAAAGCTACAGCACCCCGTCTGAAAATCTTGGATATTTGCTATGGTTTGGGATATAACACGGCAGCGGCTTTAGCTGCGATTTGGGAAGTTAACCCGAATTGTCAAGTGGAAATGATCGGATTAGAATTAGATCAGGGAGTCCCCCAAAGGGCGATCGCCCAAGGTTTATTAAATGATTATCCGCTTCCTATTCCCGAATATCTCAAAACTCTGGGGACTCAATTACAGATAACATCCCATAACCTCCAAGGGAAACTGCTAATTGGTGATGCTAGAGAGACCTTAAAACAGGTCTATGATTCCGGTTTTCAGGCTGATGCTATTTGTCTTGACCCGTTTTCTCCCCCGACCTGTCCGGGACTGTGGACGGTGGAATTTTTGGCTATGGTGGCGCAATGTCTCAAACCTGACGGCGGACGTTTAGCGACTTATTCCTGTGCGGCGGCGGTGCGAACTGCTTTAATGATGGCAGGATTAGCGATCGCTTCTAGTACCCCCTTTGGCCGTCGCGCCCCAGGAACGATCGCCAGTTGGGACGGGGTAGGTCTACCACCCCTGACGGAAAAGGAACTCGAACAGCTTAACACCCGGGCGGCTATCCCCTATCGTGACCCGAATTTGGGCGATCGCCACCAATCAATTATAGAGCGCCGCCAAACCGAACAAGCCGGATCGCCCTTAGAACCTAGTAGCCACTGGAAAAAACGCTGGATTTCGGCTACTATAGACAACCAGTAATTTTGAGTCCGGGGCAAATTTAAAGACCCTATAAGTATTAAAACCGATGGTAGCAGTAGCAATTCTAGCAGCAGGACGAGGAACCCGCATGAAATCTGACCTTCCCAAGGTCTTACATGAGTTGGGAGGGCGATCGCTTGTCGAATGGGTTTTAGAAAGCGCCCGAGACTTACAACCCTTACGAAAGCTGGTGATTGTCGGTTATGGCGGCGATCAAGTCCAGACTTCTCTGATGGCGAAATATGCGGACGCAGGCTTAGAATTTGTCGAACAGAAACAACAGTTAGGTACTGGTCACGCTATCCAACAGGTTTTACCCTATTTACAGGATTTTACTGGGGATTTACTGGTTCTTAATGGGGATGTGCCACTACTGAGACCCCAAACGCTACAACGGTTGATGACTATTCATAAACAAGAGGGAAATGCTGCCACTATTGTAACGGCGAATTTGCCCAATCCCACGGGATACGGTCGAGTTTTTTGTGATAGCAAAAACCTGGTTAAAGAAATTGTCGAACATCGCGATTGCACCGAAGCGCAAAAGCAAAATCATCGCATCAATGCCGGGATTTATTGTTTTAATTGGCAGGCTTTAGCTAAAATTCTGCCCCATTTAAAAGCAGACAACGACCAACAGGAATATTATTTAACTGATACTGTGCATGACCTCGACCAAGTAATGGCGGTTGATGTGGAAGATTTCCGGGAAATTATGGGTATCAATAATCGCCGCCATTTAGCCGCCGCCCATGAGGTGCTTCAAGAATGGATTAAAGAAGGGTGGATGGATGCGGGTGTAACTTTGATAGACCCTGATAGTATTACTATTGATGATACGGTGCAATTAGAACCAGATGTGATTATTGAACCACAAACTCACCTGCGAGGAAAAACTCTAATTAAGTCGGGAAGTCGTATCGGACCGGGAACTTTAATCGAGAATAGCGAAATCGGGGAAAATGTGAGGGTTTTATATTCGGTGATTTCTGATAGCACGATCGCCTCTAATACCCGTATCGGTCCCTACGCCCATTTACGAGGTCATGCTAACATCGCTGAGGGGTGCAGAATTGGCAACTTTGTGGAGTTGAAAAATGCGGAAGTTGGACCGAAAACTAATATTGCCCATTTATCCTATATTGGGGATGCTACCCTAGGGGAAAAAGTCAATATCGGGGCGGGAACTATTACGGCTAATTATGATGGATTTAAGAAACATCACACTACCATAGGCGATCGCACTAAAACCGGCTCTAACAGCGTGATAGTTGCCCCTGTAACCCTCGGAAATGATGTGACAGTAGCAGCAGGGTCTGTGATTACTAATGACGTGCCAGACGACTCGTTAGCCATCGCTAGAGAAAGGCAAGTCGTCAAACATAATTGGCGATCGAACCAGCCACAGGATTAAATGGGATTAAATAGGTGCGTCAACTCCACACCAGCCGGGTGATGATTTGACGCACCGGACGACAGCCTAAACCAGTCTGAGATTAGGATAGTAAGCCAAAATATCATCAGTGCTAAGGGTATCGCCACTGGCTTGGGGAGTCCAAAGAACTTCGATCGCCAATAGCTGTTCACTACCAATGGAACCTAAACGACTGATCGCCTGTCTGACATCCTGGGAACTTTCAATTTTGGGTAATTCAAGCTGACCCAAAACGCCCACAACTAGGGTGACAATAATATATTCCCCTGGGTCTTCGGTAGCATCTTGACTGACGATCGCTCCATTGTCATCAGTAGCAGAAATGCGCTGATTATTGACGTTTGAGAGAGTTTCTTCGGTAAACTTACTACGTTCTGCGATCGCCAACTGATTAAATTTCGCTTCGGCGGAATTTAAACGCATCCGGGTCGCCTCACTCGCACCATAGACCCAATATTCTGGGTGACGTAGCAGGGCTAAAGTCGCTTCCTGAAGGACTTGGGCGCGACCTTCTGGGGTTCCGGTGTCAGCAGTGGCGGCGAGGCGATCGAGGTCCTGTTGGAGGTAGCGACCCTCAGCTAATAAACCTACCTGGACCTCAGCCACGGAAACTGTGGGGTTATTATATTCGGCTTCTTGGACTCCTTCACCGACAGCGCGGAAACTTCTCACGATAAAATTGGCAATGGCGACGAAAATCAGGATAGAAAATAGTCCTCCGAAACCGCCAAAACCAAAGAAGGGAAGTAAAAATGGAAATCCAAACCCACCGCCGCCGTAATATCCACCCCCTGGGGCGGTTCTGGGACCGGGGGCTAATGTGCGACTGGGAGCGCGGAATGAACCACCGCCGATCCGACCGCCACTTCTGGCTGCTAGGGCGTTGTCAGCATGGCTAAATCCTAGGGTGAGAATGAGGGCGATCGCTATTAGTGGTTTAAAAAACGGTTTAACAATTGACAACAAATTTTTCAACATAAATGATCCTAATGTCTGCTGGGGACTGGAGTTTGATCGAGGTTAGCATCAATTCTATCTGTACCTGCGATCGCTTATCCAGTCGATATATCTACTACTTTAACGCCTCTAGCATAACTGCTACAGCTAATCAAAAGTACGGACTTCCCCAATATAGGGGAGATATCCGCACCTTACCAAATTCTTAATGGTTGATTATACCGCTGTGCCAGTTTTGAGCCAACTGGCCGCTAGTTTTGGGGCTCTGGGACTAATGGTGGGAGTCAGGGTGTCTGATGGACAACAACAGACTCCTATAATTTTGCCTGTCCAACAAATTATATCCCCAAATCCTCAATGTCCCCTCGAATTAAACAAGTTACTGGCTGAGTTGGTGGTGGATTTACCCGCCTATGCTAACCGTGTGATTATGCGATCGCCACCTATTAACCATTTACAGGATCTCCCTACTTCTGTGATTTTAGCTACCAATTTACCCCCAGAAACTGTCCCAGTTTCTGAGCATTTACCCACCGATTTACCCACTGGTGATGATATTTCTTTGGGCTTCATTGTTACCCGTGAAAGGTTGTATGCTAATAATAGAATGCTCGTGATTCAACGCTATCATTGGCTATTCATGCGTTCAACTCCTAACGGGTGGGAATTAGTGAAAATGTTATCTAAATCAGATCCTTATCCGGGTTATAGGATTTTACCCCAGCCTTGGGATAGTAGCCAAAGTGCGATCGCCCGCGCCATTCGTCTGTGGTTGCGAGACTGTCAATGGCGGAGAGTCCCTATAGAAAAATGACTGAGAATTTTTGATTATGTATCAAGTTGGTGGTAGCTTAGATCGTAATGCTCCTAGTTATGTCGAAAGACAAGCCGACCGAGAACTTTATCAACACTTGAAAGCCGGAAAATTTTGTTATGTTCTTAACTCTCGTCAAATGGGGAAATCCTCATTATTGGCTCACACTAGATACCGCTTAGAATTAGAGGGATTGCGATGTTCTAGTATTGACTTAACCCTAGTCGGTCAAGACCAGATTAGCTCTGCTCAGTGGTATAAAGGCATTGTTGTTGAATTACTCAGAGGATTTAAATTATGGCCAAAATTCCCATTTAAAGCCTGGTGGGAAAAGCAAGAAAACCTTTCCCCAGTGCAGAAACTTGGTTATTTTATTGATGATGTATTATTGCCAGAAATATCTGACCAAAATCTGGTGATTTTTATAGACGAGATTGATAGTATGTTAAGCCTGGATTTCCCCTCAGATGATTTTTGGGCACTCATACGTTTTTTGTATAATAATAGAGCCAGTAATCCCCAATATAACCGCCTCACTTTTGCCATTTTTGGAGTCGCCACACCCTCCGATTTAATTCAAGACCGCACTCGGACACCTTTTAATATTGGTAAACCCATAGATTTAACAGGTTTTACCATCTTAGAAGCACAGATATTAGCCCAAGGATTAAATATCACAGGGTGCGACAAAATAGCAGTTATTGAACGCATTTTATTTTGGACTAATGGCCAGCCGTTTCTAACTCAAAAAACCTGTGATTTAATTAATCAAATCAACTTCGGAGCCAATGATGCGCCCCAGTTGATAACGCCGGGGGAAGAAAGCCAGTTTGTCGATGAAGTTATTAGCAGTAAAATTATCTATAAATGGCAAGAACAAGACCAGCCAGAGCATTTAATGACTATCTTAAACCGAATCAAGTATAGGGTAGATATCATGCCTAAAATGCTAGGTATTTATCAGAAATTGCTCGATAAAATCCCCGTAGAATTTGATAATAGTCCCGAACAATCAGAGTTAGTTTTATCTGGTTTAGTCTTTAAAAACCAAGGAATTTTGACCATCAAAAATCCCATTTATGAGACTATATTTAATCTGGCTTGGGCCATCCAGGAGCTATCAAATATTCGCCCCTATTCCCAGGCTTTAGATGCTTGGGTTAAATCCTACAAAAATGATGTATCTCGATTACTAACTGGACAAGCGTTAATAGATGCTAAAGTTTGGGCAAATGACCGCAGTTTAAGTGACTTAGATTATCAATTTTTAGCCACCAGTCAAGAACTGGAAGAACGCCAAATAAAAACCTATTTAGAAGCTGCCAAAATCAAAGAAATTGAGAAACGACTTGCTCAAGAAAAAAAACTGGCACAATTGCAGCGGTTACTGTTAATAATAGCTACCGTAGCTTTGACTATTTACTCTGGGTTGGGTATCTTGGTATGGCGACAAAATCAACAAATGCGGATTAGTGAAATCGGAGCCTTAGCATCTTCTTCTCATGGCTTATTAGCCTCCCATAACCAGTTAGATGCTATGGTGGATGCCATTAAGGCTCAACGTCGCCTAGAGAGTTTATGGACAGTTGATAGCCAAACTAAATACCAAGTAACATTGGCTTTAAATAATGCCATTTATTACACCAATGAATTTAATAGGTTAATTGGTCATAACGGCTCGGTTTTAAGTTTAGATATTAGCGGTGATGGTCAGTTAATTGCTACGGCTAGTAATGATAAAACTGTGAAAATTTGGCGGCAAGATGGAACCTTAATTAATACCCTCCCACATTCGGCAACTGTCCATCGTGTGGCTTTCAGTCTTGACGGTAATTTGGTGGTTTCTGGTAGTTTAGATGGTACGGTAAAACTGTGGAATGTCAATGGTGAATTATTGCAAAATATACAAGCCCATGATGCTCCGGTTTGGGGAATAGATTTTAGCCCCAATGGTGAAATTATCGCTTCTTCTAGTGGCGATCGCACTGTCAAATTATGGCGACTAGACGGCACATTATTAACAACTTTGACAGGACATACAACCAGTGTTTGGAATGTGGCTTTTGATAACAACAGTCAAATAGTAGCTTCTGTCGCCCTTGATGGTTTAATGAAATTCTGGAGCATCGATGGCAGATTATTAAACACCATAGAAGCACATGAAGCAGCTATTTGGGATGTCGCCTTTTGTTATGATACCAATTTACTGGTCTCTGTCAGCACAGATCAAACAGCTAAAATCTGGACAACAGATGGCACCTTGGTGAGAACTCTGGAGGAAAAAGATGCAATTCTTGGGGTTGATTGTAGCGCTAATGGTGAATTTATTGCCACCAGTGGTAGAAATAATACAGTAACAATTTGGCAAACAGACGGAACTTTTATGAAAACCTTAAAACGACATAATGCTATCATTAGAGATGTGGCATTAACCGCTAATGGGTTGATGGCTGCTTCCGCTAGTGATGATGGAACCGTCAAGTTATGGCGACGTAACGCATATTTATTAAAACCGCTTTATAATCATGATGATACCCTGTGGAATATAGCCACCAGTGCTGATAATCAATTGATTGCTTATGGGTCTGCTGATACCACCTATTTAAGAAAAACAGATGGTCAGCTTTTAAGTATAATTCGTAATTCCGGAAAGACAAGTCGCGCTGTAGCTTTTACTCCCGATGCAGATATCTTAGCACTTTCTGCTAATTATGAAGTGCAACTTTGGCAGATTACAAATATCACCAAATCTCCACCGGAACTACTGACCATATTAACTGGACATAAAGCATTAATTTATACTATTGCTATTAGTCCTGATGGTCAAATGGTGGCTGCCGCTGGGGATGATAAAACCATTAAATTATGGACGATTCAGGGAGAACTGATCAATAGTTTTTGGGCTCATAATGAAAGAATTTGGCGACTAGCTTTTGCCCCAGATGGTCAAACTCTTATCTCTGCTAGTGAAGATCAGACTGTCAAATTATGGACTACAGAGGGTGTGCTTGTGAACACCCTAAATCAAGATGGAGTTATTTGGGGAGTTGACATTAATCCTCAAGGAAATTTAATAGCTTCCGCTAGTCGTGATGATACTTTTAAACTGTGGAGATTAGATGGTACTTTGGTCAGAACAATTATAGCTAACAGTGGTGGATTAACCAGGGTTGCCTTTAGTCCAGACGGTCAAAATATCGCCACTGCTGGTGTTAATAATCAGGTGAAATTGTGGAATCTTGAAGGGGAGTTACTGCGAACTTTACCCGGACATGAAGCTATGGTAATCAGTCTAGCATTTACGGCTGATGGTAATTTTTTGGTATCTGGTGGGGATGACCGGACGCTGATTATATGGGATTTAGAGGGAATTAAAAATCTCGCTCCTATGGAATATGCCTGCAATTGGGTCGGGGATTATCTGCGGACTAATATGGAGGTACAAGATAGCGATCGCCTTTTGTGTCCATAAAATCTCAGCCGGGAATTGTCCATAAATCTGATTTTTTGGTATAATCATCATTTAAACTTCTAACTTGTCAACTTGGTTTCTGCTGATCTACCATTATAATTACCGATGATTGTCTCTGAAAAACAAAGAACCCTAGAAACCGACTGGCGGCTATTCTTACGATTGCGAGACTATGCCTCGCGCCATAAAAAATTGTTGGCGATCGCTATTATTTTACTCATTCCTCTGTCTATTTCTAGTGCCATTCAACCCATTTTAATTGGGCAAACTATTTCACTAATTCGCCAAGAACCCACCTATAAATTTCTACAAGGATTATCCCTATCAGCGGGCTTAAATCTCTTAGCTTTCCTGTTATTGCTGACAATTTCCCTCAGATTTACCCTTCAGGCTATCCAAGGATATGTCGTCCAGACCGTTGGACAAAAAATGACCGCAGATATTCGTAACGATTTATTTGACCATGTTACCTCTTTAGCAGTCCGATTTTTTGACCGGACTCCTGTGGGAAAACTCATTACTCGTCTCACCAGTGATGTCGATGCTTTAGGGGATGTATTCTCGACTGGTGCCATTGGCATTGTTAGCGATTTATTCTCGATTTTAGTAATTGCGATCGCCATGTTTAGCCTTCAGTGGCAGTTGGCTTTAATGTTGGTTTTATCTATGTTCCCGGTCACGGCAATAATTATCTATTTTCAACAACAATATCGCACTGCTAATTATAAAGCACGGGAGGAACTCTCCGACCTCAACGCACAACTGCAAGAAAATTTGATTGGTATTGGAGTTGTCCAACTATTTCGCCGCGAACGTTACAATACCGAGTTATTTCGCATCACCAATCAGCGTTATATTAAAGCCGTTGATAAAACCATTTTTTATGATTCGGCTGTCTCGGCAACCTTAGAATGGATTGCCCTAATAGCGATCGCCGCCGTCCTCTGGTTTGGCGGCCAACAAGTATTAAATCAAACCCTCAGCTTTGGCATACTTTCCACCTTTATACTATTCGCCCAACGTCTATTTGACCCCCTCCGACAATTTGCCGATAAATTTACCGCTATCCAAGCCGGTTTAACTGCTGTGGAAAGGATTAATGACATTCTGAACCAACCCATAGAAATCCGCGACCCAGAAATCGGAAAAGCCAGTGTTTTACCAACTAAAAATAGTGGAGCGATCGGCGAAATCAAATTTGAAAACGTTTATTTTGCCTACAAAAATGATGAATATGTAATCCACAACCTTAATTTTACTATTCATCCAGGCGAAAAAGTCGCCCTAGTCGGACCTACTGGGGCGGGGAAAAGTTCTATAATTCGGCTATTATGTCGTTTATACGAACCTAGTCGCGGTCGCATTTTAATTGATGGCATTGATATCCGTGATTTACCTCAAGCCGAATTACGTCGCCATGTGGGGGTCATCTTACAAGATGGGTTTCTATTCGCCGGAGATGTTAAAAGTAATATTACCCTAGGGGAAACCTATACAATCGACGAAATTCGACAGGCGGCGGAAAAGACTAATGTAGCTGAGTTTATTGAGGCTTTACCCGAAGGTTATGATACCGAATTGAGGGAAAGAGGCACTAATCTTTCCAGTGGTCAAAAACAGCTTTTAGCTTTTGCGAGGGTAGCCATTAGAGACCCACAAATCTTAGTTTTGGATGAAGCCACCGCTAACCTAGACGTGATGACAGAATCCCTAATTCAGGATGCCCTTGATCGGATGTTAGTCGGCAAAACTGCCATTATTATTGCCCACCGTTTATCAACGATTAAAAATGTCGATCGCATTTTAGTTTTACAGCGAGGAAGACTGATAGAGTCCGGTTCCCATGACCAATTATTAAACCAGGGCGGACTCTACGCCAGTCTGTATCAGTTACAGATGTTAGGTGCTTAATCCTCGGAACTTTCCGCTTATTTGAGGTTCAAAAATCTGTCTAAGGCTTCCACCAAAGCCGGAGGCCAACGGCGGATATTAGCTACCCAATCAATATCTCGATAACGGGGGTCTAATCCAATCGCCGCCACCCAATTACTTTCGGCTTCCCCTATTTTACCACTATCCCACAAACAGGCGGTTAAAGCTGCCCGCATATCGGCAAAATTGGGATATTTACGAATCAGATTTTTGATGTTGCGGATAGCTTCTTTAGTTTCTCCACTTTCATACAAAGCCAGGGCGTAGTTAGCCCTAGCAAAAGCATAATTAGGGTCTAATTCCGCCGCCTGGAAATAGTCGGCGATCGCCGCTTCCCAGTTTTTCTGTCCGGCTTCCGCATTACCTCGATTATTATAGGCGATCGCATCAGAGGGACTCAATTCTAAAGTCCGATTATAGTCAGCGATCGCATCAGACCAACGCCCCAAACCCTCATAAGCCACTCCCCGGTTAAGGTAAGCGTCCGCCGCCGTCGGCGCTAATTCAATAGCCCGGTTATAGTCCCCTATTGCTTCCGTGAGGCGGTTTTGGCTAACTCGGACATTACCTCGGTTACTCCACATAGCCGGGTTATCCGGGTAACGATTAATAATTTCAGTCCAGTAACTCTCTGCTTCGGGAAACCGTCCCGCTTGGCTAGTGGAAAAAGCCCTCTCTAGTAGTTCATCCAATGATAAAGTTGAGATTTCCGCTACCGTTTCCCCTACGGTTTCAGTAGCAGCCCAGGCTAAATTATATGGCGATACTACCCCTAGCCATAGCCAGCAAAATACCACGGTTAGAAAAAGTATCAATCGGCGCATCATTAAAAAAAAGCCACAACAACCTGAAATTATACCCAAATTAGCCGCCGATTGACCAGCCTACCTCAGACTTTTACCCATAGCGCCAACCCTCCCCCTCGCCCTCTAGCGGCGATCAAGTTTTCTCGAATTAGGAAATAGGCAAAAAAAGCCTGGTCTTTAACTAGGCGTTGATCAAAATTTTCCTCGCTAGTTTTCCCACCACGAATATAGTTATCATAAAGTTTTATCCCCACCGCTTCCACCGCTAGGCGGGTAAAATCAAAAGCCAGAATATCATTTTTCTCCAAAAACTTAGCCGGACCGCTAACAGTTAATGTCATTAGTCCGACTTGGATTTGGTTTTCGATTCTACCGGCTTCAAAGGGTTGGCGATCGCCGCTTTCCACCCCCGAAACTGGGGAATAGTTTAATAATACACCAACTAGCCCCGGCAGATAACGACCCGCCCCCATAATCACCCCTGCTTTAGCGCGAGTTTTTTTGGTTCCGGTAATGAAATATAATTGCCAACACCCATACAAACTCTCGAAGGGGTGAGGTTTCCGGTTTTGGCGACCCGCCTTTTCCGCCTCTAATAAAGCATTAACCACCTGGTCAGGAGAAACGCGATCGCCCCGAGATTTTAGCGATCGCGCCGTTTGGTCTAGGATGTCCAGATATTCAGCCAAGGTTCTGATTTCATCAAGATATGATAATTATCTCTTATATCATTTATCGGCATACCAAGACAAATTGATGGCTAATATCAGCAGATTTGTGTTATAATGGGTAATGATCAGATACCCTTGGAGAGGTGGCAGAGTGGTCGATCGCGCTCGACTTGAAATCGAGTGAGCCGCAAGGTTCCGTGGGTTCAAATCCCACCCTCTCCGATTAACTTAAACCCTTATCCTGACTACTATCGCGGGAATTGCTTTAACCCGATAGTCGTACCGTTACATTCAATATGCACTCCATTCAGTCTTAGCACACGGGACGATTAGTGCATATCCCTTAGCAACAAAACTTAATTATTGACGGGTTAATCAATAAGCACAACTTAATCAATCTGTCAAATGCCTACTATCTCCCCCTAACCCAACACCGATAGGGTACTTCCCTAGCGATACCCGTCAACAGCAAGCCTAGCGGTTCCTAGCGTCACTGTTGACTGTTATCGCAACGGTCAGTTCCCTTAATATGTCTGTTTCGGTTAGGGGGAGGATATGGCTCAAAAACAACCCATAGGGGAACCCACTAGGTTATCAATGTACAACGATACTCCTATCAATGTACAAAGATATCAGACCGCCTACCTGGTTCCCTGTGGGAGTCAGATTATTGGTGAAATATTGAGGAGCCTACTCACTACCAACAAAATGCGATCGCATAATCTGAACTATCATCTACCGGAACCAACCCGATACCCCTAAACAACTTTTCAACTGGTGACT
>Ga0213836_100328_pt1 | contig 41888 bp, 33 predicted proteins | sample SWPATP03_FD_160578 | JGI IMG/M metagenome (GOLD analysis project Ga0213836, IMG submission 160578) | Coastal seawater microbial communities from Marineland, Florida, United States - SWPA TP0 #3 | ecosystem: Environmental > Aquatic > Marine > Coastal | place: USA: Florida | collected 2016-08-05
CGAGGGCTAATGCTGTTTACATAGATAGGGTATATGGGGGGCTGAGTTTTTTTTGTCGCGCAGACCTGCTGAAATAAATTTGACTAATTCACCCCTGACTTTATAAGTTTCTTATATTTAACTGCTACAGTTAATTCCAGACCCTGATTTATTCTCAGTCCACCCATAAGTAAAATCACTTGTGATTTTTCGGTGGCTAATACCTTCCCACTATATGCTGGCTAGGAAGGTATTAGCCACTTACCCCTATCACAACTCGGAAACTCTCTCCGAGGGCTAATGCTGTTTACATAGATAGGGTATATGGGGGGCTGAGTTTTTTTTGTCGCGCAGACCTGCTGAAATAAATTTGACTAATTCACCCCTGACTTTATAAGTTTCTTATATTTAACTGCTATGTTGAATGTCGGACCCTAGTTTATTCTCAGTCCACCCATAAGTAAAATCACTTGTGATTTTTCGGTGGCTAATACCTTCCCACTATATGCTGGCTAGGAAGGTATTAGCCACTTACCCCTATCACAACTCGGAAACTCTCTCCGAGGGCTAATGCTGTTTACATAGATAGGGTATATGGGGGGCTGAGTTTTTTTTGTCGCGCAGACCTGCTGAAATAAATTTGACTAATTCACCCCTGACTTTATAAGTTTCTTATATTTAACTGCTATGTTGAATGTCGGACCCTAGTTTATTCTCAGTCCACCCATAAGTAAAAATCGGCACTGATTTTTCGGTGGCTAATACCTTCCCACTATATGCTGGCTAGGAAGGTGTTAGCCACTACCCCAATCATGACTCGGAAACTCTCTGTTAGGGTTGATGATGTTTAGATAAACGGGGTATATGGGGGGGCTGATTTTTTTGGTACATTAGTCTATGACATCTACTGAAAAACCTTATCAAAAAATTCCGATTCAAGATTGTGGGGAATTGTTGACTCCCATTCCCTCGGAAATGTTTATTTTCGAGTCTCCTCACCCCTATCAAAAATTGGGTGCGCCTTATCAACTCTCTCCCGTTAGTTCCCCCTATTACCTGCGAGAGAAGGTTGGCGATCGCTTAATTAACGCTCATCAATATTTACAAGCTGAATATCCACATTTGCGGATTTTGGTTTTTGATGCTTATCGACCTATTGAAGTACAACAGTTTATGGTTGATTATGCTTTTCAACAACAACTTAAAGCTACAGGATTAACCTTAGAATTGCTATCGGAACAACAGCGACAACAGTTGTGGCAGGAAGTTTATAAATTTTGGGCTATTCCTAGTCGTGATCCGGCTACCCCTCCACCCCATAGCACCGGGGCTGCTGTCGATGTTACTTTATTTGATATGGTGACGGTCAGTGCTGTTAATATGGGTTCTGATATTGATGAGATTTCTTCTCGGTCTCAACCGGATTATTTTGCTGAAAGTTCTGAGATGACAGAATTAGAATATCATCGAAATCGACAAATTTTAAAGCAGGTCATGACCAGGGCTGGCTTCCTACAACATTTACATGAATGGTGGCATTTTTCCTATGGTGATCAAATGTGGGCTTGGCTACATAATCGCCAGAATAACACTGCCGCGATCGCTTCTTATGGTTTATATAGTTGAAATCACCATATATATGCCGCCACATTTTCCCATGATATAAGTATAGGTCAAGTCGCCGAACTTGTCAAGCCCAAATCAGCAGTTAATTTGATGTTTAATTATTGAGTGTTTGTGTGTCTGTGTCTAACCCTGTAGCAGCGAGAGATAGATAGAATTTCCGGGATGGCGATCGCTTGTTGGGGTTGGCATAGTTGAAATCACCATATATATGCCGCCACATTTTCCCATGATATAAGTATAGGTCAAGTCACCGAACTTGTCAAGCCCAAATCCGCAGTTAATTTAATGTTTAATTATTGAGTGTTTGTGTGTCTGTGTCTAACCCTGTAGTCGTGAGAGAGACAAATCCGAATTATCGGAGTAGGGGCGAGTAATAATTGAGAGATAATCAGAGATTCTAAGGATAGATAAAATCGGGAAAATCTGTTAACTTCATATTAGGAATTAGTGGCTAGGAGTGATTTAATCTTGACACATTTAGAAAATTCTGATAAATTCAGGTTAGAACATGGTAGGATGGCTATCCCTGTGGAAATACGAACCCTTATAGCTGTAATAGGGCTGTGTGTGGGGATATTGCTGACATCATGTAGCCTTCCGCAAGTCTCGGCAGCGAACCGAATGTTCTTAGATTTATCCCTAGAGTTTGTGGGTGAGTACGAACTACCAGAGTCTCAAAGGCTGTCAGATTTGACCTATGAGATTACCGGATATGGTGAACCGACCGATGGAGGTATTCGCTTCTATGGACTAGGGGAGTCCGAAGGCGAAAGCGACCCGACAGAATTATATACCCTGGGTTGGGAGTTTGCTGGTGGGAACAAATCGGCAGATATTGCTAAGATTGGGATTAAGGAGAGCATCAAATTAAGCGATCGCCCTAGGGAAGCGCGCAGCATCGCCTTTTCCCCGCGCAAGTCGCTGTTTATCGCCACAGATAACTCCCACATCGGGGAATATGACCTAGAAACGGGGGAACTAAAAAATACCGTGCCACTACCTCCGAGCTATGTGTTGAAGGAGGATGAGACCAAACCCCCCCAAGGCTTACAACCGGAGTTAGGCATAAAGTCTCTAGCCATAGCGCCTGATGGTTTTAGTGCGGGTGGGATGGACCCATTTAGGTTGTTTGTCGCACCATACGCATCACTAAAGCAGGATCTAGATAGCGGTGCGGGGAAAGTGCGAATATTGCATTATGTGATAGCCGATCGCGCTTCGTTTTTAGTGTCGGAAAATCTGTATAATTTTGATGAAGATGCCCAGGGAAGGGAGTTAGCCGGACTGGTGGCTCTAAACCGGGGAGGTTCATTTCTGAGTTTAGAGCGATCGGCGAGTGGTATGGGTGCGGGAATTTATCAAGTGTTTAGTGGAGACGCAACAGATACCTCCCGCATTGCTAGTTTACGCGGTAAATTAACTAAGGTTCAATCTTTGCGAAAACAACTGCTTTTAAACCTCCCAGAATTAGGAATTAATGCTCAAGTTACTGGTATGACTTTAGGACCCCGGCTTCCTGACGGTGGACAGAGTTTAGTGGTAATTAGAGATAACCCTCCGGGTTTATTGATTTTTCGCCTGACCGGAATTTAAGGGATAATTGAGGATGGACAATTTTGGTCAATCATTGAGGTTGGGGGTGCTACGGGCATTTTCTCCGCCCCCATGGTTAGCCAGCTTTGTCCTGCCTAGAACTGTGTACGCAATTGTTGTATCCTACAGAATCGAGAAAGAATTGTTAGGAAATCATATTTATTGGCGCTATTATGACACACGCTACAGATATTCTGACCCTAGGGCGTTGGTTGGCTTCCGACTTCAGCAACCAACCCCAAGCCTTTGAAAATCCGCCATTTTTCGCTCATATTCGGGTCTGTATGCGTCCCCTGCCGTGGGAACTTCTCAATGGGTTGAGTTTGTATCTGGAACAGGCCTATGATATTAACCTGAAACAACCTTACCGGGTGCGGGTGCTGAAGTTAATCCCTGTAGATGATCATATCGAAATCGAGAACTATGAGATTGATGGTCAGGAGGAGTTTTATGGGGCTTCTAGGGAAGTCGATCGCCTGAAAGCCTTAAAGAGGGAACAACTGAATAAACGATGCGGCTGTACTTTTATCACCCACTGGACCGGAAAGGGATTTAAGGGAGTGGTTGAACCGGGGAAAGGCTGTATGGTAGAACGGAAGGGGAAACTGACTTATTTGGATAGTAGTTTTGAGATAGACGGCGATCGCTTTATTAGCCATGATCGTGGTATGGACCCAGAAACCGATGAGCATATCTGGGGTGCGGTAGCTGGACCTTTTGAGTTTGTGCGCTGGGCGAGTTTTGCTGATGAGGTGAAGTTAGGGGAATAATGGTTTCTAGGGGGACCAATTGCTGATAAATTAACCTAAGTATCAACAAATACAAAATTTCACTGAAAGTTTATGAGAGTTCTGGTTACTGGTGGTGATGGCTACTGCGGTTGGGCGACGGCGCTGTATCTTTCCAACCGTGGGTATGAAGTGGGCATTCTGGATAACTTGGTGCGCCGACACTGGGATCAACAGCTAGGTATTGAGACCTTAACACCGATTGCCCCTATTCAAAAAAGGATTCAGCGCTGGCGTGAGTTAACAGGTAAGTCTATTGACCTGTTTATGGGTGATATCAATAACTATAGTTTTCTGATCAATAGCTTGCGAGAGTTTCAGCCAGATTCTATTGTTCATTTTGGTGAACAGCGATCGGCTCCTTTTTCCATGATAGATCGTGAACACGCAGTTCTCACCCAAAGCAATAATGTGATGGGAAATTTGAATATCCTGTATGCTATGCGGGAAGAGTTTCCTGATGCACATTTGGTCAAGTTGGGGACTATGGGCGAATATGGTACGCCCAATATTGATATCGAAGAGGGTTATATTACCATTGAGCATAATGGTCGCAAGGATACTGTCCCGTATCCGAAACAGCCAGGAAGTTTCTATCACCTTTCTAAGGTCCATGACAGCCATAATATCCACTTTGCTTGTAAAATTTGGGGTCTGAGGGCTACGGATTTAAACCAGGGTGTGGTTTATGGGGTTCTGACGGACGAGACGGGAATGGATGAGTTGTTGATCAACCGTCTGGATTATGATGGGATTTTTGGGACGGCTTTAAATCGTTTCTGTATTCAGGCGGCGATTAATCACCCCCTGACAGTTTATGGTCAGGGAGGACAAACTAGGGCTTTCCTGGATATCCGCGATACGGTACGATGCGTGGAGTTGGCGATCGCTAATCCGGCTGAACCTGGTCATTTCCGCGTGTTTAACCAATTTACGGAGATGTTTAGCGTTGGCGACCTGGCGATGATGGTTAAAAAGGCTGGTGTCACCCTGGGGTTAGATGTGGAGATTCAGAATATCGAAAATCCTCGGGTTGAACTGGAAGACCATTATTTCAACGCGAAAAACACTAATCTGTTAGACCTCGGTTTGCAACCTCATTATCTGTCTGATTCGCTATTGGATTCTTTGCTGAATTTCGCGATTAAATACAAACATCGGGTAGATAAAAATGAAATTCTACCCAAGGTTTCCTGGCGTAATCCGGGTTCTGTTTACGCGAAAAGCTAATCGATTTTCCCCGCTTTGTCTCCCCAGAGAGATAGGCGGGGTATCTGATGATTAGCCATGGATAATAAATAATTAACTCCCGGAAATTATAATATGTTTATATGTCCGGTTTGTGGATATAAATATTTGCAAAATATTCCGAGAAATTGTGATGTTTGTAACTGGAATTTAGAGTTAACAGAAATTCATCCCGAACAACTAGATTGGGCGATAGAAACATGGAAAAACCTAGGTGATTTGCAGGGAAAACGCAAGAGAAAGCGGGTAACGGTAGCGGATTTGTTACCCAAAATAAATGCCATTGAGTCGGAACTGACAGCGGCGAAAATTGAGCGAGAAAATCTGAGGAATCAACTAGATTGGGTCTTGTATTATATCGAAACCATTAATCCTGAACAGGTGACAGAAACCCTGTCAAAAATGCGGATATGGTTAGAAGATAATCACGCGGAAAATCCCCCCCTGTCTGAGGTGGGTATGGACTATACAGGATTAATGGAATTATTGGCGGCGGAAGATTGGAAAACGGCTGATGAGTATACTTGGCAGATTATCTTATATCTGACGGGAAGGGAACAAATGGGATGGTTAAATGTGGAAGATATTGATAATTTTCCGCTGACGGATTTAGGGACAATTGATTATTTGTGGGATTATTATAGTAGTGGATTGTTTGGGTTAACGATTCAACAGCAAATCTGGGAGAGTGTAGAGTCGGATTATACTAAATTTTGCGATCGCATTGGATGGCGAGAGGGTAGTTGGAAATATTATGATGAACTAATCTTTAACCTAAACGCCCCCAAGGGACATTTACCAGTAATTCCTTGGCGGCGGCGGTCCTGCTACGGCGTAGGAATAGCCACCGCCTCCGAGATTTTATCGTCATTTATCGAGAGACTCTTAGCAGCCACCACTGACGGGAGGAATTAAAACCACCTCATCTCCGTCTTTTAGGTAGGTGTCTGGATTGACAAACTCCAGGTTAACCCCAAACCGAGTTAAATCCCGCCATTGTTGCAATTGGGGATATTCGCTAATCGCTACATCAAGGATATGAGATACAGGGGTTTGGGGTGCGAGTTGCAAGACCAACTCAGGGACTCCATAGGCTTCCTGAAAAGCCGCGAATAGTTTAACCGTCACTGTAACCGAGGGATGGGACATCAAATCTTCAATCATGAAAAACCCGTCAACACCAAGCTATCAGACGTTTACAGCCTTATTGATAAGCCGAGATTAGCATATTGGTTGTAAATTTCTGAAGCAGATGATAATTGATTTACACATCATAGACTATAATCTATAGCAAATCTAAAGAGAAGATAAAATCTCCCTTTGAGTGGAGAACGGATTTTAGCAATTTATCCCAATCTTTCAGTTATGACTGAATTTTTCCTGCAAAACATTTGGTGGATTCCCTGCTATCCCTTTTTGGGGGCGCTACTATCAATTCCCTGGTCTCCAGGAATTATCCGCAAAACCGGACCGAGACCCGCAGGATATATAAATATCCTGATGACCCTGATGGCTTTTGTACATGGCTTAATCGCTTTGAGCGGAATGTGGGGTCAACCTGGCTATGAGATGGTGATTCCGTGGCTACAGGTGGCGGATCTGGATTTTTCGATTCCCTTAGAAATCTCAGTGACAACCATTGGCGCTACTTTGGTAATTACTGGGCTGAATTGCCTAGCCCAAATTTACGCTGTGGGCTATCTGGAGATGGATTGGGGTTGGGCGAGGTTTTACTCGCTGATGGCATTATTTGAAGCTGGACTCGCCGCCCTGGTGTTGTGCAATTCCCTGTTTTTCAGTTATATCGTCTTGGAAATTCTCACCCTGGGGACTTATTTATTGGTGGGTTTCTGGTTTAATCAGTCCCTGGTGGTAACTGGGGCGCGAGATGCTTTTCTGACTAAACGGGTGGGGGATTTATTCCTGTTGATGGGGGTGGTTTCCCTGTATCCCCTGGCGGGAAGTTGGAATTTTTCGGAATTAGCAACATGGGCGGAAACTGCAACGGTTAACCCCACTGTTGCGACTCTGTTAGGGTTGGCTTTGTTGGCGGGTCCGTTGGGTAAGTGCGCCCAGTTTCCTCTGCATTTATGGCTTGATGAGGCTATGGAAGGCCCCCTTCCTAGTACCATCCTACGGAATGCGGTAGTTGTCTGTTGCGGCGCTTGGGTATTAATTAAGGTGTTTCCGGTGATTTCCCTGTCTCCGGTGGCGGTGTCTGTAGCAGTGTTTATCGGTTTGGCTACGGCTGTGGGTGCCAGTGCGATCGCTATTGCTCAAATTGATGTCAAACGGGCGGTTTCCTATTCGGTTAGCTCATACATGGGGATAACTTTTATTGCTGTCGCAACCGGACAAACTCAGGCGGCGTTATTACTGCTGTTGACTTACTCCATGGCGATGGCATTATTAGTGATGACCAGCGGCGGAATTATCCTCAATAATATTACCCAAGATTTAACTCAATATGGGGGGCTGTGGTCGCGCCGCCCGATTTCGGGTATTTGTTTTATTGTGGGGATTATGGCTTTGGTCGCTGTGCCGCCATTTGGTGGTTTTTGGACGATGTTGGAGTTGACACAAAATCTGTGGATCAGTCAACCGGCGATCGCCATTACTTTATTGGTAATCAACGCTTTAACTGCTTTTAGTCTCACCCGTGAGTTTGGCTTGATTTTTGCGGGACCCCCTAAACAGATGACTATTAGATCACCAGAGGGACTCTGGGCTTTAGTGCTACCGATGACCGTTTTAATGGGTTTTTGTCTACATATTCCCCTGTTGTTGAAGGCTTGGGGAGTCCTACCCAGTTGGGAGGGTATTAACCTCACTGTAGCCACATTGCTGATAGCTTCTAGTGCGATCGGTATTGGACTAGCTACCTGGATTTATGTATTTAACGGTATTGAGAAACCCGTTAAATTATGGTCTAAATCAGTTCAGGACTTTTTCGCTTACGATTTCTACACCGCTAAACTGTATCGATTAACCATCATTTCCGCCGTCGCCTTCATCTCCAAAATTATTGATTGGATAGATAGATTTATTGTCGATGGCTTCGTTAATTTAGTCGGTCTAGCCACAGTTTTTAGTGGACAAAGCCTGAAATATAACGTTTCGGGACAAACTCAATTTTATGCCCTCACTATTGTAATCGGCATTACTCTCCTGTTAAGTTTGTTATCCCTTGGTTTGTTCTAAGTCCCTCACAGATGGTCAATCATGCTTAGTTTGTTAATTGCAATTCCCCTAGTTGGTAGCCTCTTAATCGGCTTGCTCCCCCCTTCCTTTACCCCCCACCGGATTCGGTCGATCGCCTTGGCTGTTATGGCATTAACGGGGCTGTGGACGCTGAAATTAACCTTAGATTTCGACCTAGATAATCCTGGTTTTCAGTGGGAAGAATATCTCTCCTGGATTCCCCAATTAGGGTTATCCTATAGTTTGGGAATGGATGGCTTATCTTTACCTCTGGTAGGGTTAAGCGCCATTTTAACCCCTATGGCGATCGCCAGTAGTCGCCCCGACATGAATCGCCCCCGTCTTTACTACTCCATGATTTTGTTAGTAAATGCGGCGATCGCTGGTGCTTTTCTCTCCCAAAATCTCCTGCTGTTTGTGCTGTTTTATGAATTGGAACTCATCCCCATTTATCTATTAATTAGCATTTGGGGCGGCGAAAAACGCAGCTATGCAGCGATGAAGTTCCTAATTTATACCGCCGTATCAGGAATTTTGATTTTGGCAGCTTTCCTGGGTATGGCTTGGTTAAGTGGGTCAGGAAGTTTTGATTTTGGTGCCATTCAAACTCAGAATTTATCAGCAATTAGCCAACTGGTATTGATGGTAATTCTACTAATTGGATTTGGTATTAAAATTCCTCTAGTTCCCTTCCATACCTGGCTACCTGATGCTTATGTAGAATCTTCCGCCCCCGTCACCATTTTACTAGGAGGTTTATTAGCAAAACTGGGAACCTATGGGTTAATTAGATTTGGCTTACAACTCTTCCCAGAAACCTGGAAAATTATCGCCCCCGAATTATCCATTATCGCCGTCTTTAGCGTCATGTATGGGGCTTTAACCGCCATTTCCCAACAAGATATCAAGCGCATGGTTGCCTATAGTTCCATCGGTCACATGGGTTATATTATCGTCGCTATGGCGGCGGGAACCGAAGTTAGTCTGATTGGCGCTATTTCCCAAATGGTCGCCCATGGGTTGATTTTAGCTATTCTATTCCACTTGGTGGGAATAGTTGAAGTCAAAGTGGGAACTAGGGATTTAAAACTCTTAAATGGCTTAATGAACCCCATTCGTGGTTTACCCCTCACCAGCGCCTTATTAATTATGGCAGGAATGGCGAGTGCAGGTATTCCTGGCTTAGTGGGATTTGTGGCAGAATTTCTGGTTTTTCAAGGCACTTTTACCGTCTTCCCCATTCAGAGTTTACTCTGTATTATTGCCTCTGGTTTAACCGCTGTTTATTTTGTGATTTTGCTCAACCGCACTTGTTTTGGTAAGCTAGACAATGAGTTAGCCTATTATCCAAAAGTTGCCTTTTCTGAACAAGCACCAGCTTTGATTTTAGCCCTGTTAATTCTGTTCCTAGGTGTGCAACCTAGTTGGTTATTACGCTGGTGTGAACCCACAGCTAAACAAATGGCAATGGAGTTGAGTATTCATCCCGTGCAACAGGTAGCCATTCAACCGGAAAATTCCTCTGGTTTATGATTCTTTATCCCGCCGTTTAGTTAATTACTGTTGATTATGACAACCAGTTTCATGCAATCAGAAAAAACCCCCACTAAATTACCTCCTTCTCAACATGAGTTTGCTGAGATTATTCATCGCTTAGAGGCGGGAGGTGCTATGCTACCGGATACCCCCGAAAATTTGATGCAAATTATCGGCATTTATAAGGCTTATGCGGTGCCCATGGATTTCTATTGGCGCGATTTGTTGTATATTGCTGAACGGGTGTTTTTAAATCCGTTGCCGTTTTTTAAATACTTTTTACCCCAGGAATATTTAGACCTGCATAACCATTATGCGGGGGATGATGCGGATTTAAGGATTTGGCGCGGAGAAGCGATCGCCCACCCGGAATTATTGGCATTTATACAGAAAGGGGAAACCCGAAAAATGCCCAAACTTCTGCATCATTTATGGCACGATCGCGTTAATATGGAATTTGCCGAAGCCTGTATGCAAGCCATGTTTTGGCATCGAGAAATGGGCGGCAGATTTGACAGTTATTTAGACACAGACGAATATAAAGCCAATGCTGACCGGGCTATCCGCGCCTATTTCCGCAAAAACCCAGTTATGTTGGGTTTATATCAACTGTTCCCGGATATGTTCTTAGAACAGGTCAGGCAACTTTCCTATTATAGCAATTTAGGGCTATTTTGGGAAGTCATGGCTCCCGTATTTTTTGAAATGAGCGATCGCTATGATGAGGGGACAATGACCACCGTACCCGAGGCGATGAATTTCCTAGTTAATGGCATTTTTGCGATCGCAGGTCGCCCTATTTATCATCATGTTTATATTGATGGCGAATGTTATGAAATCGTCCCCAAATCCAAAGGTTTTATGTGGCTCTATGAAGCCGCCTTACCCTATGTAGAAGCCGTTTTTTATCGCACCGCACCTTTCCGGGGTACTAAGTCCTACAACGCCCAAGCCCAACAGGTTCCTGATGACCAGAAGGATTTTCATTATGGTATTCTTTACGCCGATATTTTCCCAGTGGGTACCGCTGGAATACCACCAACTTTATTAATGCAGGATATGTATCACTTCTTACCTCCCTACTTGGTGGATTATTACCAGAAATATTGCCGAGGTGAGGATGATATGTTGATTCAGTTGGCTAACACTTTTCAGCGTTCCATGTATTGCGTCACATCAGCCGTTATTCAGGCTTTAAGGACGGCTTTACTATATCCCCTTGATGACCCCAACCCCCGCCACCTAGAAGCCAACAGAGCCTTTTTTGAGGCGCAAATGGATCGATTTAAACGCCCCGAAGCACGGTTAAGGAATATTCAAACTCCCAATTACCGTTAAGCTAAATTCCCCGTAGGGTGCGTCATAGCCCAGGCTATATAAATCTCAACCCGATAATTTGGGGATGACGCACCACCGCAGCCGTAGGGTTTAATTACCCAGAAAAGTTAATGGCATTAGGTTTGATGAAGTAATAATACCGCACATTCAGCCAACCTAGCGACTTGTTCTGCGACCGAACCCATTAACACCCGTTTAACGCCAGTATAGCCGTGAGTAGGCATAACAATTAACTCTATATTTTGAGCTTTAGCATAATCGACAATTTCATGGCTAGGTGTACCAATTAAAACGGTGACTGTTGCGCCATCAAATCCTCTTTTGATCAACTCAGCTTTCAAAGCCTCTTCCGCGTGTTTTTGGCGAGACTCAGGACTAACTGATTCCCACATGGAGCCAGGTTCTGCGGGATGTAATTCATGCAAAATATGGATAATATGGAGTTGCGATATATGGGGGACAAACTCTCGCGCTGGGGATAAAGCAGCAAAAGAAAGTTCAGAGAAATCGATAGGGACTAATACGGCATTTTTATTAAACCAACTCATCAGCGACTATCCTTTTGTGTTTTTCTACGACGAATTTCATCACCTACTGTAGCATTTAATTGTGCCCCCATAAGCACTACTAAGGAACTAATGTTTAACCATAACAGGAGAACAATAAAAGTGCCGATCGCCCCATAGATAAGATTATAATACTCAGACTGGTAAACATACCAGCGAAATAAATTAGAGATTAAAGCCCAAAAAATCGCGGCTAGAATTGAGCCAGGAATTAGGGGAGTTTTAGGCTTTCTGTAACTAGGACCATAACGATAGATAAAAGCAAAGTTAGTGGAGACAATGCCGAGGGTAATTGGCCATTGTAGACGATTCCAAGTATCCAATAATGTTGATTGAAGCAAACAATCTTGGACAGGTTCTTGAGCCAAACACATATCAATTTTATCTAGGGGACAATTACCAACTGTTTCTAAGATGCAACTTTTGCGGGCGATAATTTCCACCAAAAAATCACTAATAAACACGGCTCCTAATGCCATAATTAATAGTAATAATGTCCCCAAAGTTAAGGCGATCGCAATTAATTTAGACTTCCAAAAAGGTCTGATTTTTTCTTGGGGTACTTGATGAATCCTATTTAAGGCTTCCATAGCGGAACTAATCACCCCAGAAAACAGCCAAATAGAAATAATAAAACTAAAGGAGAATAATCTAGGGCTAAGACTTCTGCCAGATTGGCTCATAGTTGCCCCAATCAATTTTTGGACTTGTTCTGGTACTACTTCCCCTAACAAATTCGCCATTTCCAATAGGGTAGATTGTAGAGATTCATTGGAACCAATAGCGGCTAACAGAGCTAAAAGCGCGGGAACCAGTGCTAGGGTAGAGTGATAAGCCATTTCGGCAGACAAACCGTATAACCGTTGTTGAACAGTACGAACTCCTAAACTATGAAAAGTTTGCCAATTGAGGTAGGTAAAGAATAGAACAAAATCCACCACGCGCTTTTTGATTTGACGACCTAGCCACCATAGGCATTTGAAAAGGATAATCAGCAGATCGGCGGTTTTGGCAGCTACCAACTCGAACCCCAGACACCATGCTTTACGGTTGAGTATCCATAGGGTTTTCAATCCCTGTAGCAGGGTTAACAGCAGCTTCCATAGCAGGTGTAGGAGTGTTAATAACAGGTTAACTATAATTTCAGCAGCATAGTCTATGATCTGGTTAAGGCTTGGCAGCTTTAACCGACAGTGCAATATTGCCCTATTTAGGTGATATAAAAATTGACAGGGCAATGCGAGTAGCATTTTGCGGGTTGGGGAAGATTTAATCAGGGCTACCTTATAGTATGACTTGTCGTGGGGGGTTTAACACAGAAATAGGGTGTTACTGATGGTTTAAATTTCCCCTGGGGTTGAATGTTTCCGGTTGCTTATGGATTTGTAGGTTGAGTTATGAGTCAGGATATTAGACAATGGTTGGATGAAATTAAGCGATTGCAAGAGCAGTTAGGACAACTGCGATCCGATCGCGATCAGGCTTTAGCTAGTGCTGATCAGTGGCGAGAGCGTTATAATACGGAAGCCCAGCAGCGCCGAGAAGAGGTGCGCCGCCATCAAGATGCGATCGCTCAACTGCGCGGAGATCTTGAACAACTACAGAATAAATTTGGTATTGCTAAAAATGAGATTCTGACGCGAGTACAAACCCAGCGGGAGGTTGAGGGTTTACAAACTGTGGAGGAGTTGCAAAATAAGATTATCCAGATTACCCTAGAACGCGATCGCGCTAGGGAACAGGTCCACCAAATGACGGCAGCCCTAGAGAAGGAGAAAGCCGATCACCTAGAAACCCGCACCAGTCTAACTACGGCTTTAGGGGATACCATGGACTTGCTCACTAAGGCTCAGAATACGGCTAAGTTAAATAGTTAACTGGACGCTACAGGAGGGGGTTGGACTGAAATTGAGCAACCCCCTCCCACGGGCTAAAATCCCATAGCTTTAGCTACTGCGTCTAAATTAGCAGCAATACCCTCTTTAGTGGGGTTATTACTGTGGTTAATGGCTACATCGGGATCTTTTAAGCCATTACCTGTTAACACACAAACTACGGTGGCTCCCGCTGGTACTTGGTCTTTGACTTTCAGGAGTCCGGCTACGGAGGAGGCGCTGGCGGGTTCACAGAAAATGCCTTCTTGGGAGGCTAATAGGCGATAGGCGTTGAGGATTTCCTCATCAGTAACGGCACTAAAACTGCCTTGGCTGGCTGATTGGGCTGCTATAGCCATATCCCAACTGGCTGGGTTGCCGATACGAATGGCGGTGGCGATGGTTTCGGGATGGGGCACTGGTTGGCCATTAACTATGGGGGCGGCTCCGGCTGCTTGAAATCCCATCATCCTGGGGAGGCGATCGCATTTTCCTTCTGAATGATACTGACAAAATCCCATCCAGTAGGCGGTGATATTTCCGGCATTTCCCACCGGGATACACAACCAATCAGGGGCATCACCCAAAGCATCTACCACTTCAAAGGCGGCGGTTTTCTGTCCTTCTAAGCGATAGGGGTTGACTGAGTTAACTAGGGTGACAGGATATTGACGGGAAACCTCCCGCACAATGGTTAGGGCTTCGTCAAAGTTTCCTTCGATAGCTAAGACTTCCGCACCGTAGAGGAGCGCTTGGGCTAGTTTCCCCAGGGCTACATAGCCGTATGGAATCACGACAAATGCTTTTAATCCAGCTCGACGAGCATAGGCGGCGGCTGATGCTGAGGTGTTACCTGTGCTGGCACAAATGACGGCTTTGGCTCCCTCTTCTTTTGCTTTGGATATGGCCATGGTCATCCCCCGGTCTTTGAATGACCCGGTGGGGTTCAATCCGTCATATTTCACATATACCTGCACCTGTTTTCCGATTTCGGCGGCAATGGTGGGGACTGGAATTAGGGGGGTATTACCTTCTTGCAGGGTGACAACGGGAGTGGCTGAGGTAACAGGTAGATAATCCCGGTATGCTTCAATCAGACCGGGCCAAATATTGAGTTTTCTTTCAGTTGCGGGCAAAGTCAGGGTCATTTCAATGTTACAGTTTGTGGTTTTGGGCTCAATTTACTTGACTTTTCAAGGTTGCCGTGGTATATAACTTGGGGCTCATAGATTAATCAGCCCTTGAGTCCTACTCAGGTGAAAACGGTTTCGCGCCTGTCACCCTTAACTCAGTTTACCCCTTATGTCAACATCAAGTCACTTTGATTTGGGGATGATGATGTTTTTTTCCAAACCAGTTTAACATGGGGTTAAAATATAGTTAAGATTTGTTGATGTGCAAGTTCAGTTTAGACCACAAAATTAATTACTGATGCCAACTCCTTCATCGACTTTACCCCGTCCACAAAATCTGTCATCCTTGCCGTTGTCTTCAGCCTCCGGTAAAATGGATAAGATGCCATCTATATATAGTGTTGATCAGCAAGTGAAGTTTTTGCATCTTCAAGCTGAGGTGGACACTCTACTGTTAGAATTACAAACTCTAAAGCAAATGCGATCGCTTAGTCCCACAGCGCCGAAAAATTAGGCCCAATCCCGCCAGGCGGCCAATTGTCAAAAATCAGAAATTAGCGATCCCGATCGCAGATGGTGTGCTATAAATGATCAGACTAAACTTAACAGTCTGAGGGGTTGATTCAACTATTTGGAATCAGCTAATCTTGGTTGGGAGTTTCTCTCAATCTCACTGCCGGGTAACTCATCAAAAAAAGACCGCTTAGGCTGGTTGATTGACTGAAATACCGAAGCTGTGGGCTGAGAAAGTTGTCAGCTACCTGGGCAGTTAAAAAAAAGCACATTCATTCAGAAGCCAGGCACCAGTAATGGTGGCTTGGTTTTCCCTTAAAATTCATCTATGACCCTATCAATTGTAAAGTCTGAAGATTCATCGTCACCCCCCTCCGCAGTTCCCTCTGATTTGCGTTTAAGGGATATTATAAACACCCTCCCTAGTGATGTGTTTGTCCAAGACCGATACAAAGCTTGGATGACAGTAATCATTAATGTTTTAATGGTGGGTTTAGGGTGGCTAGGAATAGCGATCGCTCCCTGGTTTCTCCTCCCCGTGTTATGGGTATTTACAGGAACCGCCCTCACCGGATTTTTTGTCATCGGACATGACTGCGGACACCGTTCATTTTCTCGGAATGTCTGGGTAAATGATTGGGTAGGTCATATCATGTTTCTGCCGATTATATATCCCTTTCACAGTTGGCGTATTGGTCACAACCAACACCATAAATACACTAACAGAATGGGGTTAGATAATGCTTGGCAACCCTGGCGCAAAGAAGAATACCAAAACGCTGGTAAATTAATGCAGGTCACTTATGACCTTTTCCGAGGTCGCGCTTGGTGGATTGGTTCCATTCTACACTGGGCCAGCCTTCACTTTGATTGGACGAAATTTGAAGGTAAGCAGCGCCAACAGGTCAAGTTTTCCTCTTTGTTGGTGATCGGCGCGGCGGCGATCGCATTTCCGACTATGATTTTAACCATCGGAGTTTGGGGATTTGTCAAGTTTTGGTTGCTTCCTTGGTTAGTGTTCCACTTCTGGATGAGTACCTTTACCCTGCTTCATCACACCATCACCGACATTCCCTTTAGAGAACCCGAAAAATGGCACGAAGCCGAATCTCAACTATCAGGGACTGTTCACTGCAATTATCCCCGCTGGGTTGAGTTTCTCTGTCACGATATCAACGTTCATGTTCCCCACCACGTCACCACCGCAATTCCCTGGTATAACCTCCGGAAAGCCTACGCCAGCTTACAGGAAAATTGGGGTGAATATCTCTATCCTGAGTGTGATTTTTCCTGGGGTTTAATGAAGGAAGTTGTTGACCACTGCCATTTGTATGATGAGAATAACAACTATCAGTCAATCCCGGACTACAAAAAGAGTTTAGCTGTAGCCGAAAAATAGCATAGGCTTAAATCTCTGTATCAGCCAATTAGTGGCTTAACCTCGGTCGGTTGTGGAATTTCCCAGCCGACCTTAATTTTGGGTAATTGATTGGGTGAGTCAGACTTGACAGAAATATCAAATGATGTTATGTCTAAAGCAAGTTTAATTATACTCATTACAGCTAAAGACATTAACTTATGTCAAGCCCCACCGTAAGCCGGAACTGGAAACCGATAATCAAAGAATTTGCCGCCGTTGTAGGTAAGCGGGGGGTGGTTCAGCGACGGGAAGAATTGCTAGTTTATGAATGTGATGGACTAACCAGTTATCGCCAACGTCCGGCTTTGGTGGTTCTTCCTCGCACCACAGAAGAAGTCGCAGCAGCCGTGAAAATATGCGATCGCCATAATATACCCTGGGTAGCGAGAGGGGCGGGAACCGGACTATCAGGAGGTGCATTACCCGTCACTGATTGCGTGATGATTGTCACCGCCCTAATGCGCCAAATTCTGAAAGTAGACCTCGAAAATCAGCAGGTCGTCGTACAACCAGGGGTGATTAATAACTGGGTAACTCAAACCGTCAGCGGTTCAGGATTTTACTACGCCCCCGACCCCTCCAGCCAGATTATCTGTTCCATTGGCGGTAATGTAGCCGAAAATTCCGGTGGTGTTCACTGTTTGAAATATGGAGTCACCACTAACCACGTCCTGGGCTTAAAAATCGTTACCCCAGACGGGTCTATCGTCGATTTAGGCGGTTCAATTCCGGAAATGCCAGGATATGACCTGACGGGTTTATTTGTGGGGTCAGAAGGGACTCTAGGCGTGGCTACGGAAATCACCCTCAGAATTCTGAAAGCCCCCGAATCGATTTGTGTTCTGTTGGCAGATTTTGCTACCATTGAAGAAGCCGGACAATCGGTATCTGATATTATCGGGGCGGGGATTATTCCCGGTGGTATGGAAATTATGGATAATCTCAGTATTAATGCGGTGGAAGATGTCGTTAATACCGGATTATATCCCCGAGATGCCGGGGCGATTTTATTGGTAGAATTAGATGGTTTACAGGTGGAGGTAGACCGCAATAAACAGCGGGTGGCAGATATTTGTAAACAAAATGGGGCGCGGAATATTACTACCGCCAATGAACCGGAAAAACGCTTGAAAATGTGGAAGGGTCGGAAGGCGGCATTTGCGGCGGCGGGTCATGTTAGCCCGGATTATTATGTACAAGATGGGGTGATTCCTCGGACTCAGATGGCTTATGTATTGAAAGAAATTGCGGCTTTAAGCGAAAAGTATGGCTATCGCATCGCTAATGTGTTTCATGCGGGAGATGGGAATTTACATCCTTTGATTCTCTATGATAATTCTGTGGCAGGTGCCTTAGAGACGGTGGAAGAAATTGGCGGCGAAATTTTGAAAATTTGTGTTGATGTGGGTGGGAGTTTGTCCGGGGAACATGGTATCGGGGAAGATAAAAAGTGTTATATGAATAAGATGTTTAATGAAGAGGATTTGGAAACTATGCAATGGGTGCGATCGGTTTTTAATGCTAAGGGTTTGGCTAATCCTGGTAAAATGTTCCCTACACCTCGCACCTGTGGAGAATCCGCTAAAGTTCAGAATGTTAAGAAGTTTGAAGGTGCTGAGGTATTTTGATGAGGTTGTGCGATCGCCTGACCTAACCTAGGATAAAATCAGAATGCCCAACCTAGATAATCCGAATTAATAGCCTTTACCATGACTCATTTTGCCCCTGATGCTGATATCTGGCCGCAACTTCTCCAACAACTCCTAGATCATCAGTCCCTGTCCACCGACCAAGCCTCAATTTTAATGGAAGGATGGCTGAGTGAGTCTATCCCCCCTGTGTTATCCGGGGCGATTTTAGTGGGGTTACAAACCAAAGGAGTATCTGGGGAAGAGTTGGCGGGAATGGCGAAAGTATTACAATCGCAGTCCCAATCAGGAAATCTACCCACCCCCAGCGCAGATGGTTTAAAATCCCAATTTTCCCTAATCGATACCTGTGGAACCGGGGGAGATGGGGCATCGACTTTTAATATTTCCACTGCTGTGGCGTTTGTGTGCGCCGCCGCCGGGGTTCCGGTGGCTAAACATGGGAATCGCTCGGCTTCGAGTAAGGTGGGCTCTGCGGACGTATTAGAGGGGTTAGGGGTCAATTTAGGAGCGCCCCTAGAAAAGGTTAGGGCGGCGGTTGAACAGGTGGGGATTACTTTCCTATTCGCACCGGGTTGGCATCCGGCTATGAAGGCGGTAGCGCCCTTACGTCGAACTCTGAAGGTGCGGACGGTATTTAATCTTTTGGGGCCTTTGGTGAATCCCCTGCGTCCGGTAGGACAAGTTATTGGGGTGTTTGATCCGAGTGTTTTGGATGCGATCGCAAACGCCCTAGGACATCTTAACATCGAAAGAGCTATTGTTCTCCACGGGCGGGAGGGTTTGGACGAGGCGGGTTTGGCTGATGGTACGGATTTAGCTATTCTATCTGAGGGTAAGGTAATGCGATCGCTCCTGAACCCAGAAGATTTAGGCATCAATGCCGCCCCTATTAGCGCCCTGAAGGGGGGAGAACTATCGGAAAATATGGAAATTTTAACCCAGGTGCTACAAGGGAAAGGAACGACCCCCCAACAAGATGCTGTGGCGCTCAATAGTTCCCTAGCTTTACAGGTGGCTGGGGTAGTTCCACTCCAGGAACATCACCAAGGCTATAGCCTGGCGCTGGATATTCTCCAAAGTGGGGCGGCGTGGTCAAAATTACAGGAGTTAATCGAGTTCCTGAAGTCTTAGTTATGGATTGATTTTCCTTTGGCGATCGCTCCTAAATGGTAGGTTGAAATGGTGCGATCGCTTTGGGCAGGTTATCACCGAGAATTATGAGGATCCGACAGGCGTTTATAGACTGCTGAAAGCAACCATTCCGAAACGACATTTTTAAAATCATTGTCATTCATATAACGAGCGAAAATAGTTTCATTTTGGTCTACACGCTCGACAAAAAGAGACTCCACAATTTTCTCAAACAGTAAACCAAATTTATTCACCGAATTGACTTGGGCTGCTTGTTGCAGTGCTTCCGTGTTGACAGCCGCTTCAACAATTTGGTCGAAGAATAGTTGGTCAGCTTGATTAAAGTCAGTACCAAAGCGGTTATTCAAAACATCAATTAACTGTGACAGCTTAACAGAATTTTCCCGCAAAATTGCCGTACCAATTGCTGGGGAGCCATCTTGAGGAATCGTTTCTCCTTTTTTTAGGTGAATTGAGCCTTCACTGATTTTCTGAAGACGATAATATTCAAGCTTAATCTCACTATCAAAATCATATTGGTCTTGATTTGAGGGACGCAATAATTTAGTAGCCAAATGGCGGAGAAAAATATAAACTTGCTCCAAATCAGAATCCTGATAAGGAATAATCTGGCTTAAAAAACTATATAAATTGCGAAAAGCTGTTAATTTTCGTCGCCAGAGTTCTGCCGCTTCAACATCCTGCTCGTATAACGCCAGAAATCGATCTACAGCCGGATCTAGAGCAGCATTCATCCCTTGATGATCGCTAGGATTCTGACGCTGTTTTGGCTTAAAATAAATAGTGCAAAATCTGTTAACTTCTTCACTTAAATATATTCCAGAAGCGTCGAGTTGACTTTTAAGGTGGTAAAGCTGTCCGGGTTCTGCTTCCTGTCCCAACTCTGCCCCTTCATAGAACTGTTGAAAAGCCTCTTGAATTTCTTGACGTTTATTGACAAAATCGAGGATAAAAGTATCTTCTTTATGAGGGTGGGTGCGATTCAGGCGAGACAAGGTTTGTACTGCTTTAATACCCGCCAACCGCTTGTCAACATACATGGTATGGAGTAAAGGTTGATCGAAACCCGTTTGATATTTTTCCGCCACCAATAACACTTGATAATCATCACCAGCAAATTTTTCGGCTAATTCCTTTTCCCGAATTCCCTGATTCATTTCTTCTTCGGTGTAAGTTTTTTCCGGTATTTTGTCATCATTGACAATTCCGGAGAAGGCAACTAAACTCTTGATGTCATAGCCTTTTTCTTTAATGTACTTATCAAAGCTCTGTTTGTAACGAACGGCTTCCAGGCGCGAACCTGTGACCACCATTGCTTTTGCTTTACCCCCAATTTTATGCCGCGTAAAATGATGAAAATGTTCTACCATAATTTGAGTCTTTTGGGCAATATTATGAGGATGTAAGCGCATAAAATGAGTTAGAGATTTAGCAGCTTGCTTCCGTTGAACATGGGGGTCATCACCAGAGTCTTTGAGTAGTTTAAAGTAAGCGGTATAGATGGTGTAGTTTTTTAAGACATCCATGATAAAGCCTTCTTCAATAGCTTGACGCATGGTGTAACGATGGAAAGGTTCACCTTCACGCCCAAAAAATTTCAATGTTTTGTGCTTGGGTGTAGCGGTAAATGCAAAAAAGCTGAGGTTGTCTTGTCGGGAGCGTTTTGCCATGCTGAGGAACATCTGTTCTAAATGTTCTAATCCTTCCTCTTGTGCCATTTCACGGGCTTTCTGATGTAATGTTTCACCCCCTAGCACCCCCTTCAATTCTGTCGCCGTATCTCCAGATTGTGAACTGTGGGCTTCATCAATAATCACCGCACAGCGACGAGTGGTTAGTCTTCCGCTTCCCTGTTCGTTTCGTTCCTCTGCAAGTTTAAGCAACTGTCGGGTTACAAAGGGAAATTTTTGGAGGGTTGTAATAATAAGAGGAACAGCACTTTCTAGGGCTTCTGCCAACTGCTTAGAATCTTTATCTATTTTTTGAATAACGCCTTGGCGGTGTTCAAATTGATAGATAGTATCTTGTAGTTGTCGGTCAAGAATACGTCGATCGCTAATCACAATGACAGTTTCAAAAATTCGCTGGTTTTCTGTGTTATGCAGAGAAACCAAACGATGGGTTAACCAAGCTATTGTATTACTTTTGCCACTTCCTGCCGAATGTTCTATTAAGTAATTAGATCCGACTCCCTCCTCTTGGGTGGCTGCAATCAATTTTCGGACCGCTTGCAATTGATGGAAACGAGGAAAAATCATGGTTTCTTTCTGATATTTTCGCCCGCGATCGTCATATTTTTCTTCGATTTGTACATGAAGAAACTGAGCCAGAAGGTCTAATAAACTATCCGGTTGTAAAATGTTTTCCCAAAAATAGGCGGTGCGATAGGTTCGTCCTTGGGGGTCGCGAGGGTTTCCGGCACCGTTATTGTCACCTTGATTAAAGGGTAAAAAATGGGTGGCTTTTCCGGCGAGTCTGGTGGTCATCCAGACTTCTTCGGTATCAACAGTAAAATGAACTAAAGTTCGCCGTTTAAACTCAAAAATAATTTCGTGAGGATCGCGATCTTGACGATATTGTTGTTTCCCATGTTCTACGGTTTGTCCGGTGAGGGGGTTTTTCAGTTCTATCGTGACAATGGGGATACCATTGAGACTGAGAGTAATATCGAGTTCATTTCGATGGCGATCGCTATATTGAAGTTGGCGGGTAATCCCAAGTTGATTGGCTTTGTAGCAGGTTTCCAAGTCAGAATTGAGGCTGTGGGCAGCTTTGAAATAGGCAATCCGCAGGGTGCGACCATAACATTTAAAACCGTGACGCAGGGTGTGGAGTGAGCCGTATGTATCCATCCATTTACACAGGTCGGTAATGATTTGATTACCCGTATTTTCTCCGTGTAAGGCTTCTAATTTTGCCCATGCTTTGGGTTGGGTTTGACGGATAAAGTTAAGGGCAATATCTGGGAAAATGGCTAGATTTTTGTTAAATGGGGTTAGGGGTTTAACATAGCCCTGTTTTATAAGAGAGTCTTCTATCACTTGCTCAAAGGCTTTTTCGCTTTGTGGGAAAACAACACTGATAGAGTCCATAGGTCAATAGTCTTTATAGATTAATGCAAGGTTTTTAGAACTTAATTGATTCCAAGATAAATGGGGTTATATTAGTTGTCTTGCAACTTGTTCAATAGCCAAGCAAAATTGACGAAATTTCCCCTCTTCATTCTTTTGGGAATATAAGCCATTAGCAATTTTCTGGATATCTGAGGCATCTAATTCAATATCGATAGGGAATATTGCTTCATCAATAGCTGCCTTTCTTAAGTCTATCAATCGCTGATGATTTAACACTAATTTTTCAATCGTTATTTGTGCCGCAGTGTCTTGATGATTTGTAGCTTGGACTTTCCCAAAATCATCAAACTTGAATCTGTCTTCACAATCTAATTGTAACGGTGTTACAAAATTGTCACGTTCATACCAATTCTCTTTAGCGTGCGCTCCAAAAGGACATTTCTTGCTATTCTTGTTTTTTTTTGCTAGGTTGATTAAGTTCATCATATTCATCATTCTCATCCTCTTGAGATTTATAATTTCTACCGGGATAAGCAGTTACAAGATTAAAATAGTTGACATCTTCATAATTTTTCTCATTTCGACATATAGAATAGGGCTTGAGGTGTTCAATGTGGGAATTTTCAGTATCAATCAAGATCCCTGTATAACAACATAGAAAGCCTTGCTCCTTTAGTAGATGCTCTTTCACATCCCTTTTAACATCGCTTGGCACGTCATCATAGTAGTCGCAACCAAGGCGATTTCCTTCTTCATCATATTGGTTGTTAAACCAGGAACGTAATTTTTCAGGTTCTTGTTCTTTTTTGATGTACTTCATCATTTATTTCCCTAATAGTCTGATCCGATCAATGCGAGTTTGCAGGCGTACCAATTCAGGAAAGTTTCCTAATTCACGGAGACTGTTGATTTGTTCAGTCGCTTCTGGAAAATTCCTCTGTTTAATCAATGATTCTATCTTTTCTAGGGTTTTTTGCGTGTTTATATCACGCTCAGGAGTTTCCATAAGAAAGCGTAAAATCCAATTACTATCCATACCCAAGGATTGGTCAGGAATATAGGGTTGTTTATCTTGGTCTAGAATAATAATATTTTCTGGTTCAACTTCTCCAATCATTTGCGGTGAATGAGTGGTGGCAATAAATTGGCAGTTTGGAAAGATTTCGGTCAGTTTGTGGACAACCATGCGTTGCCAGCGTGGATGTAAATGTAAGTCCAATTCGTCAATTAAGATAACGGCTTTTCCCTCTCGCAAAGGATCTTCTAACTTTGGGTTAGCTACTATCAAACGTCGTGCTATATCAAGCACTAATACCAATATTCCTCGTTCTCCATCTGAAAGCTGATGAATATCAAATTGCGAGCCATATTTATCTACCTTTAAAGTGCTGATTCGATGTTTACCTGACTGAGAAACCGCCCTGAAATTCATGCAATTTTCTAGAAAATAAGGTATGGCATTTTGTAGTAATTCAAGGTGTCTTTTAGCCAAAACATTATTATCTGATATAGATACAGAATGTTGTGTTAACATCCAGTCGGCAAATTCGCCAATATTCAACTGTCGAGAATTGAGGGCCTGAGCAAATGCAAAACGTTGACCGCCAGCAGTTTTTTGCTTAGAAATATTTGCTTTAACAATTGAGGATCTGGTTGTAGAAAAATATAGCGCCAGTGGTTGCTCGACAGCATTTTTAATCTCTTTTGAAATCGTTTTAGGGGTTAAATCATGCCGAAATTGTAAATTGTAAGGTTCATTAGCAGAACGTCTTTCTTGAATTCTTCTACGGCGATCCTTTAATAATTCTATTGCAGATTCTTGAGAAGTATTTTCAGCATATTTTTCTAATTGTTCAAAAACCAAATATTTAAACGCAATACCTGAAGCATCAAACCTAAGTTCCGCAGAAAATGAATCCCGACCAATCTGGATATCTTCTTCTCTATTAAAACTATCGCGTTTATTTCTAGATAAAGTGATATCGGGTAATACTTGTGAAAGCATAATTCGGATCACATCAAGTATTGTAGACTTACCTACTCCATTGATCCCAACAAGCAGGTTCATTCCAGACTTAAATTCAAATTCAGCCTGTTCAAAGCCTCGAAAGTTAGTGAGTGTAAGCTGGTTGATCTGCATAAGTTACTCCTTAGTTTGAATTTGTCCTGTGACTGCTGCTGTAATTAATGAGGTTCGACGTTCTTGTAAAAGGGTTATAGTATCCCTAACTGCCGACCTTAATTGGTTGATTTTAGCTGTTTCTTTATCGAGATAATTGGCGATCGCTTTTTGTTCGGATAGTGGAGGCAACTCTATCGACATTTGGCTGAATTTTTCCACCGTAAAATGAGCAATTGTTGCCTTATTACAGAGAACATCTAGCCACCTTTGTGAGATTGCATGGTTAAGCAAATACTTCAAAAAGTTTACATCTCCTGTTGGTTTGGGCCGCACGAGATGCAGAGCATTTTGAATTATACAGTTGTCTGGAGGTTTACTTGAAATAATTGCAGAACGTCCGATTTCACCACCTTCACAAACTAAAAGATCGCCTTTTATAACATTAAGATTTGCAATTTCCCAAGGGTTTGCCCACATTTGGGGTAATTCATTATCCATTAAAATTCTATCAGACTGAACGTGCTGTGATTTTAAGTAAGGGACTTCAACATCTTCTAGAGAGTGGGGTTCATTTTGAAGCATTTTGCCCAGCGTAATCTCATAATGGTGCTTTATTTTAGAACATTTCCAATGTTTAGGAATTTTCCCTATCCACTCAACACCAGAATCACGCATCGGAACATCAGGATTTAACCCACGAGTGACAGTATGGGTGATGAGGGCACGACGTTTTTCGTCTAATAATTGCAATAATCGTTTTTTGGCTTCAATTAGTTGGTCGATTTTAGCCGTTTCTTTATCGAGATAATGTGCGATCGCTTTTTGTTCACCAAGTGGAGGAATAAAAACTTTTTTTGCATAAGCATCATCTCTACTAAGTCCCGGGACTGCTGCTTCATCTGTACCTTGATCTAAATTGAGTGTTTGCAATAGATAAAATAACCATCTTAAATGATGATGTGTAGTTGTTGCATCAATAAAGAAAGTTGTGTCAGAAGCAAAACACGGATGATCTGACCAATTTACTTTGCCATAGGAGCCTTTCCGCCCTACTATAATTACAGGAGCCTGAGTATTTGCTCGCCCATAGTTATCATACGCTCCATTAGAACCGAAAACTTTGAAATCCCCCTCTCGTTCTTGATCTTTAGGAAGGGCATCACCATAAGCAAAATGGGCCACATATTTGAGCTTTGCTTGTAGCCAAGTCATGCTGTTACCTCCCTCAACAACTTAATAATCTCCTCTTCCATCTGTTTAATGTCTGAATCAATTTCCGCCAATGGACGAGGTGGCGTGTACTTGTAAAAATAGCGATTGAAATTAATTTCAAAAGCACTTCTAATTTTAGCGCCATCTGCCCAAGCATCGGAAACATGGGGTTCAACTTCCTCCAGAAAATAACGGGTCACTTCATCTTGTAAATTAACATTTTCAAAATCCCGCAGCTTTGAGTCTGGCTCATACATCAGTTCAATTTTTTTACCAGCCACTGGGAACCAACCCCAAACACGAGCATAAGGTTCATCCTTAGCCTTCCGTTGTTTTAAAATAACGGGTTCTGCCTCCGGTTCTCGTTCCGTAAAAACATCTCGAAATAGCTTTTGTTCCGCCTTTTTCCAACGACTACTCCGCTGTTTTAATAAATCGTTCATTAACCGATCGAACTCATTCCAATCCGGACGAGGTTCGCGCCCTAATTGTTTGTCTATCGCCTGAACATCCTCTAATAAATGGGGAACACCATCAAGAAAACGAAGTTTTCGGTCTGTATCCATCTGATACAGTAAACGTAGGGGTCGCTCAATGGGAACGCGGTTATAACCGAAATCCTCATTCTTAAAAATTTTGCTGGTTTCCGTTTCTACAAAATTTCCATATTCCTGCACCACAATGGCGATATCTTCTTCACCCATATACCGGCGTTTATCCCCTAAACTCCGTCGCATCGGTTGCCAACGGTGACGTGCATCAATCAGTTGAATTTTGCCTTGACGGTGTTTCTGCTTTCGGTTGGTGACAATCCAAATATAAGTTCCAATACCCGTGTTATAAAACATCTGTTCGGGTAAGGCGACGATCGCCTCTAACCAATCGTTTTCAATAATCCACTTGCGGATTTCACTTTCACCGCTTCCCGCACCCCCTGTAAATAGAGGAGAACCATTAAAGACGATCGCCAGACGAGAACCCTTTTTATCGCTGTCTGGTTGATAGGGTTCAAACTTGCTAATCTGATGCTGTAAAAACAACAGGGAACCGTCATTAACCCGGGGCAAACCCGCCCCAAACCGTCCGGCAAAACCAAATTTTTCATGTTCTCGTTTTACGTCCTTTTGCTGTTTCTTCCAATCCACACCAAAAGGAGGATTTGCCAAAAAATAATCAAAGGTTTCGCCGGAGTATTGATCGTCAGTTAGGGAGTCTCCAAACTGAATCGCACTTTGTTCGTTGCCTTTTATCAATAAATCAGAAGCGGCGATCGCATAAGCCCGGGGATTAAAATCCTGCCCAAAAACCCAGAGTTGTGCTTCTTTGTTATTTTCTCGTAGATAGTTTTGGGATTCCGATAACATCCCCCCGGTACCACAAGCCGGGTCGAGCAATCTACAAATAACAGGTTTGGTCAAAATATCATCATCGGGGTCGAATAAAATATCGACCATTAACCGGATGACTTCTCGGGGGGTAAAGTGATCTCCTGCGGTTTCATTGGCGAGTTCATTGAAACGGCGGATTAAATCTTCAAAAATCGACCCCATTGCAATGTTATCCACTTGGTTAGGGTGTAAATTAACATCACAAAACTTGGAGACGACTAAATAAAGAATATTCGCCTCATTCATCTTTTCAATTTCGGCGGTGAACTCGAAGCGTTCAAAAATCTCCCGGATGTTTTTTGAAAAACTATTGATATAGGTCACCAAATGTTTGTCAATGTTATTGGGATCGCCCTTTAGCTTTTCAAAGGTAAATTCAGAACGATTGTGAAAGCGAAAGTCTGGCCCTGCTGCTTTATTGAGCATGGAGTCAAGGGCCTCATCTTTGAATCGATCCTTACATTGCTGATATTTGTCTAAAACATCCTGTTTGGTGGGTGCAAGTATGCAGTCAAAACGACGCAAAACCGTCATCGGTAACATGACCCGCTCATATTGTGGCGGTCGATAGGGCCCCCGCAACAGATCGGCAATTTGCCAAATGAAGTTAGAAAGTTGCTGATGATCTACGGTTGTATTTTGGGTATGGAGCATTACGCTCTCCTCTGTGATCATGTGAATAACTCAATCTCTAATCTGCGAATAAAATTACAACTCTAAATCTGAAAATTTTATAAAGAAAATTTTATAAAACCCAGAGGGCGATTCACTCGGGCAGCGGGCCCCCCATTGAGTCCGCCAGACTGAGAGCGATCGCCTTGAGTTTTTAGATATGATGATGGCAGATCACATAATCTGAAAAGCAATAGGGGATATCCTGAACTAGGTTTAATAGTAGCTTTAAATGGTGCGATCGCTCAAATTCAGCTAGTAACAGTTTATGATCGCGTCCCTCTCCCCCCCCCTGAGATTCTGATTTAGGGTGAGGGTAATGTTTTAAGTGACTTCCCGGCTGTATCTACCACAGCAAATTATTATTATTAGAAAGCGATTCAACCTCCCGTTGAAGTTCCTCAACAGATTGCTGAATAAAATCAAAATTTTCTAGAGATATACCTCCTTCAGGCAGACTTTTAGAAGCTACTTCTTTTAAGCCATTCATACAGCGATTGATATCCACGATAAATTCACCACGAGTAGCCACACGACGGGGTCTAAAGGTGCCGTCATGAAAGGCTCCCATGCAACCATATTGACTGATGAATTGAATAGCTTTATAAGCTGGGTCATTAGGGCTAATCTCAAAGAATTGTTGATAGTCTACTCCTCTCAAAGTATCAGCATTTGGATAAGTAACCGCACTGGCAAATTCTGAGGGGTTGGCGGGAGGAAAACGCAGGTCATTTTTTAAGCTATATTGTGCTTCCCGTTCCTGTACATCGATAAAATCATTGATTTTAATTCCCAAACTTATATCAACACATTGAGGGCGCTCATGCTCCTGGCCTGAGCCATGCACGCCGATCACTTCTCCGCGATCATTGAAGACAGGACCACCACTCATACCCGTGGCTGTCTCAGCCGTGTAACATAAATTATAATTGCCATTCGGATCAGCAGGGTCAATAATTTGTTGAAGTTCTCCAGCTCTCAAAACACGGGTTCGATCTTGGGATGGGTTGCTTGGTAAAGGCCAACCTGAAACAAACACAGGTGTTCCAACTTTAGTTGTGTTGGCATCTCCAACCACTGCAACGGGATAATTGTTATTGCTTTGAAAACTGATTAAAGCTAAATCATAACCATCCACCGTTTTTTTCTGAGGATTATATTCCCCAAAGCGGGTTACTGTATCCTTTGTGGTATCCTTTTGACCCAAATCAAGATAGGGGGGCAGCTCATTTTCAACTTGATGCAAATCGCCATCGTGAGTCCGAATAGCATACTTATTACGATGTGGCACAACATGTTGATTGGTCAAAACATAGTAAGTTGCATTTCTGCGGGCTACAATTACGCCGGAACCAGCTTCCCTGAACTGTACACCACTTTGTTCCAATTTTTGACGATTTTCGATTTGCCCACCCACAAAAACTGTGACCGCCCTAGCAATGGAGTTAATGTCATTTTCGGAATAATTAGCTGCTAGGATTATCGGTTCTCTCTGGTTTTCCAAGATAGGGGAAGGGGTACTGGCATCGCTGCGAATGGTACTGATAGCAAGAAAAATACAGAGGCTGGCGATCGCAGCTATTACCATGGTTGGCCAATTTTTTAGATTCAGTTTAAACATGATGTTTTCCGTAATGTTTAAATCAGTGGATCCCCAGCAAATATTAAAAAACGTCTGGCTAATTAACTGGGGTAGAGCTTCGCCGTTGATTGACTTGTTGTTGTAAGGCATCAATCCTATTTTGCAAAGCAGCCACTTGGGATTTAGTTATCCCATGCGTTCCGCTGGTTGTTAGATTTTGCTCCAATGAATTCATGCAGGAACTCAGATAGACTGCTAGTTCAAAGCGAGTTAAGGCTCTATTGCCTCTAAAGGTTCCATCCGGGAAGGTGCTAAAGCAATCATAACGCTCAATTAGAGATTGTAAGGATTGAAAGTAGAAATCCGTAGGTTGAACATCAACAGGCAAATTTTGAGCCTTGGCTGGGGGGTTTGATGGTACAATTAGCAGCCCAAATACCGCTAGTACAACTACAAAAATTGCACCAAAGACAGCTAGTTTAAACTTGGATAATTGCGATCGCAGCATAATAGACAAGCCAAATAAGAACAGCAAAAAATCTGGATCAGCTCACATGGGAGCAAGATTCGGTTAAGGACTTCCCTGCTGTAATTCTCGTATAGACTCTTGGAGAGCTCTAACAGATTGTGCAAGTCGGTCTAAATCCTCTGGTGTGGCTAAATCGGACTGTGTACTATCTAGCTCTGATGTTTCTAATATCCTTCTGATAAAGCCTTCAAACCATTGAGCTACTTCACCTCGTCTGACTGCTCGATTACCACGAAATGTCAAATCAGGATAAGCGATCGGCATTCCTCGATCCGCTAAAGATTGAACCGCCATAAATGCCGAATCCGTTGGCTGAACATCCGATAATTGACTCACCGATGTAACATAAATTTGATCAGTTGTATGAAATTGAGTGTCCGGCTCGACCTCAGACTGTAGAGCTGAGATTGGGGCTATTGTGGCGAGAATAATTACCAACAAACTGGTCAGAACCGCTAAAAGTCCTAACCTAATATTCCAGTTGTTTTTAACCATAATTCCTGGGATGATGAATGGCTAACAGAAACTTAAATTTTCTCTGGTCATTGATTCTGACGCATGGGTGTCGCCGGTAAAGAGGGCTGAGTCGGATCGGTGGAAAAGGGGCGACCAGTCGGCCTAGGTTCCAAGGGTCTCTGAAAGGCAGAAATTGGCACAGCCCAGCTCAAGGGCGACATATACTCATAGAGTTCGAGTGAGGGCAAAGTTCCATCGGTGAAACGAAATGTCTCAATTCCATGAATCGTGACCCTGCCACGTCCGTGAATCCCAATCAGTTCACCGTCAGCATTCAAGACCGGCCCACCACTCATGCCTTGAATGGTGGCATTAGTATAGGCAAGCTGATAGCCACGTTGCAAGGTCAGACCCGATAACCGCATGGATAGATTTCCAGTTGTGAATCGAAAAGCTCTTAGTCCCCAATCATGGGTAATATGCAGACCACCATCATCTCGGGGTTGATAGTTGGGGAATCCTGCCACATAAATTGGTTTTCCAATCGAAATATCTTCAGAATTCCCCAAAACCGCAACTTGATAAGGGTTTGAGCTTGTAAACTCCACCACAGCCAAATCTAAGCCCTGCAAACCCGACATTGGCCGACGTCGCCCCCAATGGGTTTTACCATCGGGAGTCAAGATTTGATAGGTCTGATCTTGACTCCCGCTAACAACAACATGGTCGCAGGTGAGAACTGTATAGGTTCCCCCTTGGCGGTCAATGATTACCCCAGACCCAGCTCCCTGATTTTTCAAAATTCTGACCGTCACCTGTTTGGCTACCTGGAGGACAGAACTTTCTACAGATGGTGATGCGGGGGGTAAAGGATTTTGAACCATAGACTCAGCTATCTGTTGGTCAAAGGCTCTCAACCCGGAAGTGTTTGCTAAGACCAGTCCTGCTGCGAGCAAGAACCCGACCCAAAATTGCCGAGATTGAAGGTTAGATTTAGGCATCACAATCTTAAAAAATTAAGGGGATTTGGAGTTGATAAATTGACTAAAAAACTACGGGCGGATCGTTGGGAGGACGAACAGGAGGACGCACAGGATCGGGAGTGGTTACCGGGTTACTATGACCCCCGCCTCGCCTTCTGGCTTCGTCTAACTCCCGCTGAACCAGTTCGCCGAATCTGACAGTGGTTCGACGCACGCTTTCTTGACCCGGTGTTCCTTCGCTCATAGGATTAGCCCCCATCTTGAGAAAGTTACCCAGAAACTCACCCGCACTGCGACCAGGAGAAATAGTTACTAAAAGGTTATTCGGGTTGCAAACGGAACTGCTATTGTTTGTCCAGCAGACGACATCATAGCCATTAACGCTTCCAGTCGTTAACAACAGATTACTCAGAAGCCCTCCACTCTGAGCCACAGCCCTGGTTAAACGTTGACTGACTATCTCACAGCGATTTTGGGGTGTATAGCCACCTGCTATAAAGGCTTGACTATTCCAGGTGATCAGAGGTTCACTTTGGTGTCCGGTACTAGCTACAGCAATGGTGGCATAACCGTTTCCGGCTGGAATACATCGAAAGGTGGTATTGGCAACAGCCGGTTGACTGGTGAGAGCCACGGCTGCTGAGACGGTTACACCAGCCATTGATAAGTTTAGCAATATTTTGGCTTTAGACATTATGGTTTACTCCACAACGCAACTTCCCAATCCGATGGGTTTTCCTTCAGAGTCGGGAATTAATTTTTAGGTAGAATGCAATAGTCTATAAAAATCACACCATGCAAAAAAGTTCGCCTGAATACATAATTGGATTTGGATAGAGTTCCAAATCTCTATACCTGACTACACCTCATATCCTAGCATGACATAGCTTGAATACAATAGTACTGATCAGTAAATTTATAAAATGTTACAAACCTTCATGGTTCTTGATAAGATTATCACATTCATTAAGAATCGTTGAATCAGCTTGTATAAACAGAAATATATTTAATCACAATTTGTGTTAATGTCTTCAACTGGGTTGTGGAGGTTCCCCCCCCAGTTGATCATCCTTATAAAAATGTCTTTACAGCAGGGAAATCACTTACTTAAAACATTACCCGCACCATAAACCCTTATTCCCCCCGGGATAGGGACGAGGGAAATCATATTGCATGATGACTGAAAGGGTTGTAAGTTTATAATCATCTGATGTAATCGCTCACATCGACATACTAAAAAATCATAAATTGTAGCTTGGGAAACCCAACCCCAGCCTACAGATAATCACCCCACAGATAATCTGAAAAGCAATAGGGGATGTGTTTAACTAGGTTGAAATGGTGCGATCGCTCAAATTCACCCACTCCCAACTACTCCCCGCAGCCTCCCACCTCAACAACTTAGGCGTATTTACAACTCACCACAGCCAAAGTCGTCACCCTCCCAGACCGCCAAAAAAGTCAGGCGGTATCAGAAGATGCTACCTGAAATCGATAAACAGACAGAACTATTGGGAAAGGTTGGCCATAATCAGGTAAGGGTGTGGGCTTTACAAATTTTGGATATCATCTTATAAGTTCCTTATATTTTGCTGGTACTATGCTACATAGACCCTGATATACAGCCCAGTCTACCCATATAGAGCTGGTACCTAATAGTTTAGGAAACCAAAAGCCCTCAAGGGTTCATGCCCTTTCTGGGTGAGTAGGAGACCTAAATATCTAGTCCCTAGTGGGCTGGAAGTGGGGGCTGGGTTTTTCTTTCTGACAATCTCGGTCAGTAGCTGCGGCTATGATGGATAACTCACCTAGACTGTTTTCGGATCTGTTTAACTTTTCTTCTCAGTTGCGATCGCTCAATACGAGCCATAACGCGGGTGACTAATTCTGGGCCCATAATTGGTTTAGTAATAAAATCATCTGCGCCAGCTTCAAAAACCCTTTGGATCATATCAGAACTTTGATGTCCAGTGACCACCAAAATTGGTAACTCTTCCCAAGCCGGGTCTTGTCGGACGACCTGACACAAATCCAAACCCGTATAGGTAGGTATTTGTACATCTAAAATTAATAAATCCGGGAGAGTTTGGGTTAGGACTTGCCAAAATTGGTTAGGTTCTCTCAAGCAAATCATATCAAATCCCCAGGGTTTGAGGATATTTCGCAAAACTTGCAAACAGATAGGATCATCTTCTACAATCAGAATCCGAGCATCTCGGCTGGGGGGTTTGGGGAGAACTTGTACGATCGCTTCAAAAATGTATTGAGGCGTAACGGGTTTGTGCAAAAATCGTCTAGCCCCCAAACGCGCTGACATAATACGTTCCGACAGGTTATCCTCATAAGTAAAAATCAAAATAGGAATTTCCGGGAAACGTTGTCCGATGTTCTTGAGGAAATCAAATCCTGTCAAATCTTCCTCTGACAAATGGGGGTCTAATAAAATCGCATCAGGGAGAGTTTTGGTCAGCCACTGTCTAGCATTAGTCAAAGTGGAAACCGCGTCTATATTTAAGTTCCAAGCGCCAGCTTGACCTTGTAATTGTTCCGCTAAACTTCGATCAGCATCAATCAGCAAAATTTGATTAGATGAAGCACAAATTTGGAAATATATCGGTTGAGGAGACTGGTTAATTTCATGACATAATTGGCGTATTTTTTCTTGAATTATACTGATATTTTTATATTTATCTGATAAGCCATCATCATAGCTCAAGCAGTTTTCGATATCACGGGCTAATTCCGAACCTCGTTGATAGCCAAAAGAACCCAAACTTCCCGCTAAATTATGAGCAATTTCTTGAGCCTTTTCCCTGGCAATTTCTGAGATAGAATCATCCGAATAATTGATTAAAAACATGGTTTCTAAAAAGCCGACCTCTTCGTCAAAGGAATTCTGATATTTAGCCAAAATCTCCTCAATATTATGGTTAGATCGAGGGATTAAAGACGGTGAGTTATCCAGATATTCTGCCTGATTAGATTCAGTTTCTGGGGGTGGATTTAAGCGATATCCCAAGCCATAAATAGTCGCGATAATATCTGTAATCATCCCCGCATCTTTGAGAGTTCGGCGCAGGTCTTTAATTAAATTAGTGACCGCATATTCGCTGGGTTCATTATCAAAAGACCAGAGTTGATCGATAATATCCTGACGGCTAAAAATCCGCTGTGGATTTTTCAGAAATAGCAACAGTAAATTATAGGCTTTTGGCTTAATATCAACAGGCTTGTTATCATAATAAACCTGTGCAGAAGTTTCATTAACCTGCAAGTTTTCCCAGGTAAATTGTAATGGTAATTGTGGCAAACTTTTCCTTCTTAATAAGGCTCTAATTCTCGCCAAAACTTGAGACGGGCTATAAGGTTTAGAAACAAAATCATCAGCGCCAGCATCTAATCCGGTAATAATCTCCTCATTAAGATTGCGTACAGTTAAAAGCAAAATAGGTTTGAGAAAACCTTGCTCGCGCAATTGACGACAAATTGCTAGTCCATTGATTCCGGGAAGCATCCAGTCAAGGATAATTAAATCATAATTCCATTCTAAAGCGAGTTCCAATCCGGTATGACCATCAACCGCCAAGTCAACAATATAGTGATAGGCTTTTAACTCGTCAATCAGAGGAACAATTGCATTTCTATCATCCTCAACAATTAAAATTTTCATGAACATCTCCTACTGATGCTATCATCAACTCTCTAACCCTGACTAACAAGATAGGAAACCGGATAGAAAAAAGAAATAACTGTCTACTATATAAGTATCTCAACTCCTGACAAGTTTTACACAACTCGACAGACAAAGTTAAAGGTAGCCCAAGCATTAATATCTAGGGCAAGATTATCAGTAGAAATCCCAGAACGTTCAACTCCTAGTTTACTAGCTTTTGCCAAATCCTCCAATACAGACCGGGAAACTTCCCAAGGATTTGACAGCAATTGCAGTCTATTTTTTGAACTGATGGAAGTTTGCTTTAAACCACGACTAATAGCTGGTAAAGTCTGAGTAAAAGGGTAATGGCTAATAATCAGATAGGTTTCAATCAACCCAGCCGGACCCCGCACCAATTCTCCTAGGGTTTCGGTGGTGCTAGTTCCGCCATTAACATTAGCTGGGGGAATACTCATAGTTTTTCCCCCTTCTACCCGTAAAACCTGGGGTAAAATCATAGAACTGTCTTGAGTCTCAACTATGGGAGGTCTAGTAGCATCATAAACGTATGTTTGACCACGACTGTCAAACAGAAACATGATGAAATATAATGGGAGTTCACCATTATTCTGTAATTGCATCTGAATACGACTCTCCTTTGGTATAGTCGGTATACCAAAGGTCTCGGAACGGTGTGCTACCGCTGGGGTAGAATTAGCATTATTTGGGCTGGTTAGGGTGAGTTGATCACTTCCCTGATGGGATAAATCAGGGGTTTCTCGTTTAGCGATCGCCCGTGACTGGGGAGTTAACATCCCTAGGGTAACTTTGGCTTTGAGTAAGTCAGAACGTTCATTTTCCGTCAGTCGTAGCAACTTAGCAGCTAATCGAGTTTTCAATTGAGGAACTAATCGTTGTACGGCGACTTTGACAGCCTCTCCACCTTCTCCTGCTGTATCGGGAAGCACCACCTGAGCGGGGGAAAATAGACCATAATGCCCTTGGAATAATGAATTCATCGAGCTACTCGGATTTTGAGCAATAGTAGTATCGCGTACAGCGCTGAATAGATAATCAATGGGTTGGTCGTTGCTAGTGATAGAGATATGATCAATACTAGACAAGGCACTGGTTGCATCGACCCTTTCAATGCGATCGAGTTTAGAATCAAGACCAATTTTTAAGTTAATGTGGCGAGGTATAACCCGAATAGTCTCTTTAATAAATTGGCCGGACTGAACCACAGGTGACTTGATACCACCCACTTCTAATATTCTCACCTCAGCGGTAGCGTGCAATGAGTTAGAGCCGCGAATTTGGAGTTTTGGCTGCACCTTAGCTTCTGTACTCTCAGTGTTTGATACAATGGTAAATAGGGAATTAATTTCTCCCGATTCCAGAACACAGCCAGGTAAACCAGCCAGTAGCAATTCCGTACTTTTGCCATCCCCAGTCACAGCAGTAACAATTCCATCGACTGGGGGTGATGTTAGCGGTAGATTAATCATGGGTGGTTGATCATCTAACGTAATTCTAACTTGACGCTGAAGCTGAGGTTGCTGGTTCGGTCCGGTAATACGTTCTACCACTCCGGCTACACGACCTAGAGTTTCTTTGAAGTCTGAGGTGGCTGTCGCATTCCAGAGAGTTTGAGTAAGGTTATAGGTAAACAATCCGGCGCTGAGTCCAGACCAAGTGGTTTCTGTAGCCATTTCGGTGGGTTTGCTGGCTGCTAAGACTATACCAGGAAGTTCTCCGAGGCGACGTTGTTCTAGTTGTTCGGGGTCGATTTGGTAGCGCTGTAGTAATTGTTGTTGTCGGGTAATGGTGCGATCGCTAATTTGGCTAGAATTGGGGCTGGCTGCTGATCGGATTCTCAGGACTCCCTGTTGAGAATAACCAGGATAAGCATAACTGGTATCAAGAATTGTGATGACTTGTTGAGTTTTCAGCGATCGCAGTAATAGCCACAGGGTATCCTCCATAATATCGTTAATGGGTTCTCCATTATGGTCTGGGGTGACATCAACGGGAATTAGGGAATGTTTAATAGTAGCCGCGTCAGGGTTTTGATTAGCATCAGCCATACAACTGCCATAGCCGCTATAATGAAAAACCACCAAATCCCCTGGTTTAGCTTGGTTAATTAGATGTTCTATAAAGCTAGTTTCGATATTTTCCCCCGTCGCTTCCTTATTAGTAAGGGTAAGGATATCTGAGGGGTTAAATCCAAATCTACCGATTAACAGTTCCCGCTGTAATTCTACATCCGTGACGCATCCTGATAGGGGTTCTATATGGCGTTGGGAGACTTTCGGATATTGATTGATACCCACTAGCAGAGCCAGTTTCCGATGATTCGGTTCTGCTAAAGCCCTATGGTAGCGATCGCCAAGTTGCCACCAAGCCGCCTCACTAAGTCCCAACCCTGCCAGTAGCATACTCGATCTTTTTAGAAATTGCCGTCGCTTTAATGCCATGATCTATTATTCCTAATCCATCTATCCCTGAAACTTACTCAAACTTATTCACTAGCAAAATTTACCAATTTCTGGAAATCAAAAACATCACTAATTCCTAGATTTTTGAACCCAGGATCACATCATCATGGTGAGCCATACTCCAATTCATCCATAAATTAATTAAGACTGACCACGGACTGTAAATATAGCCATTATCGCGGCTTTTTTTAAGAAGAATAAATGCTATAAATAAAATTTTATATGCCTCCACTGCTATTAACTGTTTGAAGGTTGGCATTTCTCGCTGATTATTTATGGCAATTTTAGTGTAAAAATTGTCAATTTTCATTCGTGTTAATTACTCTCCTAATTGTCGTTTTGTATCACTCCTATAACTAGATAATATCGCGGGAAACACAAAGATTATTTCCTAGACATGAAAGCCTCAATGTTCTTATTATTCATAACTAGAGACCTGAGAACCTGCCACCGAGATGGTTTGACAATAACCTGATGAGTTTCCCACCGATTAAATTCGGTTGAGCCCTAGCATAGGATATATTTTATCCTAGCGCGTCTTCTGCAATTGTCGATAATTTTCTACTCCCCCCTCCCAGAGACGGGGATAGGGGGATTTGGTGAAATTATGCTTCTGAGGGAACCCTCATCGCCTTAATTAGTTCCGCCGCCACTTCTGGACGAGAAAACTCTGGGGGTGGCAATTCTCCCCTTCGCAGCATTTCCCGAACCTTGGTTCCCGATAAGTGAATCCGTTGTTCTGGGGTACTGGGGCTAGTTTTACTGGTAGCCATACCCTTAGTCAATGTGCAATAGAAAGCGTGTTCAAACTTCATGGGAGTAATACCCAATTCTGCCGGTTCAAACTCATCAAAGATATGCTGGGCATCATAGGTTCCATAATAGTCCCCGACACCAGCATGATCACGCCCGACAATAAAGTGGGTACAGCCGTAGTTTTTGCGGACCATAGCATGAAAAATCGCTTCTCTCGGTCCGGCATAACGCATAGCAGCCGGATTAATCGCTAAAATCACCCGATTTTTAGGATAGTAGCGTTCCATCAAGATTTCATAACAACGCATCCGCACATCAGCCGGGATATCATCAGACTTAGTAGCCCCAACCAGAGGATGGAGAAATAGACCATCAACAGTTTCTAGGGCGCATTTTTGAATATACTCGTGGGCGCGGTGAATAGGGTTGCGAGTCTGAAATCCAACAATGGTTTTCCATTCCCTTTCTCGGAATAGTGAACGACTATCGGCTGGGTCAATTTGATAGTTGGGGAACAAAGGGTGTGATTCTCGCTGGAGTAACCACACAGGACCGGCGAGATTGACCGGACCTTGGTCATAAACTACCTTGACTCCCGGATGTTTGTTATCATTAGTGCGATAGACGTGGATGGCTTCGTGTTCTTTATCGTAGGTGTATTTTTGGGTTAGTTCCAGAACTCCCACAAATTTACCCTTTGGTGAGTCCAGACGGATTAGGCTACCTTCCGACAGGTGCGCCGCTTCCTCTTCGGTGACGGATAGGGTGATGGGAACAGACCAGGGCAGTCCGTTACTCAGTCGCATATTATGGACGACATTGCTATAGTCTGCCTGTTCCATAAACCCGGTTAGGGGACTGAAACCGCCGATCGCAATTAGTTCTAAGTCCGACTGCGATCGCTCGTCAAGTTGTACTCTGGGGAGAGTATCGGCTTTTTCTAGGAGTTCGGCCCGTTGTTCGGCACTGGCCATGCGATTAATTAGCTTTCCACCGTGGGGCGCAATAGCATCTTGATGATGAGTCAAGGGAACCTCTAATGGTTAACTACAGATTGAATTAAATCGATTCAGTTTGATTCAATCTCCTATTTTACCTTCTGCTGTGACTTAATATTGGCGCTCTACCTAAGTTACACTACTCAGGGTCCTACCTGGGAACTTTACGATCGCCAATATCGACTATAAACTTGGTCAATCCTATTGACAAAATGATACTATATATGTATGGGTAAATGAACCCGGATTTTCGTTAGTCTGAAACCGTAATCATTTCCCATGGGGGTGTCAATTAATCTTAAAATTATGGAGAATTGAGTAATGAAGGGTATTTTGGTTCTGACAACATTTCTAATGGCGGGAGGGTTACAACTGCCTGCTGACCAGATGGTTGCCTATGCTAATTCTACTCAACAAGCTACTATAGGAGAAACGGGATTTGCGATCGCTAATCGTAATAATGATGATTGGCGGCGACAGTTTGAGAGGGATTTTGAAGAATATAGCCGGCGGCGACATGAGCAGCTAGAATCGGAAATGCGAGATGAGATGAACAAGCCCCACAATCAGCGTTTGTCTCAAAGCCAAAAAGAACGGGTGATTCGAGAAGCCCATGAGGAATTAGAACGCAGCCTCAGTCGTGAGAAAAAGGAATGGGAAAAGCGCTATCGCGACAACTTTGAAAAAATGCGCGATCGCCAAGACCGCTATAATCGCGGTTACCGCTATAATCGCCATGATCGTTATAATCGCGATGACCGTTATAACCGCTAATACCTAGGTAATTGATGGATAATGAAACCCTCTAAATCTGGCTCTCCCGAACTCTGGGAGAGGGCTGGGGAGGGTTTGGTGATGTGGTAGCCTTGAAAAAATAGGTCGCCCATACTGTGGGTATAGGGCGGGTTGGGCAATCTTTTCTGTGGGAATTGAGGATTGACAGCAGAACCCGCCCCGACATCATGGTTAATGTGATGTTCAATTGTCCATGGTCTAGTATATACTGGGTGGGATGGTGGAAACTTGTAATTGATTGAGAATGGAACGTTCTAAAGTAGTTGCCTATATTACCGGAGCCATTTCGATTATTTTAGCGATCGCTTATTTGTTATTGGTGAGCATCCTAGACTTCCGTGGAGAAATGCTCCCCGCCCCCCAAAGCCAAGTCACCGGGGAGATCTCAATAGCCTCCGTTTCCATTTCTAGTGAAGCAATGCACCCAGGGGGCGGAAGTCAAACCGGATTCTATGGGTAGCCACAAGGCTGGCTGGGGCTTTTTTTGTCGGACGGAGACATTAGGGCGCTTTGATTGCGCCACAACGTGTTAACTATAAACCCTTATCCTAACAGCGATAGCGGGTTATTACTCAACCCAATAACTATGCCTAGTTACTCAAATGTTACTCATAACCTAGTCCTAGCACAGGAAAATAATTCTGTCAACGGTTGATTACTCAGTCAATAAGCACAACTTAATCAATCTGTCAAATACCCATACCACCCCCCTAACCAAACACCGATAAGGTAACTCTCTCGTGATACCCGTCAATGGCAAGCCTATCGGTTCGTTACGAACCATTGACTGCTATCACATCGGTCGCACCCCTAAGAGTGTTTGTTTCGGTTATGGGGGGAGGGTATGGCTCAAATTTCAAAACCCATAGGGGTAGTCAGATTATTAGTGAAATATTGAGGAGCCTACTCACTACCAACAAAATGCGATCGCATAATCTGAACTATCATCTACCGGAACCAACCCGATACCCCTAAACAACTTTTCAACTGGTGACTTGTTTCGTTATCTCTCGCTGATACCTACATAATCCTAGAGAATTGCTTTACCAGCGACAACGGTTATCCACATAATCCTAGGGAATTGACTCCCCATCGAAACCGATACCTACATACCGCTAGACAAGTCTCCAATTTATAGGGGTACTGAGTTCCGCACGGGATGATTACCCCTAATAGACGGGTTAAGGTTTTGGCTTAGGGTGTTTATTGTGGGTAAATTAGAGGCAAGCATTCATATAAATGATTTCCAGGCCTGGAAAACCAGGCCTGGAAACAAAAAATATGCAAGCACCCCCTACAGTCAGAAACCATAGGGGGCCATTTAAGTTATTGAGTTAGCTGTTAGCTGTTAGGGCTTAGGGTTTAGGGTTTACTGCACTTAGTAATCATAGCGTTAGCTACATCTATTAACTTGTCTACAGTAACTTGGTCAGATTTTCCAACGTAGATGTGATGATTGACGCTACCATCCCACCCTTTGAGGTTCCAGTAGGTGAAACCATTAATTGAGACTTTTTTGCACAACGTAAATCGTTTACCATTAACC
>Ga0213836_100329_pt1 | contig 41767 bp, 30 predicted proteins | sample SWPATP03_FD_160578 | JGI IMG/M metagenome (GOLD analysis project Ga0213836, IMG submission 160578) | Coastal seawater microbial communities from Marineland, Florida, United States - SWPA TP0 #3 | ecosystem: Environmental > Aquatic > Marine > Coastal | place: USA: Florida | collected 2016-08-05
TATATGGATCGTCGCGCTGCTGCGGCCTTTGTGCGGGCCCATACGTGGTTGTGGCTCTGGCTCGGCTTCCTCGGCATGGGCATTTGCGGCGGCTTCGTCTACTGGGCACTCACCATGACGACGGCCTCCAATGCCACGCTGATCTACAGCACGTCGTCGCTCTTCATCATTCTGCTGGAATGGCTGTTCGCCAGCCGACGCATCAGCATCAAGGAGATCGGCGGCATGGCGCTCGCCTTTGCGGGCGTGGCTGTCATCGTATTGCGCGGAGACCTGGCTGCAGTTCTTCACATGCGCTTCAATCTCGGCGATCTCGGCATTCTGATCGCTGCGATCGCTTTTGCCTTTTATTCAATTCTGTTACGGCGCCCGGCAGCTCAAGCCGTTCGTCCGCTCACACTGTTCGGACTGATTGCCTTCTCCGGCTCGCTCATCCTGATCGTGCCGGCGATCTGGGAACTGTTTCACGGCGGTCTTCTTCCCACCAGCCAGTCCGCCTGGATGAAGCTTGCCGGCATCATTCTCTTCGCCTCGCTCGCCGCCTTCTTCTGCTTCCAGCAGGTGGTGCGGATCTTCGGTTCGGTCACGGCCGGGACCACGCTCTACCTCATGCCCCCGGTTTCGATCGTCATGGCCGTGGCGTTTCTCGGCGAAACCTTCGAGGCCTACCATGGTGTCGGCATCGTGTGCGTCCTCGGAGGCGTCATTCTTGCAACGTTGAAGGGAAGGCGAGCCGGAACGGGATGAGAACAAAGTGGAACTATCCTTACCACACCGCATTTGCCACTTGAGCAGCAACGGATTTACACCCACATTATGTTGCGAAAGGATGTCGCACCATGAAACAGCGAAATGCCAAGTTTACGATCGGGGAAGTCGTTCGCCACAAGGTGTTCCCGTTCCGCGGCGTCGTGTTCGATGTGGACCCCGAATATGACAATACCGAGGAATGGTGGAACGCGATTCCGGCCGAGATCCGCCCAAGCAAGGATCAGCCCTTCTACCACCTTCTCGCCGAGAACGACGAAACCGAATACGTCGCTTACGTCTCGGAACAGAACCTGGTCCATGACGAGAGCGACCAACCCCTGCGCAACCCGCAGGTCTACCAGATCTTCGACGCCGGCCCCTCCGGCAACCTAAAGCCGAAGGTCATCCTCGCCCACTGATCGGGGCCAGCCTGGTCGAGATAAATCGTCAAAACGAAAAAAGCCCAGTCTTTCGACCGGGCTTTTTTGTTGCTTTGAGATCTGAACTTACTGGCCCTGCTTGGCAGCGTTCTGAGCTTCTTCAAGCTTCTTGCGCGCTTCCTCAGCCTTCTTCTGCATGCCTTCTTCCAGGCTACGCTGGCTTTCGGCAAGCTGCGACTGCGTGATTGCTGCACCGTCGTAGGCACCGGTAAAGCCGGTCAACGAAACCTTGATCGGGTTCGGCGCGCGGCGGAAGTTCATCGACGTGAAGACGACGTCGGTGCCCTTCTTGAGGCTGGCGATCATCGCATCCGTCAGCGGCACTTCGGCAGTGCACTTGTCGGGAAGGCAGACGGCGTAGTCGAGTTTCTGACCCTTGGCACCGTCGATCTGCATGATGATGCCAGGCTGCACCATACGTGCGGTCGGAACCGAAACCTGAAGGATCTTGCGGTTGACCTTGCCTTCGACGCTGATGAGGCCGATTGCCGTGATTAGCTGGCCGTTCTGAGCCAGAATGATGTTCTGCACAACGCAGAGATCAGCATCGTCCTGCTTGGTGCAGGTCTTGAACCAGCCAAGCGGCGGACCGCCGGCACCGGCGCCGCCCTGTGCGGGAGCTGCCTGCTGGGCGAAGGCTGCAACCGGCAGCGCAGCTACGCCGACCGAAACAGCAAGAGCAGACATGGCCGTCCGCATAACTTTGGTTGCCTTGAGCATCATAACGAAATCCGTCTCCTGAAATCCGCGGGCGCAGCATGCGCCGTCCACCCCGTCGAGATGTCCTACTGCCTGTCACCTGTCGCTCAAATGAGGCAATTGAATGACTCGGCGGGTGTTGCCAATCTGTTACATCGACGCGACGGCGATATCCAGCCTTTCTTTTGCTATTTTGACAAACCTCACCGTTGCAACGCAAGTTTGAAGAGCCTGTGCTTGGTGCATTGTCACCTATCCGCTATTTTCCGCCCGAATCAGCAGTATTGAGAGAAACGGAATGCTTTCATGAAGCGCAGTATATCCTTCTTGATCGCAGCGACGCTGTTTGTGCCTGTTATGGCATCCGGGGCGCGGGCGCAGCCTGTGCACGCGATCTCCATGCATGGCGAACCTGCCCTGCCCGCCGATTACCAGCATCTGAGCTACGTCAATCCGCAAGTGAAGAAGGGGGGCAGCATCCGCTACGGCGTCGTCGGCACGTTCGACAGCCTCAACCCGTTCAATCTGAAGAGCATCCGCACCACCGCCCGCGGCGTCTGGGATCCGGCCTTCGGCAACCTGATCTATGAAACGCTGATGACCCGCTCCGCCGACGAGCCCTTCACGCTCTATGGTCTTCTGGCCGAAAGCGTCGAGTGGAATGATGAGCGCACATTCATACAGTTCAACATCAATCCCAAGGCAAAATGGTCCGACGGCCAGCCGGTGACACCTGAGGACGTGATCTTTTCCTTCGAGGTGCTGCGCGACAAGGGTCGGGTGCCGTTCTCTAGGCGTCTCGCCCCTGTGGAGAAGATGGAAAAGGTCGGCGAGCGCAGTGTCCGCTTTACCTTCAACGACACGGTCGACCGGGAATTCCCGCTGATCATCGCCGCCTCCACCCCGATCCTGCCGAAACACGCGATCGACCCGGAGACATTCGATCAGTCGACCCTGAAGGTGCCGCTGGGCTCGGGACCCTATCTTATCAAATCCGTCTCGCCCGGCCAGCGCATCGTCTACGAGCGCGATGAGAAGTACTGGGGCAAGGATATTCCGGCCAAAGTCGGTTTCGACAATTACGACCGTATCAGCGTCGAATACTTTTTGGAAGACAACACCCTGTTCGAAGCCTTCAAGAAGGGCGAGATCGACATCTATCCCGATGGCAGCCCGACCCACTGGGCGCGCGCGTATAATTTCCCGGCCATCCGGACTGGAGACGCGGTCAAGGAAGCCTTCACGCCGCAACTGCCGACGGGCATGCTGGGCTTCGTGTTCAACACGCGCCGGTCGATCTTTGCAGACGTCAATGTGCGCGCCGGCCTTTCGCTGGCCTTCGATTTCGAGTGGGCCAACCGGAACCTGTTCGAGAACGCCTATACCCGCACAGAAAGCTTCTGGCAGGGCTCGCCGCTGACTTCTCTCGGCAAACCGGCGGACCAGCGCGAGCTAGAAATCCTCGGTGACACCAAGAACCGAATCGAGCCCGACGTACTCGATGGTACCTACCGTATCGAAAAGACCAACGCGTCCGGTGCCGACCGCAGAGTGTTGCGAAAGGCCGTCGACCTTCTGAACAAGGGCGGCTACACGATCAAGAACGGCCGCATGACAAATGCCAGCGGGCGCCAGTTGTCGTTCGAGGTCATGACCCAGACCGTCGATCAGGAAAAGCTCGCCATCGCCTACCAGCGAGCCCTTCGGATGATCGGCGTCGACATGGCGATCCGCACAGTCGACGATTCGCAGTACCAGGCGCGGTCGGGCAGCTTCGACTACGACATGATCGTCAAATCCTACCCGTCGTCGCTGTCTCCCGGGATCGAACAGATGGGACGCTGGGGCTCCACCTCCCGCGACACGCCCGGCAGCTTCAATTTTGCAGGAACAGCGGATCCCGATATCGACCGGTTGATCGGGACCATGACAGCCGTCCGTAGCAAGGAAGATTTCGAAGCAACGGTTCGCGCCTATGACCGCCTGCTGATTTCAGGCCATTACATGGTGCCGCTCTACCATATTGCCGACCAGTGGGTGGCGCGGCGCAAGCAGATACGCTATCCGGAAACCTTGCCGCTATACGGCTATCAGCTCAACACTTGGTGGGATGAGCGGGCGCAGTAGACAGCTCGCCACCTCCCGATCGCAAGCCAAACCTGATTGGAAAGAGAACGCCGATGGAGCGCATCACCGTAGATATTGTCTCCGACGTCGTGTGCCCCTGGTGCTATCTGGGCAAGGCGCGGCTCGAGCTGGCAATCGCCGAAGTTCAGGACGAGATCGGTGTCGACCTGAACTGGCGTCCCTATCGCCTCAACCCGGACATTCCGCCTGAAGGTGTGGACCACAAAGCGTTTCTGGAAGCAAAGCTCGGCGGCAGCGAAACGGTCGCCCGCGCGCACGGGGCGCTCACTCAGCTGGGCCAGGAAGTCGGCATCGCATTCAATTTCGACGCGATCACGGTCGGCTCGAACACGCTCGATGCCCACCGTCTACTTCAGTGGGCGATGGTGGAAGGCCGCGAGGTTCAGGATCGCGTTGTGACCGCGCTGTTCAAGGCGAATTTCGAGCAGGGGCGCGTTGTCGGGGACCACGCGGTTCTCGCAGACATCGCCGTCGAAGCCGGTATGGATCGCACGGTCGTCGAGAACCTTCTGGCAGGTGACGCCGATAAGGACACGGTCCTTGCCGAGATCGACGCTGCGCAGAAGATGGGCGTCAACGGCGTGCCGTTCTTCATCATCGACGGACAGTATGCGGTGAGCGGTGCCCAGATGCCGGATGTTCTCGCCAACGCTTTCCGCGAAATCGCACAGCTTAAAGCCGAAGCTCGCAAGGGCATGATCTAGCTTCCTGAAAGTCATCTTTGTGCAGAAAGACCAGACCCTCAAGGGTGTCCTCATCGCCTTTGCGGCCTTCGCCGCCTATGCATGGAGCGACGCCAGCGTCAAATTGATCGAGGGCCAGCTGAGCCCCTATCAATCCTCGTTCCTCGGCGCGGTCTTCTGCCTCGTCGGTCTGCCCTTCCTCATGAAGAAGGGCGATCGCTGGACGGATATCTTCAACACCACCAACCGACCTCTCTGGATCCTGCGATTTGTGGCCCAAGCCGGCGGCACGATCGGTAGCGTCACTGCCTTCACCCATCTGTCGATGGCCGAAGCATTCGCGCTGATCTTCCTTCTTCCGTCCTTCGTCACCATCATGTCGGTCATCTTTCTCAAGGAACAGGTCGGATACAGGCGCTGGGCCGCGGTCGTCATCGGCTTTGTCGGCGTCATGATCGTGCTCCGCCCCGGATTTCGCGAACTCTCGATCGGCCATCTCGGCGCCGTCTTCGGCGGCTTGAGCGGAGCCATCTCGATCGTCGTGTTCAGGGCCATGGGACCATCAGAGAAGAACATATCGCTCTACGGGGCCGGCGTGCTCGGAACGCTCGTCGTGTGCGGCGCGCTTGCCCTGCCCGGCTTCCAGGCACCGACGGCAATCCAGTGGCTCTGGCTGGCCGGCTACGGGCTTCTGGCAGCACTCGGCGCGATCCTAGTCATGTATGCAGCCGCCTATGCACCCGCGACCCTGATCGGTCCGACGCAATATAGCCAAATGATCTGGGCGGTGCTGTTCGGCTACTTGGTCTTCGGCGACCATATCGACCTGCCGATGGTGATCGGCATCATCCTGATCATCGGCTCGGGCATGCTGACCCTCATTCGCGAACGCGTTCGCGGCACGCCGCTTCCGCCGGCCCTTGGCTCGGATACGCAGGCCGCCGCGGTGATGGCGCCGGAAGCGCCAGACACGAAGCCCTGAAAGCCACAGTATCGATTGAACGAAAAAGGCCGGCGAGCTCTGCTCACCGGCCTTTTGTTTGTTGTCGAAGCGACGAGACGCTTCAGGTCTTCGCCAGTTCCGCAAACTGCGTCATCACCTGGGCTGCAGCCGTCAGCCGCTTTGTCGGCGTCGGCAGGTCGCGGTTGAGGAAGATGCTCTGGTCCGGCCTGATCTTCGCAAGCGAACCCTGCTTGGCGATATAGCCGACCAGCGCCGCCGGGTTGGGGAACTGCTTGTCACGGAAGACGATGACCACGCCCTTCGGACCGGCATCGACCTTCTCGACATTCGCCTTGCGGCAGAGCGTCTTGATATAGACGACCTTGAGCAGGTTCTGCACCTCGGGCGGCATCGGCCCGAAGCGATCGATCATTTCCGCACCGAAGCCATCGATCTCCGACAGTTCCTGCACTTCGCCAAGGCGGCGATAGAGACCCATGCGCAGATGCAGATCCGGCACGTAGTTCTCCGGGATCATCGTGGTGATGCCGACGGAGATCTGTGGCGACCAGCCCGTATCGACGACGTCGTCCTCACCCTTCACCTCCGCAACCGCCTCTTCCAGCATCTGCTGGTAAAGCTCGAAACCGACTTCCTTGATGTGACCAGACTGCTCCTCGCCGAGAAGATTGCCGGCGCCGCGGATGTCGAGGTCGTGGCTTGCCAGCTGGAAACCGGCGCCCAACGTATCGAGCGACTGCAGCACCTTGAGGCGACGGTCCGCCATCTGGGTGAGCGTCTTGTTGACTGGCAGCGTGAACAGCGCGAACGCCCGAACCTTCGAGCGCCCAACGCGGCCACGCAGCTGATAGAGCTGCGCCAGTCCGAACATGTCGGCCCGGTGCACGATCAGTGTATTCGCAGTCGGCACGTCGAGACCGGATTCGACGATCGTGGTCGAGAGAAGCACATCATACTTGCCGTCGTAGAAGGCATTCATGATGTCTTCCAGCTCGCCGGCAGCCATCTGGCCATGCGCAACCGCGACCTTGAGTTCCGGCACGTCCGACTGCAGGAATGCCTGGATATCGGCAAGATCCGCCAGCCGCGGGCAGACGTAGAAACTCTGGCCGCCGCGGTAATGCTCTCGCATCAGCGTCTCGCGGATGACGAGCGGATCAAACGGCGAGATGAAGGTTCGCACAGCCATGCGGTCGACCGGCGGCGTGGTGATCAGCGACAGTTCGCGAACGCCCGTCATGGCCAACTGCAGCGTCCGCGGGATCGGCGTCGCAGACAGCGTCAGCACATGCACGTCGGTCTTCATGTCCTTCAGCCGTTCCTTGTGCTTGACCCCGAAATGCTGCTCCTCGTCGATGATCAGCAGGCTCAAGTTCGCGAACTGGATGCTGTTGCCGAGCAGCGCATGGGTGCCGACGACGATATCGACCTTGCCCTCGGACAATTCCTTCTTCGTCAGCGCCAGTTCCTTTGCCGGCACAAGACGCGAGGCCTGTGCAATCCGGATCGGCAGCCCGCGGAAGCGGTTGGTGAAGGTCTTGAAATGCTGGCGTGCCAGCAGGGTCGTCGGAACGACAACCGCAACCTGGGCGCCGTTCATCGCGGCAAAGAAGGCTGCGCGCAACGCCACTTCTGTCTTGCCGAAACCGACGTCGCCGCAGACGAGGCGATCCATCGGCCGTCCCGCGGCCAGATCGTCCCGCACGGCCTCGATCGCCGTTGCTTGGTCTTCCGTCTCGTCATAGGGGAAACGGGCGGCGAACTCGTCGTAGAGCCCTTCCGGCGTTGCCAGAACCGGTGCACGGCGCACCATGCGTGTGGCAGCGATGCGGATGAGGTCGCCGGCCATATCGAGCAGGCGCTTCTTGAGCTTGGCCTTGCGAGCCTGCCAGGCGCCACCACCAAGCTTGTCGAGATTGGCTTCGGCCGCATCCGACCCGTAGCGTGACAGAAGGTCGATGTTTTCGACGGGCAGGAAGAGCTTGGCCTGATCCGCATAATGCAGTTCCAGGCAGGCACGCGGCGCGCCGGCTGCCTCGATCGTGATCAGGCCGACAAACTTGCCGATACCGTGTTCGGCGTGGACGACGAGCGACCCTTCGTCGAGACCCGCAACTTCGGTGAGGAAATCGGCACCGCGCTTGCGACGCTTGCCGCGCCGAACCATGCGGTCGCCGAGAATATCCTGCTCGCCGATCACGGCGATATCGCCCGTCTCGAAACCCGCCTCCAGGCTCATCACGGCGGACGCCGCCTCGCCTTTTTCAAGCTTCCGCAGGTCCGACAGCTTCTCGATCGGCTTGATACGCTTCAGGCCGCGTTCGTCCAGCACCTGCAGCAGGCGGTCAAGCGAGCCGGCAGACCAGCCCGTGATCAGAACCTTCGTGCCTTCGGCGCGCTTGTCGGCAATGTGCTTGACGACGAGATCGAAAATGTTGACGCGAACGTCGCTGTCGGAATCGTGCTCCTGGGTCTCGGACCCGGTCTCCGCCTGACTTTTCGCCCAACGCGGCCCCGTATGGGCATCCAGCGTCAAGACCGGACGACCGGCCGAATCCATCTCGTTGAAGGGCGTGAGCCTGATGGCCGCGACCTCATCGAGCGTTTCCGCAAACGACTTGCCGTCGAGATAGAGCTGGCCCGGCGATACCGGCTTGTAGGGCGTCGCCTGTGCGGCGGCACCCTTGCCCAGGCTCGCCTGATCGCGGCGTGCCTCGAAGTAGTCGGTGACGAGCTTTGAGCGCTCAGTCGCCGCTTCGCGTGCATTGTGATCCGTGACGATCCGGAAACCGCGCAGATAGTCGAACGCGGTCTCGAGCTTCTCGTAAAACAGTGGCAGCCAGTGTTCCATGCCGGCGTAGCGACGTCCCTCCGACACGGCCTGATAGAGCGCATCGTCACGGTTCGCAGCCCCGAACATCGACAGATAGTTCGTGCGGAAGCGGCTGATCGTATCAGGCGTCAGCGTCACTTCGCTCATCGGGTTGAGGTCGAGCGAGCGGGCCTGGCCCGTCGTGCGCTGGCTTGCCGGATCGAAGGACCGGATCGTTTCCAGCGTGTCACCGAAGAAATCCAGCCGCACCGGTTCTTCCGAACCCGGCACGAACACATCGAGAATACCGCCGCGCACCGCGAATTCGCCGACTTCACGAACCGTGGAAACGCGGTCGAAGCCGTTGCGCTCAAGCCGCGCGGCAATATCGTCCATCCGGATCACGTTGCCGGGCTTGGCCGAAAACGCCAGGCTTTCGATCACCGAGGCGGGCGCGATCTTCTGCAACATCGCATTGACGGTGACGAGCACGATTGCAGGATGCGGCTTCTTGGCATGCGCGATCAGCCCCGACAGGGCGGCCAGTCTCCTTGCGGAGACATCGGCACTCGGCGACACGCGGTCATAGGGCAGACAGTCCCAGGCCGGCAGCGACAGAACCGGAATTTCCGGCGCAACGAAGGACAGCATCTGCTCCAGATCCGGCATCCTCTGGCCGTCGGAGAGAACGTAGGCAACCGACTGTCCGGCCCGCGCCAGTTCCGCCAGAACAAGCGGTTCGGTGCCGGCCGGCACACTGCCGATGGTCAGCGGTGTTGAGGCCGCCGCGATCTTCTTCGCGTTAAATCCGGAAATCATTGGCCGAGTTTCTCTTGCAACGACTCTCTGGTCACGGGATCGAAATCCGGCTTGTAGGCGGCGATACGCGCAAACAGCGGCGTATTGCGTTCCTCGGGCAGCGCCATAGCGCCGGTGATCCAGGCGTGCAGGTCGTGGTCTTGCTCATCCATGATCACTTCAAACTCGTCCAGTTCCGTATCGGAGAGGTTGGAAATCTCCGCCTCGGCGAAGCTGCCGAACACGAGATCCATCTCGCGAATACCGCGATGCCAGCAGCGATAGAGAATACGTCGGCGACGGGGGTCGAGATCCGCGCTGGTGCGTGCCAATCCAGTCATAAGCCAGGTCCCTGTTTTGCGGTTCATATAGGATTGTTTTCGGCTCGCGTCACCTTGCCAAATGGGCAAAACTTGCGCCATTTAGCCAACCATGCGTCCTGCCATACTCGATCCGCTGTTTGCCTCCGTCTCATCGCTGCCCGGCGTCGGCCCGAAGATCGCCGACCTGATCGCGCGCGTCACCGGACGCGAGGATGCGGAAGACTGCCGGGTCGTCGATCTCCTGTTCCACGCGCCCACCTCGCTGATCGATCGCCGCAACCGTCCGGGCATCGCGCTCGCGCCGCAGGGAGCGATCGTCACCATCGAGGGACGCGTCGACCGGCATCAACCTCCACCGGCCAGAACCAACCAGCCCTACCGGGTCTTCCTGCACGACGAGACGGGCGAACTCGCCCTCACCTTTTTCCGCGCAAAGGGAGACTGGCTGCACAAGACGCTTCCGGTCGACGAACAGGTGATGGTCAGCGGCAAGGTCGACTGGTTCAACGGCCGCGCCTCGATGATCCATCCGGATTTCATGGTGAAGGTATCGGAAGCCGAAAACCTGCCGCTTGTGGAACCAGTCTATCCTATGACCGCGGGCCTCTCTTCGAAGACATTCCGCCGGACGATTGAAGCTGCAATCGCGCGCCTGCCCCAGTTCCCGGAATGGGCGGATTTGAGCCTCACGCAGCGTGAGGGCTTTCCTACCGTAACGGAAGCCTTTCAGGAACTGCACGATCCGCGGGACGAAACGGATATCGATCCCCAGTCCAAGGCCCGTCGACGCTTGGCCTATGACGAATTTCTCGCAGGCCAGGTGTCGCTCGCGTTGGTGCGCCAGAAGATCCGCAAAGTGCCGGGACAGCCGATCCGGGTAAAGGGCGAGCTTGCCGCCAGGCTCGTTGCCGCGCTGCCCTTTTCGCTGACGCCCAGCCAGAAATCCTCCGTCGAGGATATTACCAAGGACATGGCAGGCGAAGACCGCATGCTGCGGCTGCTGCAGGGCGATGTCGGCGCCGGCAAGACGCTCGTGGCCCTGCTCGCGATGGCAGCCGCCGTCGAAGCAGGCGGCCAGGCCGTTCTGATGGCACCGACTGAAATCCTCGCCCGCCAGCACTTTTCGACCATCTCGAAACTGGCCGGCGCCGCCGGCGTCACGGTCGAACTTCTGACCGGCCGCACCAAGGGTCGCGAACGCGAAGCAATCGTCGAGCGCATCGCCTCGGGCGAGGCCCAGATCGTGATCGGCACCCACGCGCTGTTCCAGGATACCGTGAGCTATCACAGCCTGATGCTGGCCGTCGTCGATGAGCAGCATCGGTTCGGCGTGCATCAGCGTCTGCGTCTGACCGCCAAGGGCATATCCCCGCATATGCTCGTCATGACCGCGACGCCCATCCCGCGCACGCTGGTGTTGGCAGCCTTCGGCGACATGGACGTGTCCAAGCTGACCGAAAAGCCGGCCGGCAGAAAGCCGATCCAGACCGTGACGATCCCGACCGAACGGATCGGCGACGTCGTCGGCCGCCTGCGCAGCGCCGTCGCAGAGGGAAAGAAGGCCTACTGGATCTGCCCGCTGGTCGAAGAATCGGATGTATCAGAACTCATGTCGGCCGAGGAGCGCTACGCGGTACTGGCCCGCGAACTCTGTGCCGACAATGTCGGCCTCGTGCATGGCCGAATGGCCGGACCGGAAAAAGACGCCGTCATGAGCGCCTTCAAGAACGGCGAGATCCGCCTGCTTGTCGCAACCACCGTCGTCGAGGTCGGCGTCGACGTGCCCGATGCGACGATCATGGTGATTGAACATGCGGAGCGGTTCGGTCTGGCGCAGCTCCACCAGTTGCGTGGGCGTGTGGGGCGTGGAGACGAAGCCTCCACCTGCATTCTTCTCTACAAGGGACCACTCAGCGAGACCGGCCACGCGCGCCTGTCGATTCTCCGCGACAGCGAGGACGGATTTCTGATCGCCGAGGAAGACCTGAAACTGCGTGGCGAGGGAGAGCTCCTCGGCACCCGCCAGTCAGGCACGCCAGGGTTCAAGATCGCAAGCCTCGAAGCACACGCGGATCTTCTCGAGATCGCCCGCAAGGACGCGACCTACCTCCTCGATCGAGATCCGGACCTCACAAGCGAACGCGGCGAGGCCGTACGCGCCCTGCTCTATCTACATCGACGCGACGAAGCGATCCGCTTCCTGCGCGCAGGCTAAAGGGCGGTCGGCGGAGTGGTAACAGTGGGCATGTCCTGCGGTGCCGGCAGGATCGGGACCTCGCCCGGCTTCGGCGTATAGGCCGGCGATATAAGCCCACCCGAGATCAACAGTTTGGCGCCCTCTTCCGGCGTCATGTCGAGCATGATGATCTGGCTTTTGCGCACGAACATCAGGAAACCTGCCGTCGGAACAGGCGTCGGTGGCATGAAGACTGCCACCATTTCCTCGCCATCTGCGTTGAGCTTCTCCGCAATTTCGCCCTGTGCGTCGCCGGCAATAAACACCAGCACCCAGGTGCCGGGTGTCGGAAACTCCACCATGCCGCACTTCTTGAAGGACGTGGACTGTTCCTTCAGGACCGTCTCGAGGATCTGCTTGACGCTCTTGTAGATCGTCCGGATAAGCGGCATCTGGTTGAGGATCGACTCACCGAAACTGACGATCGAGCGACCGATCAGGTTCCTGCCGAGAAAGCCGATGATGGTGATCATCACCATCGCCAGCAGCAGACCGGTGCCGGGAATCGTTACATCGAAGTAATATTGGGGGTCGTAACGCTGCGGGATGTAGGGCGTTACCCAGCTATCGGCCCAGTCGATGAAGGTAAAGGTAAGCCATATGGTGATCGCCAAAGGCGCGCATATGATCAGGCCTGTCAGGAAGTTGTTTCTGAGCCGACCGGCCAGCGATAAGCGCTCTGGGCTGTCGCTCATGAAAATTCCTTACCTGTGACTTGCATTGTCGCATTCATCGAATGCGACAATGCAAGATGCAATGCTGCGATGCAAGGGAAAGCAACCCTTTCCCGATCACTCCACAGTGACGGATTTGGCGAGGTTGCGAGGCTGATCGACATCGGTGCCCATAAACACGGCCGTGTGGTAGGCAAGCAGCTGGATCGGCAGCGAAAAGATCATCGGTGAAATGATTTCGTCTACATTCGGCAGCACGATCGTCGCCATCGTCGGAAGTTTCGAGGCAGCGGCCCCCTTCTCGTCGGTGATAAAGATGATCTTGCCGCCGCGCGCCGCCACTTCCTGCATGTTCGAAACGGTCTTTTCGAAGAACCTGTCATGCGGCGCAATGACGATGACCGGCATGTGCTCGTCAATCAGGGCGATCGGTCCGTGCTTCAGTTCGCCGGCTGCGTAGCCTTCCGCGTGAATGTAGGAGATTTCCTTGAGTTTCAGAGCACCTTCCAGTGCAAGCGGATAGCTCGTGCCGCGACCAAGATAGAGCACATCCTTGAAGCGCGAAAGCTCTCGCGAAAGCGCCTCGATCTGCGGCTGGATGTCGTTCAATACCCGGCTCATGATTCGCGGCATCTCGGCTAAGTGCTTTACCATCGCCTTCTCGTCGCTCTCCGTCACCGTGCCCCGGACGCGACCGGCGCCGATCGAAAGCGCCGCCAGAACCGCGAGCTGGCAGGTGAACGCCTTGGTCGAGGCGACACCTATCTCCGGTCCTGCGAGAATTGGAAACACTGCATCCGATTCGCGCGCGATCGTCGATTCGCGTACGTTGACGATGGCGCCGATCTTCAGGCCCTGTTCCTTGCAATAGCGCAGGGATGCGAGCGTATCGGCTGTCTCGCCGGACTGCGAGATGAACAGCGCGGCCTGGCTGGGCGACAGCGGCAGTTCGCGGTAGCGGAATTCCGAGGCGACGTCGATTTCGACGGGAAGGCGAGCGTATCGTTCGAACCAGTATTTACCGATGAGACCGGACAGATAGGCCGTACCGCAGGCGGAGATCGCAAGACCGGACACCGTCGAGAAATCAATCGCCGTATCCGTCGGCTTCACCGTGTTGGTGGCAAAGTCGATGTAATGGGCAAGCGCGTGAGAAATGATCTCCGGCTGCTCATAAATCTCCTTCTCCATGAAATGGCGATGGTTGCCCTTGTCGACCATGAAGGTCGCGGCCTGCGAGATCTGGCTCTTGCGGGTAACCGGCCGGCCTTCGTAATCGATGACGTCGAGACGATCATGGGTGATGATGGCGCAGTCGCCATCGACCAGATAGGTGATCTCGTTGGTAAAGGGCGACAGCGCAATTGCGTCCGATCCTAAGAACATCTCGCCCCGGCCATGACCGACGGCAAGCGGCGGTCCGAATCGCGCCGAAAAGATCGTGCCGGGCTCGTCCTCGAACATTACGACCAGCGCATAGGCGCCGGAAACGCGGTTGAGCATGGCAAGCATCGCTTCGCGGTGCCCCAGGCCTTCGCGCGTGTAATGCGCCAGCAGATGTGCCACGACTTCCGTATCCGTCTGGCTGGTGAACACAGCCCCGTCGGCGATCAGGGCGTCCTTGAGTTCGGAGAAATTCTCGATGATGCCGTTATGAACAACCGCGACTCCGTCGACGAAATGCGGATGCGCGTTCGTCTCGTTCGGCACGCCATGCGTCGCCCAGCGGGTATGGGCAATGCCGATCATGCCCGGCAGCGGCTCTCCATCGAGCTTCTTTTCGAGGTTGAACAGCTTGCCCTCGGCGCGGCGGCGATCGAGCTTGCCCTCGTGGATGGTGGCGACGCCGGCGGAATCATAGCCGCGGTATTCCAGCCGCCGCAACGCCTCGACCAGACGCGTCGCTACCGGCTCCTGGCCCACGATCCCGACAATCCCGCACATATAGGCCTCTCCAATTCTTCTCGTTCGATCGCGAAGTCCTAGCCGATTGCCCTCGCCGTGCAATCACCGGCGCGGTCACTTTCGATGTCGAACAGTAACGCGAAATCCTTAATGGGTCGGACCTGCCGCTGCGGCCTGTTCGAAGCAGTTCTTGCCCCTCCCGCAGCGACGGATCCTTCCGTCTTCAATGTGGCCCCGTACGGCTACTTCGCCTTCGATGCCCTGATCGCCAGCGCCCGCTCGCGAATGACCTTCGCGCGGCCCGGCTTCACGTCCTGCCGGGCGCGACCAAGGGCCAGCGCATCGTCAGGCACATCCTCGGTAATCACACTGCCTGACGCGACATAAGCCCCGTCGCCGATCGACACCGGCGCAACCAATGACGAATTCGACCCGATAAAGCTGTTCGCGCCGATCCGGGTCTCATGCTTGTTGACGCCGTCATAGTTGCAGGTGATCGTGCCGGCACCGATATTGGCATGCGCGCCGATGACGGCATCGCCGATATAGGTGAGGTGGTTCACCTTGGCGCCCTCGCCCACCTTGCCGTTCTTCACCTCGCAGAAATTGCCGACTTTCGAACCCTCGGCGAGATCAGCCCCGGGGCGAAGCCGTGCGAATGGCCCGACTGTCGCACCCGAACTGACATGCGCACCTTCAATATGGGAGAATGCGTGAATGACAGCACCGCTATCGATCGTCACGCCCGGCCCGAACACGACATTCGGCTCGATCAGCGCGTCCTGTCCGATCTGCGTGTCGAAAGCGAGGAAAACGGTTTCCGGCGCAATCATCGTCACACCAGACACCATCAGTTCGTGGCGGCGGCGTTCCTGCCACAGGCGCTCGATGTAAGCCAGTTCTGCCCGGTTGTTGCAGCCCGTCAGTTCCGTTTCGGGCGCATCCACCGCAACGACCTTGCCGCCGTTCGCCCGGGCGATCTCCACGAGATCCGTCAGGTAGTACTCGCCCTTGGCATTGGCATTGCCGATCTGTTCGAGAAGGGCCAGAGCCTTGGCGCCGTTGATTGCCATCAGGCCGCTATTGCACCAGGTGACCTTGCGTTCCTCGTCAGTCGCATCCTTCTCCTCGCGGATGGCGACAAGCTCACCATTCTCCACCAGAAGACGCCCGTAGCCGGTCGGCTTGTCTGTGTGGAAGCCGATGACCACGACATCGGCGCCATTCTGCAACTCAGCCCGAGCGGCCATGAACGGGGCAGCGGTGATCAGCGGCACGTCCGCATAGGCCACCAGAACGTCGTCGAAGCCTTCGGCGATGGCGTCACGGGCCGCGAGAACTGCATGTCCGGTGCCGAGCCGCTCTTTCTGCAGGAAGGCTTTGACCGATACCCCGTCGATCGCACCTGCCTTGGCGACCTTGTCCGCATCCCGACCGACGACCAGTGCTGCGTCCGTCATGCCGGCCGAAGCGACCGCTGCCATCACATGCGCGATCATCGGCCGCCCGGCGACCGAATGCAGCACTTTCGACATGGACGATTTCATTCTCGTACTGTCGCCAGCGGCAAGAATGACGGCAAGGCAGGAACGGCTCATTTCAGAATCTCCTTCGGCGATCGCCGCCTGTGTAGCAGCAAGTGTCTTGAAGGGCGATAAACGGCATATGTCCAGAAGAAACAAAAAGGGCGCCGATGAGGGCGCCCTTTGGAATTCAGCTTATAGACGAGCTCACTTCGGCAGCTGGTCGTCCACGCCCTGGATGTAGAAGTTCATGCCGAGCAGAACGCCGTCCTCGGCCTTTTCGCCGGCCTTCAGCCACTCAGAACCGTCCTGTTTGTTGATCGGGCCGGTGAACGGATGCAGTTCGCCGGACTTGATCTTGGCTTCGGTCTCTTCGGCCATCGCCTTCACGTCGTCAGGCATGTTGGTGTAGGGCGCCATCGTGAGAATGCCGTCCTTCAGGCCGTCCCAGATCTGCTCCGACTTCCAGGAACCGTCGAGAAGCGCCTTGGTGCGCTTGATGTAATAGGCGCCCCAGGTGTCGACGATCGCGGTCAGCTGCGTCTTCGGGCCGGCGGCGATCATGTCGGAGGCCTGACCGAATGCGAAAATGCCGCGTTCGGCTGCAACCTGCATCGGTGCCGTCGTGTCAGTGTGCTGGGTCAGGATATCGACGCCCTGGTCGACCAGTGCTTTGGCAGCATCGGCTTCTTTGCCCGGGTCGAACCAGGTGTTCGCCCATACGACCTTGAGCTTGAAATCAGGATTGACCGACTTCGCGCCCAGTTCGAAAGCATTGATGCCCATCACCACTTCCGGGATCGGGAAGGATGCGATGTAGCCGGCAACGCCCTTCTTCGACATTTTCGCAGCGATCTGGCCCTGGATATAACGGCCTTCGTAGAAGCGCGAATTGTAGGTCGCGAGGTTCGGACCAGCCTTGAAGCCGGTTGCATGTTCGAACTTCACGTCCGGGAATTTCGCGGCAACCTTCACGGTCGCATCCATGAAGCCGAACGAGGTCGTGTAGACGATCGCGCAACCGGAGCGGGCCATGCGCTCGATCGCACGTTCGGCATCCGGACCTTCCGGCACGCTTTCGAGGAACGGCGTCTCGATCTTGTCGCCAAGTGCCTTTTCTAGCTCGATACGGCCGCGATCATGCGCCTGGGTCCAGCCGCCATCGGTCTTGGAACCGACATAGATAAAGCAGACCTTCTTCTTTTCCTGGGCCTGCGCGCCGGTCGAGAAACCACCCAGAAGGGCGGCCGACGCGGCTAGGGCGATAATCAGTTTCTTCATTTCCTAAACCTCTATTGGCTTGAAGACGGGGTGTGCTTACCGCGGTCACCGATCGGGGACGAATGCCTTTCCGAGCGAAGCCGGCGTATTGATGAGCGTCGTGCGACGATTATGCGAGATGATGATGAGGACGACAATAGTCGCCACGTAAGGAAGTGCGGACAGAACCTGGGACGGAATGCCGATACCGAACGCCTGCGCATGCAGCTGCCCGATCGTCACGGCCCCGAAAAGATAGCCGCCGGCGAGAACCCGCCATGGCCGCCACGAAGCAAAGACGACGAGCGCAAGTGCAATCCAGCCGCGTCCAGCCGACATGTTTTCCACCCATTGCGGCGTATACACAAGCGACAGCTGCGCACCGGCAAGACCCGCACAGGCGCCACCGAACAGCACTGCCAAATAGCGCGTGCGGATGACGTTGATGCCGAGCGCATGCGCCGATCCGTGGTTGTCGCCGATCGCGCGAAGCTTCAGGCCGCGACGGCTATTGAACAGGAACCAGTTGATGCCGATGACAAGCGCGATAGACAGATAGAAGGTGAGATCCTGCGCGAAGAGAACGCGGCCGAAAAAGGGAATATCGGACAGGAGCGGAATGACGATCGGCTGCAGCTTGATGCCCGGCTGGCCGACGAAACTCTCGCCGAGCTGGCCGGAAATGCCGAGACCCAGGATCGTCAGCGCCAGTCCCGTCGCCACCTGGTTTGCCACCAGCGTCAGCGTCAGGAACCCGAACAGCAGCGAGAACAGCCCACCGCCGACAATGCCGGCGACGATGCCGATATAGGGCGAACCGGTCATCTGCGTCGCCGCAAAGGCGCAGACGGCGCCCATGATCATCATGCCTTCGACGCCGAGGTTGAGCACACCTGCACGTTCGGTGACGAGCTCGCCGAGCGCTGCGATGACGAGCGGCGTTGCGGCAGTGATGACGGTGAGAAGGATCGCCTCGAACATCAGCCCTTTGCCTCCGCCTGGCTTCCGGCAAAGATCAGCCGGATGCGGTAATGGATCAGCGTATCGCAGGACAGAACGAAGAACAGCAGCAGGCCCTGGAAGACGCGGCTGACCTTGTCGGAAATCCCGATCGAAAGCTGGGCTGCCTCACCGCCGAGATAGGTGAGCGCCAGAACGAGGCCCGACGCGATGATCCCGAGCGGATTGAGACGCCCCAGAAACGCGACGATGATCGCGGTGAAACCGTATCCGGGCGAAATCGACGGCTGCACGTGACCGATCGAACCGGATACTTCCGAGATCCCCGCAAGCCCGGCAAGCCCGCCGGAGACCAGCATCGAGAACCACACCATCCGACGCGCCGAAAAGCCGGCGAAACGCCCTGCCCGTTCCGACTGGCCGAGCACCTGAACCTCGAAACCCTTCAACATGAAGCGCATCATGAACCAGAGCGCGACAGCGGCAATGATCGCGAACGCAAAGCCCCAATGGGCCCGGCCGGAGGCCAGCATTTCCGGCAGCACCGCCTCGATCTGGAAGCTCTTCGTCTGTGGAAAATTATAGCCCTGCGGGTCGCGCCAAGGGCCGCGGACCAGCCAGTCGAGAAACAGCTGCGCGATATAGACCAGCATCAGGCTGGTCAGGATCTCGTTGGTGTTGAACCGCGTCTTCAAAAGCGCCGGAATGCCCGCGTAAAGCGCGCCGCCGGCAATGCCCATCAGAAGCATCAGCGGCAGGATCATCGGCGAGTGCCACTCGGGATAGAGAACCGGCAGGATTGAACCTGTGATCGCCCCGATCGTGAACTGGCCCTCGGCGCCGATATTCCAGTTGTTAGAGCGGTAACAGATCGAAAGCCCGACCGCGATCAGGATCAGCGGTGCCGCCTTGACGGCCAGCTCATGCAGCGACCAGACTTCCAGAAGCGGCTCGATAAAGAAACTGTAGAGCGCCGAGCCCGGGTTCTTGCCGAGCGCCCAGAACAGGATCGCCCCGCCGATCAGTGTCAGCACCAGCGCCAGTAGCGGCGAAAGAACCGAAAACAGTGTCGAGACCCGGGCACGCTTTTGCAGTTCAATGCGCATGCGTTGCCTCCGGCGAGGACGGCATGGCGTCAGGGTTCGAATGGCTCTCATGGATGCCACCCATCATCAGCCCGATCCGCTCCAGCGACAGGCTGCCGACCGGATGCGGCTCCGACAATTTGCCCTCCGAGATAACAGCGATATTGGTTGCCACCTCGAAAATCTCATCAAGGTCCTGGCTGATCACGACGACGGCGGAGCCGGATTTCGCGAGATCGATCAGCGCCTGACGGATGCGGCTCGCAGCACCGGCATCGACGCCCCAGGTCGGCTGGTTGACGATCATGATCGAAGGCTGGCGATCGAGTTCGCGCCCCACGACGAATTTCTGCAGATTGCCTCCCGAAAGCGAGCCGGCCAGCGGATCCTCTCCACTCTTGCGCACGTCCATCTGCTGGCAGATGCGTTTGGTGGCAGAGCGGATCGCACCGGAACGCACGATCGACGCCAGACCGCCCGACAGGAATGCCTTCCGGTCCGGCTGGCTGCGCGCCAGAAGCAGATTGTCGGTCAGCGACATGCCGGGCACGGCAGCATGACCATGCCGCTCCTCCGGCACGAAACTGGCACCGAGCAACCGCCGGCCATTGATGCCCGTGCGACCCACGGACTTGCCGCGGACCTTGATCCGGTCATCATCGGCAACCGGATATTCGCCCGACAGCGCGTCGAATAGTTCGCTCTGGCCATTGCCCGCAATGCCCGCAATCGCGAGGATTTCGCCCGCCCTAACGCGCATAGAAATGTTCTTGAGACTGACCGCGAATGGCGAGCGCGCCCTCACTGTCAAATCGGTGACATCGAGCTGAATGTCGCCAAGCGCCACCGTCTCGTCCCGATGCACCGCGGCAACTTCCGTCCCCACCATCATCCGGGCAAGTGACGCTGGCGTCTCCTGCCTCGGATCGCAGGCGCCGGTCACCTTGCCGTGGCGAAGAACGGTGGCGCGGTCGCAGATGCGACGCACTTCTTCCAGCCGGTGGCTGATATAAAGCACCGAGCGGCCCTCGGCCTTCAGCTTGAAGAGCGTCTCGAACAACCGGTCCGCTTCCTGCGGCGTGAGCACGGAGGTCGGCTCGTCGAGAATGATCAGCTTCGGGTTCTGGAGGAGAGCCCGCACGATCTCGATCCGCTGGCGTTCACCGACCGAAAGGTCTGCCACATGCGCATAAGGATCAAGCGGCAGTCCGTACGCCTTGGAAAGCGAGGCAGCCTCTTCGGCGATCTTGGCAAGCGGCGTTTTCGGATCGAGAGACAAGGCAATGTTTTCGGCAACCGTCAGCGCTTCGAACAGCGAGAAGTGCTGAAACACCATGCCGATGCCGAGCTGCCGGGCTTCCCCAGGCGAACCAATCGTCACCGGGTTCCCCTGCCAGACAATCTGCCCGCCCGATGGCTGAAGCACGCCGAACAGCATCTTGACGAGAGTGGATTTGCCGGCACCGTTTTCGCCGAGCAGCGCATGGATTTCACCCGGCGCGATATCGAGATCGATACCACTGCACGCAGCAAAATCGCCGAACAGCTTCGTCAGTCCACGGACCGACAAAAGCGAAGCAGCCTGCTCGCTCTCGGAAAAAGTCACGACGTCCCCTCGTTCACCCGCGCGCCCGGTCTTGAGTGCCGGTATTTCCGCGTCGCAGTTATTTCAAATGCTGAACCCGTCCGGTCTGACGGGATACTGGGTTGATATTGATACCGTTTTTGTTGCCTTGCACAACAGCAAAGAGACGCGTTGCGAAAAAACGCAGCTATTTTCCAAGACCTGGAAAAAGCTGCATGATGCCGCCGATGCAATAGAGATAAAGACTGCTGATCACGACGCCCCAGACGAGCCAGTCCGGTGACTGGAAATGCAGGAGCAGCGAGTAGCCGGCGAGCGCGCACCAGAGCAGGCAGATCCCGAGATTGAGCGGCCGAAGGCGCTTGACGCGCACGGGATGGAGGAAATTGATCGGCAGGAAAGTGGCAACCACGGATACGGAGACCACGATCATGGCCGTCGTCGCACTGGCATCGATGACGAACAGCGTCAGTACCACCATGTTCCAGACGACCGGGAAACCGGAGAAGAAATACTCGTCGGTCTTCATGCCCATGTCGGCATAGTAGATCGCACTCGAAACGACGATGGCGCCGGCCGCAACGAATGACCAGGGTTCGCCGATCATTCCACTTTGATAAAGCGCAAAGGCCGGTAGGAGAACGTAAGTCACGTAATCAATGATATTGTCGAGCGTATCGCCCGACCAGTTCGGCAGGACTTCCTTCACATGCACCTTGCGCGCAATCGGTCCGTCGATCCCGTCAACCAGAAGTGCCAGCCCCAGCCACCAGAACATGTCGACAAATCGATGTTCTGCCGCAGCCACGACACCGAGGAATGCCAGGAAGGATCCTGACGCCGTCAGGAGATGCACGGAGAAAGCCCGGATTTCCGCGTAAGGGACGTTCCGATAATTGAATAGTCGCCTGAACACGCGTCCCCCGCCTTTCCGTGAAGCCTGCGAGATATGCGGCCAATTGTCCCCGTTTGCAACTGCGCATGCCGGCGCACACCTGATTATGACCGGGAAAACCAGGATTTCTCTCGATCCCTCGTGGGCAGCGCGTGGCGAATCTGGCGCTGCTACGGCTGGAATTACGGCCAGCACTCTATAAATACGGTGAGAGCGAATGGCTCCGGAGGTGACAGATGCACGAGTTCGAAATTGCCGTCGTTGGCGGCGGCCTGACAGGATCGGTAGCGGCGCTGGCTTTTGGTCGAGCCGGCCGCAAAGTCGCGCTGATTTCGCCGGCATCCGAGCGAGACGATGGGCGCACGACCGCGCTGATGGATCAATCCATCCGCCTGCTGGATCGACTGGGCCTATGGGATATCATCGCACCCTCGGCAGCACCGCTGTCGATCATGCAGATCGTCGACGGCACGACGCGGCTGCTGCGCGCGCCCACCACCCAGTTTCGCGCACAGGATGTCGGCCTTTACGCATTCGGCTACAACATTCCCAACAACGCTCTGTCTCCGGCGCTGGAAAAGGCGATCGACCTTGAGCCGAACGTGATCCGGTTCACCCATCAGGTCGACGCGTTTGATTTCTACGGTGATCGCGCCAGCCTTACCTTGTCGGACGGCTCGTCGATGTCCGTCGATCTGGTCATTGGATCGGACGGGCGCAAGTCGAGCACGCGCGAGGCCGCCAGGATAGGTGTCCGCCGCTGGTCCTACCCACAGTCCGCCCTGGTGATGAACTTTGCCCACACGGTGCCGCATCACAACGTTTCGACGGAATTCCATACAGAAACCGGACCGTTCACCCAGGTTCCCCTGCCCGGTTCCTGCTCCAGCCTCGTCTGGGTGGTTCGGCCTGACGAAGCCGAGCGATTGATGGCGACCGATCTCGACCAGCTGTCGCAGCTCGTCGAAGACCGCATGCAGTCGATGCTCGGCAAGGTGACCGTCGAAGCCGCCCCGCAGGCCTGGCCGCTTTCGAGCCTGATGGCAGACCGGTTCGGCAAGGGTCGTGTCGCACTTGTCGGCGAAGCCGCGCATGCCTTCCCCCCGATCGGCGCTCAGGGCCTCAACCTGTCGCTGCGTGACATCATCACGCTGAGCGATCTGGTGACGGACGAACCGGACAGACCGATTGGCGCGGATATCGGCGATCGTTTCAACCGGAGCCGCCGCCCCGATATCATGACCCGCACCTTCGGTGTCGATCTGCTCAACCGCTCACTCCTGTCGGACTTCCTGCCCGTCCAGATGCTCCGCGCCGGCGGCCTCCAGGTCTTGAAGAACGCTCCGCCTCTTCGCAATCTGATGATGCGGGAGGGCATCGAACCGGGCCGCGGACTGCGCGAGATCTTTTCGGGCCTAAGGAAGCAAGCCCGCAGATAGAAAACCGGAATGGATGAGATAGAGGATCGCTGGCAGGGTGAAGACCGAGGCCAGCGTGATAATCAGGATGCTCGCCGACGCGCGCTCCTGCCAGACGCCATATTGCTGGCTGATGACGAAGACATTGGTGGCCGTCGGCAGGGCTGACAGCAACGTCGCCGAGTAGATCCAGACCGGTTCGAACCCGCCGATCAGCGACAGAACCGAAAACGTCGTCAGTGGCAGTACGATCAGCTTGAAGACGGCAATATAGCCGATCTCGGCCGGAACACGCCGCACCGGCCGCAGCGCCAGTGTCACACCCATTGCAAAGAGCGCGCAGGGCGCCGCCGCTTGCGCCAGATAATCGACAAGCCGCTGCACCGGCTCGGCCGGCTGCCACGCCATCGCGGCGAATGCAAAGCCGACAGCTGTCGAGATGATGAACGGGTGCAGCAGAACCTTGCGGGCGATATCGCCCGCCACCGCCAGCGGTGATCGACCGTCGCCGCCGGCTGCCGCCATCATGGCGGGTGCCACGATGAAATGGGCGGCGTTCTCGAAGCAGACGATCAGCGCCACCGGAACGGCAGCCGCTTCGCCGAAAGCGAGCAGTGCAAGCCCCGGCCCCATATATCCGATGTTGCCGTAAGCGCCGGCAAACGCCTGGATCGTGCAGTCCTCGAATGACGTCTTGCGGATCAGGAACCCGATCAGGAACACCACCGTGAAGATCAGATAGGTCGCGAAGATCTCGCCAAGAATGAAGTCGACCCGCGCCAGTTGCTCCATCGGCGTGCGCGAGACGAGCTTGAAGAACAGCGCCGGAAGTGCCGCATAGATGATGAACGTGTTCATCCATCCAAGCGCCTCGGCAGGTTGTTTGGTGACCTTTGCGGCCACGTAGCCGATCAAGATCAATCCGAAAAACGGTAGCAGCAAGCCGATGATGTCGCCCATGCCGCCTTCAATCCTTACCGCGGTTGTCCTTGAGGTCGTTCCGTTAGCCGATTTGCATCAAGATTGGAAAGGTCTGTTGGAACCAGATCGCGGCTGACGTCACGAAACCGAAGATGAAAGCAAGACCCGTCAGGATCAGCAACACGCCCATCGCCTTCTCGACGTGACCGAGATGCCGTCGAAAGCGGGTGAGGAACCGCATGAAGGCACCGGAGAACCCGGCAGCGATCCAGAACGGCACCGCAAGACCGAGCGAATAGATCGCCAGAAGCATGGCGCCCTCGCCCACCGTATCGCGCGACGCTGCAACCCCGAGGATCGCTCCGAGAACGGGACCGATGCACGGCGTCCAGCCGAACGCGAAAGCCAGCCCCATCACGTAGGCGCCAGACAGCGTCGCCGGCTGTCCACCGCCATGAAACCGCGCCTCGCGCGCAAGCAGGCCGATCCGGAACACGCCGAGGAAATTCAGGCCCATGATGATGATGATCACGCCGCCGATCTTGGAGAGCAGGTCGAGATGCTGCCGGAGAAGAACACCGATCGTCGACGCACCGGCGCCAAGCGCAACGAACACGGTCGCAAAGCCGAGGGTGAAGAAGAACGCGGCCAAAAGAACCGCGCGGCGCGTATCCTTTGACCGCGACACGGCCGCATGCCCGTCGCGGAACTGGTCGACGGAAATCCCGGCCATGTAGCACAGGTAGGGCGGCACCAGCGGCAGGACGCAAGGGGAAAGAAACGATAGAGCGCCGGCAATCAAGGCACTCAGAAGAGAGATATCAGCAATCGACACGTTTTGGTCCGCAGGTTTTGATCGGAAGTTTCCCACCGTGGAATCGATTTCACCTAAGCATGCCGCGTCCGGAAAGCCAGTCACCTTTTTGCGCGCAGACGAAGCGGCGGGGAAAAGCGTTGAGGAACGCAATTTTGCACAGCTAGCGGGGTTGACCGCAAAGAGTGACCTGCATATGTTCCGCGCACTTTCAAAGGATGCCTCGGCAGTCTTTAGGGAGAGCGTAGCTCAGCTGGTAGAGCAACTGACTTTTAATCAGTAGGTCCAGGGTTCGAACCCCTGCGCTCTCACCATTTAAAAACGCCATGAACCCCTGCGCTACAGGGGTTTTGGACGACCCCGAGAAGACCAGCCTTCTCAACTGAATAATCCCATGAAGATCATTGTGGTGTCAGTTCGCTGACGGCTTCGTAGGCGTCACCGTACTGTTGCGAAGTTCTGACAAGCGTGAGGTTTATTGCGAACCCCGGTGACAACGCGCGATTATTGGCGTCATCGAAGTCGAACCATTGGACGACGGCGAGCGGAACGAATTTGCCATATCCGCATACAGCTCAAGGGCAGTATCCCGCAACCTCTGCAAGAGCAATTTCCCGTAGTGATGCACGGACCAGCGATCCGATTTCAATGAATTTAGAGAAATCTGCTTTTTCGCAAATACGCGTACAGTTGACACGCTACTTGAATAATAAGATTGGCCTATATTTACTGTTATTTAACTATCTTTTACTATCGTCTTAATTAATGTAATTAGCGGCAATTTAGTCGTTGCCAAGCGGGTTGAATAATGGATTTCGGATCGCATATGACATCCATTCGCGTAGCCGCCCCTCTCGTCATGCTCCTCCTTTCCGGCTGCGTGGTCGGACCGAACCATCAGGCGCCGGAAGTGTCCCTTCCTTCGAAGTTTGCCGAGGGTGCGCAGACGAGCAATGGCGACGTTTCCATGAAGGCTTGGTGGACGGCGTTTTCCGACACGCGCCTGAACGGCTACATGCAGACGGGCCTGTCGCAGAACCTCAGCGTTCTTCAGGCCCTGGAACGCATCAATCAGGCCCAGGCGTCCGTCGTCAGTGCCGGCGCCGGCGGTCTTCCGTCGCTCGATATCGATGCGCAGGGCGAGCGTAGCGGCACGAAGGACATCGGCGGGCGGCTCGGTCCAACATCGACCGCTCCGCAATCATCCGCCGTCGGTGGAGCCAGCGCGTCCTGGTTCCTGGATCTTTTCGGCCTTTACCGCCGCAGCAAGGAATCGGCTCTTGCCAGTCTCGACGCCGCCTATGCAAGCGTCGACATTGCGCGCCTGAGCCTGCTTTCGCAGGTTGCCGCAGCCTATATCGATGTTCGCTACTATCAGGAGCGTATCGCGATCACCAAAAAGAACCTCGGTTCTCGCCGTGAAACGCTTGATCTCACCAAGCTTCAGCTGGAAGCCGGTGCTGCCTCCAGACTGGATGTTGTTCAGGCCGAAGGTCTTGTGAACTCGACACTGTCAGAGCTGCCAGGTCTCGAGACCCAGTATCGCACCGCGGCGCATCGCATCGCGACGCTTCTCGGCATGCCGGCGTCCACACTGCTTCCTGAACTGCAGCGCGGTGCCCGCCAGCCGGTCGCCCGCTACAGCACCAAGACCGGCATTCCCGCCGACCTGATCCGCAATCGACCTGACATTCGTGCGTCCGAACGGCAGCTTGCCGCAGCCGTTGCGCAGATCGGCGTTGCCGAAGCACAGCTCTATCCGGCGATTACGCTCGGTGGCTCCATTTCGCCATCCTACACCCGCGTTGCCGGAAGCGGCGAAAGTGGCATCCTGTCCTGGTCCTTCGGTCCGGCCTTGTCTCTTCCGATCTTCGACGGCGGCGCCCTGCGTGCCAACGTCAAGTCGTCCGAATCGTCAGCCCGCGAAGCCTATCTGTCCTGGAAGCAGACGGTTCTCGATGCCGTTGAGGAAGTCGAGAACGCGCTTGCCGCCGTTGCCCGCGATGGCCGCACCGTGGCAGCGCTCCGTGCGACCGTGAAATCCTACGAGGAAGCTCTGCAGCTCGCAACCGCAAGCTATCGTGATGGCGCCTCCTCGCTGCTCGACGTTCTCGACGCACAGCGCGAAGTCTCCACCGCCCAGGCAAGCCTGGCCCAGGCCGTACAGCAGATGGCGCAGGACTATGTCTCGCTCAACGTCGCACTCGGCGGCGGTTATGCGGTTTCGAACGAGAACCCAAGCAACGAAGCCGTTCAGTCCGATAAGTAAGCGTGCTGACGCAGGCCGGGACACGGCACGTAAAAGGCCCCCGACTGAATCTCGAACGAATGCAAATGAGCCGTAACCGAGCGGGCACACCGGAGTTCACGACTGCGGCGCGCACAGATGATCTGCCTCGCGTTCCACCCAAAATACATTTCAAATAAGATATGTACAAATTTTGGAGATTATGTATCCAATCAAAAGAGATAGAATTATAAGGCGGAATTGAAGTCTAATTAAATGACGATGTAATATATTTTCGGATATTACAATCCGCCCCGCTGAAACTGGCAAGACACGTTCGTTGGTATGAAGGGACAGAGTTCTATGAAACGTGGAGCTAGCGTAGTGGGCGATATGCGGCTCGCCGTCGTATTGGATTTTGGACACTCTGCACGCGTTGTCTCGCAACCGAGAACGGCTAAGGGAGGAGTTCGCCAATGGGCATAGAGCCGCTCGGCATTTTCGTTGCTGCGATCGGAATTGTCAGCGTTTTTCTGGGATATCGCTCCGCCGCAATCATCTTCATGACGCTGGCAGTACTCGGTGCCGCAGCAACGTTAATCGTCGGCTCCTCGAGTATTCCACCCGCTCATCTTTTCATTCTATTCCTGGCTGCAGCGACTTTGTCGCACCGGCGTGAAGCTGGCTTGGCATTGCGCGCCATGGCATTTCCCCGTCCAGCCTTCTGGCTGGCTGGATTGCTTTTATACGGGGCTGCCACAGGTCTGTTCGCGCCTCGGCTGCTGGCAGGGGTCACACAGATAGTCCCGCTGGGTATCTCCGAGTATAACGCCGACGGCGGGACAGTTCCTCTGGGTCCCGTATCGAGCAACCTGACGCAGGCAGTCTACCTGACGGCGGACCTCATCTCATTTTGTCTGTTGGTCGCGATCGGCTCCACCCCCAAGGGCTTCGTTGCACTCGTCATCGGGCTGATTTCCTATGCGGCTGCCAATATCGTTTTCGGATTAATGGATCTGCTGGGCGGCCCTGTTGGGCAGGACCTGCTCGGCCTCATTCGAAACGCCCAGTATACGATGCGTGAGAACGACACCGTGGCTGGCGCCAAACGTGTCGTCGGATCTTGGCCGGAGGCATCAGCGTTTGCCGGAACGACGCTCGGCTCTCTTGGCTTTTGTGGCACGATGTGGCTGTGCGGAAGGTTCAGCCGCTGGACCGGCATCGCTTTCGTCATTTCCCTCTTCCTGATCATCAGATCGACCTCGTCGACAGGCCTGTTTGCAGCGCCGCTGTGCCTTGCTCTGCTCTATATGACTGCCGTTGTGCGCAGCGGCGCGAATTGGGGGAGTTTCAACAGTTCGGCAACCTTACTGCTTGCCCCTCCCATTGCCGCTATTTGCCTGATGATGATTGCGCTGGATGAGACACTGACCCGCCAGATCACCGACTACGTCGATCTCTTGATATTCAGCAAGGCGAACTCGTCATCCGGTTCCGAACGCGGTGCATGGAATGCCTATGCCCTCGCGAACTTCGTGGACTCATCCGGACTTGGCGTCGGACTGGGGACCGCGCGAACCTCGAGCTTCGTTATGGCGCTGCTATCCAATGTTGGATGGCCTGGGACTTTCCTCTTCGTCTGCTTCATGATCGCGGCGTTCGGACCTGCAAAGCATACACCACGATCGTTTTTCTCCGACAGCCGGATGGCCGCACGAAACGGCTGCTTTTGTCTCCTGATCGGGTCCTTGGTAGCAGGCCCGACCGTCGATCTGGGTTTGCCCTTCTTCATTCTGGCTGCCTTGGCCAGTTGCCGACCTGAAACCGCTGTCGACGAGGCATCCGCAAGAGTGCCAAGCGCGCAAGGGGCATAGATGATGGGGCATGAATGCTGGGCGCCTGCCGGCAGCCCTATTGATAGACGTGGAAGTAGTCGATCCGCATATGGGTCAGCAGTTCCTCAGGGCGCAACTGCGCGGGATAGGGAACATCGGATCGTAGCGCCAGGGTAAGCAATGGCCAGAAGGTGTCGCCCTGCATATCGAGCTCTCGCGCGCGCGTGATTTTCCATTTCGCTGGCAGTTTCGTCGCCATGTCGATGACCGGCACGCGTTCGAAATAGGGCGTGCAGAACTCGTCGGTCACCAAAATCCCGTAGCGGCAATACTGCCGGGTCATGTCAACCGGCGTTGGAACACCGGTAGAATCGTGGTTCTGTCCAGGCTCGCCCCATTCATGCAGATACGCGCCATAGAGATTAGGCTCCCAGCCCTTGTGCTCCACGACGTCGAGTTCGATGCTCGTTTTCGGAAAGAGGATACTGCGACCGTTCATCATCCAGAATGCCGGCCAGGTCAGAGGATGCCTGGGAAACAACATCCGGGCCTCGAAATAGCCTTTCCGCCAGGACTTCGAAATCTCGCCGCTGCGCTTGGCGGTTTTCAGATTTCCGGAGATCCATTGGAATTCGCGGAAAGAGTTTCCATAATAGTGCGGAACGCTCATGGTCCGACCAATATACTTTGCCGAAATCTGCAGCGCTTTGCCATCCGTCGCTGCCGCGTCGTCAACGATTGCATAGGGATTGAACCCCTCCTCGCCGTCGCGCCTTGCGAAAGCCGAGCGCCCGTAAAAACCGGGATCTGACTTTGTCGGTTTCGGCCCCGCATCCCAGACAGTCCAGTCGATATGGCCAAAGTTGTCGGCGAAGGTCAGCGTCCGCCCCGATACCGGATCAGCCTCGGTCGCCATCGCCCTGGAGGACGCTGCAAGTCCTAGCCCAAACTGAGCGCTGGAAAGCAGGAACGAACGGCGAGATATGTCCAAAGCCATGCAAACCTCTCTCAGGTCGGGAGCGCGCGATCGAACCCGGAGGCATACCGGATTGCGTTGGCATGTTGACTGACGACCCGCTCGGGACTGAACTGATCGACATAGTCCCTGCGGTACTGCGCGTGGGAACGCTCCTGCACCAGATTATCGCAGTAGTAATTCATGGCTTCCAGGAGACCATCGATACCGTCCATCGGCACCAGGCGGCCGAGCCGGTTGTCGACGAGGATATCGCTTGGACCGAACTCGCAGTTGGTCGATACCACCGGCAACCCGAAGCGCAAGGCCTCGCAGATCGCCAGGGACCACCCCTCCCAGCGTGACGATGAGACATAAATGTCGCTTGAGGCGAGTGCCGGGCTTGGATCCTCCGGATGGTGTTCGATGCTCACCAGATCAGCGAGTCCCAGCTCCTGAATGCTCTTGCGGAGCGCGGCTTCGCCACTGCCGTAGCCAACGATTTTCAGTCGCACGTTGCCACGTGACATGCGCAGCTTGTCGAACGCCGCCAGGAGGACATCCTGTCCTTTCTGGAAACTGAACCGTCCGACATTGACGAATGTGATCACATCGGGCGCGTCGCGGTCAGCCTGCATCGCGCTCGCAGCAAAGTGTCGAACGGGATTGGGCACCCAGTAGTGAGGCAGGCTGCTTTTGAACATGGCGCGAAAGGACTCAAGCTGCCTGGGAGAGGTGCCGAAGACGGAACTCAACCTCTTCAGGAAGACGGCTTTCATCAGGAAGAAAAGAAGCTTTGCCTTGGTGTGGCTGCGCTCAAGTTCCGGGTTTCCATGCAGATGAACGGCAAACTTTCGCTTCAGGCCCAAGCAGGATGCCATGCAGATGACAGCCGGCTCGACCTGCGGCACGACGATCAGGTCATACTCCTTGCTGGCAATAACACGGCGAAACTGCCGCATCAGATCGAAACGGTTGCGCGCTATGGCATCGATCACCCGGTAGGGCCTCGGATCCGTGGGACGATTATGATGGATGGTGGTGTAGAGAACGTCGATGCTGAGATCGTCTCCATGCAGTTCGGATAGCTTCGAGCAAATCGTGTCGATGACGCGTTCCATACCAGCAAACGCGCACGTCCCGGGCTGGATATACAAAATTTGAAGCTTCCGCTCCCTGCCCATCAGCACAGGCTTGTCAGCCATCGTAAGCCTCCTCAATGAATAAAAATGCTTAAGCCAAAACTACATTATTATTTCTAGATACCAATATTTTTGTTGTTGCAAAACGCATTTTATTCAATGAATGTATTTCAGTAAAGACAATCATTAGTTTCTTCATAAAACTTATTATTATAACGCGAGAGGATCATAGAGATGTCACTGGCGGAAATCAGGTCATCTGTGGGGGACAGCACGCTGCCGCCTCTCCGTTGCGATATCTGTATCGTCGGATCAGGTCCCGCCGGCGTAACGCTTGCGGAGTCATTGTCAGGTACCAAGCTCCGCGTGATCCTGCTGGAAAGCGGAACGGGTGAGAGAAGCAATTTCGCCGACAGCCTGAACCAGATCGAGAATGTCGGTCGCCCCCGAGCCGAGCAATGGGCGGTACGCAACCGGATACTCGGGGGCAGTTCCCACACCTGGGGTGGGCGCTGCGGCGATTTCGACGACATTGACTTCGAAATGCGTGATTGGGTGCCGCATTCCGGTTGGCCATTCGATCGAGCCCATATGGAACCCTATCTCGATCGAAGCGCACGCTATCTGGGCCTGGCCCAAGGCAGCGGTTACAGCGACGAACGTTTCTGGCAGTTTGCCGGACGGCACCCACCCGATAACGACCTCGACAAGGAGGTGCTGATCCCCTTCTTCTGGCAGTTCAGCCGCGATCCCGAGGAAAGCTATCCCTACGAATATAGAAGATTTGGTCGGAACCTCGACAGGAAGTTAGGGTCGAACATCACCCTCGTGACAGGCGCGACCGTTTTGAAAGTCCATATCGAGGACACATCAAACTCGGTGAAATCCGTTGAATTCGCAACCCAGGACGGGCACAGCAAGCTGATCGCAGCGCCGGTTGTGATCCTGTGCTGCGGCGGAGTGGAAAACGCCCGCATACTGCTGAATTCCGACAGCCAAAACCCTCGGGGCCTCGGTAACGACTACGACCAGGTCGGCCGATATCTGATGGATCACCTACGCGGTCCAATCGGTTCTTTCGATGTCTCCACCACTGCGGCATTGCAGAAACGCTACGGCCGCTACAATGTCGACGGCAGGTTCTTCAGGGCCGGATTCCGTCTCAGCCCCACTGTTCAAAGACGAGAGCGCTTGCTGAACTGCGCAAGCTGGCTTGGCGAAATCCGAGCTCCAGACGATCCCTGGGATGCCTTGCGGAGGATCGTCGGCGGTGCTGGTCGACTTCCGAGCGACGTGTTCAGCGTGGTCTCGAACAGCAATCTTCTCGTTCGCGGGATCAAGGATCACTTTGCCGAAAAGAATGGGGTCCCACGGAAACTGTCTGCTCTGACACTGGAATGCATGATTGAACAGGTGCCCAACCCGGACAGCCGCGTCACGCTATCGGAGAAGAGAGACCATCTTGGAATGCGCTTGCCCAAGGTCGACTGGAGAAGCAGTGTCAACGAGGCACGGAGCATGCATGCGATGGCGCACCTGACCGCAGGTGAGTTTGCGCGACTTGGACTTCCGATCCCCCAACTGGAACAGTGGGTGCTTGACAAGGCAGACTTGCCGGACAGTTTCGTCGATGTCGCTCACCCGACCGGAACCACGAGGATGTCGGCAGAGCCATCGTCTGGTGTCGTTGACGAAAACTGCCAAGTCCATGGCGTCCCGGGCCTCTATGTGTCTGGAAGTTCCGTGTTTCCGACCGCCGGACACTGCAACCCGACGCAGATGATCGTGGCCATGGCGGTACGCTTGTCGGATCATCTCGTTTCCAACGCGAGCGCCGGTTCCGACGAGCTGAGCGCAAGGGTGTTGGTCGATGCCGTCTGAAATGGGGATGAAGACGATACTTGTAACCGGTGCCACCGGGCGAATAGGCAAGGTCGTTGTCGACGACCTGCTCGAGCGAGGATATTCGATCAGGGCGGTGACTTCGAACCCCCGGACACTAGCCGAAATCCACGGCAGCGAACGGGTCCAGTGGCGACATTTCGACCTTTTGCGGGACACCGATTTCGACAGTCTCGTCGCCGGGTGCGTTGGCGTGATCCATCTGGCCGCCGTACTTGGCGACATGACTAAAATGAAAGCGGTCAATGTCGATGCCACGCGCATGCTTGCTGAAGCGAGCGAGAGACACAACGTTTCTGCCTTTTGCTATACCAGCTCCGTCTCGGTCTACGGGAGCGGGCGTCGACGGCATGTGGATGAAAAATCTCCGACCCTGACTGTTCAGCGCGACGACGGCTCCGAATATTTGGCGCTCGACTATGTCCGAATGTATGGACGGACGAAGCTTGAGGGAGAGATGGTCCTGAAAGATACCGCCAGGGCCGTTCGATATGTCATATTGCGACCGACAGTCGTTGTGAGCGTTGACGATCTGATTTCCATAAGGGCCTGGCCGCTCTCAAAGCGCCTTTTCGGCGCTCACCGACATGCCCATCATCTCTACGTCAAGGACCTTTCGGATGCACTCGTGTGGTTTCTGGAGCGAGGTCTCTCAGGCAAGCTAAAGCAGGGCTTGGTAGACACATTCAATATCGCGGAGGACGATTATGCACGACCTCGACATATTGATTTCATGCGCCGCGCATATGCTGCCAGTCATGATCGGCGGTTCCGCAGCATAGCGTTGCCCGGCGTGTTCGACTGGGCGCGCGATATCATGCGCCTGCGCCGCTTGTCTTTGCGCAACCCGCTCTGGCGGATGCGTTTCTCGACGGCCAAACTCGCCGCAACCGGCTACAGGTTCAGGTTCGGAATGGCATATGTAGAGCAGCAGGCAATTGATCAGTTGTCGGTAGAAAGCAGGGCCAGCAATACGCCGTCCGCATCACTTAAGAACCCGACTGCCGCGTAAGTACGATCGGCCCTTGCAAGGCTGTGTTAATCCTGCACGTGGTTGGAGCCCGTATCAAGCTTTCTGGCTTCATTCGCACGACGTGCGCATCGTATCCGGATACCATGCAGCACACCGTAGACGGAGACATAGCCGGCTTCCAGCGCGATGGCATACATTGCAGCCCATACAAACGATCCGACTAGCCCGTATCCCGCAACGACGCTCGCACAAACCGACCCCGCAATGAGAACGAACAGAACGACGCTGAATACGGCGACATGCAAACGTACCGCACAAACCGCACCGATGATCACTGCAAGGATCAGGGCGATGTACATATTTTAGTCAACCCTCGATTGCCGCAATAGAAAAGACGCGGAATCGAATATCACGGAAGGCGATCGGTACGCAAGGCAAAAGAAAACAGTGAATATACTTACTTAGTATACCCCTCTACAGTGCCGTTGTTTAAACCACTATTGGATGGCCTTCTCGGCCAGTTGGCTTGATAGGGGCGCATCTGCCCGCTCGACACGCAATATGTCGCCGGGAGCGATGGCGTCGTTGTCAGTAACCTTGAGGTTGCGCAGGACACCGCCAACATGCCTGTCTATCGAGATTGCGAATGTCGGGGAGCCATCGTTGTCGATGGCGGCAAGCGCGGCAGGCGAACGGTTTGCTATGTTTCTGAGGACCGCCCGCGTCGTCTGTGCCTTCTCGGTATTCAGTGCCAGCCGACCGCGGAGTTCCGACGCCTCCGTCAAGGCGTCGACGCGATACTTGTCCCGGACCTCGGAGGCGTCATGATCGAACTTCGCGAGATCCTGCTTGGTTTTCACGAGCGCGAGCGAAGTATCGAGGCTCCGGGCCTCGAGGTCTGCAAGGTTCTGGCTGGCGCCGATCTGCCTTGCCGACACCGTCAGCCCCTGCGAGACCAGCTTGTTGACGGAGTTCAGATCTTTCGTTGCCATATCGATCTGCTTCTCAAGCGAGATACTCTTCGCGGTCAGAACCTTGATCTGGTTAGCAGCCAGGATTTTCGACTGGCTGAGCGACTCGAGTTCGCTATCCATCGAACGGCGGCGGGTCTCGAACAAGGAGTTCTCTTCCTCCATCATTTTCGCAACCAGGGGATTTTCCGAGCGAGCGAGGAGATCAGTCGGGAAGGTAATCGTCTCGCTATCGCTCAGGATGGCATCGACCCTAGCCTTCCTTGCCGCAAGAGCCATCCTTTCGGCGTCCAGGCTGCGCAGATCGCCCTGGCTCAGCAATGCGTCCCGCTGGATACCCAGCGTATTGGGATCGGAAGGCCCCAGCCCCCCGGCCATGCTCAGCGCCTGGAGCACCGTCAACCCCGGGCTATAGCTATATTTCCCGGGGGTGGCGACGAGTCCGCTGATGAAGAAAGGTCGATAAGCCGCAACTTCGAGCGAGGCATTCGGCTTTTTCTGAAGGCCGACCTGCTTCTGCAGCCGCTCCCCGATTGCATCCGCGACCGCTTCAACGGTCTGACCAGCCGCTGGGATCGTTCCGACGATCGGAAGCGAGAGGTTTCCGCCAGCGGAGACCACGAATTCGCCCGACAGAGGCGTCCATTCGTAGGTCGTCCCCGTGCTCGGACGCCACTCGAAAACTCGAACCTTCAGCGTATCGAGAGGGCCGAGGACATACTCGTCCGCACGGGAACTGGTTACGAACCCGGCCACGATCATACTCGCGATGGCGATGACTGCCCCGACCTTCGCCGAGACATGCCTCGGTGCAACAATATGAGCGGAGGCGATTTTGCGGTTTCGGGAGGCTTTCGATATCCAGAATTTCATTGTCAGTTCAGCTCCAGCTCATTGACTTGCATTTCCGTCGAGCGGACCAATCGGGGACCGGAGTGTTCGCGATCTGGCCACTTTTTCGGAACCGTAAACGCCGTTTTCGCTCTCAGGCCCCTTCGAGAGTACGAACCAGCACCGGCGCCGGTCGGGGGCGCTCGGCAGGGCCTGAAATGCTTCTGGCAAGCGAACAAGCGGCAAAATCCGAGAACTTGTCGATGAACGCCTGGGTCTTGAATTCCCCTGCCCGCGCGACAGCATGAGCCGGATCGAAATCCATCGCCTCAAAACGCTCGATTGCATTGGTGACGGCATCGATCGACTGCTCGTCGAAGAACGTGCCAGTTCGGCCTTCGATCACTGTCTCGGTCGCACCTCCCTGCCCGAAGGCAATGACGGGTCGGCCGCTTGCCATCGCCTCGAGGGGAACGATCCCAAAATCCTCCTCCCCGGGGAATAGGAGGGCCCTGCAGCGGGCGTAATGGTATTTGAGGACATCGAAGGGCTGAGGGCCGAGAATTTTGACGGTAGGACCAGCGATTTTGCGCAGGTGTCCAAGCATCTCCCCTCCGCCGATAACGACGAGTTCGGCCTGCATCCGATTGCAGGCTTCGACTGCCAGATCGGGTCGTTTGTAGGCGACGAGTTCGCCGACCATCAAGTACTTGCTGCCAACCTCATCGGCTCCCACCGGCTGGAAGGCATCTGTGTCAACCGGCGGATGGATGATCTGGGCGTCCCTGCGGTAATAACGCTCGATCCGTTGCGCAACGGTGGCGGAATTCGCAACAAAACTATCAACCCGGCTGGATGTACCGACGTCCCATGCTCTCAGATAATGCGCAAAGGGCGGCATCAGCATTCGGGATAAGTATCCAGATCCGGAATAGTACTGGTTATACATGTTCCAGATGTATCGCATAGGCGAGTGGCAATAGCAGATGTGATGCGCCGATGAATTCGGAACAATCCCCTTGGATGGCCCGGATTCGCTGCTGATGACCAAGTCGTACTTGCTCAGATCCAGCTGCTCCAAAGCCATTGGCATGAGCGGGAGGTACTTTTTGTACAATCTCTTCGCATAGGGAAGATCATTGATAAAAGTCGTTTTAATTGTGCGAGCATTGAGAGCGACGGAGACAGCAGACCTATCATACACGTGCGTGTAGATGTCCGCCTCGGGATAGATCTTGCAAAGGGCTTCAAGGACCTTTTCTCCCCCACGCATCCCAACAAGCCAATAGTGAATGATCGCAACGCGCATACTATGAAACCTTCCATTCTATTGAGCACTTCAAAAACGATTACGAATCTCACTAGCAGAGATATATTTTATAATACTTATAGATACATACTATTACGCGAAATAGAATACAGATTTGCTATTTACATTTTTTATATTGGCTCATAACAAAAGTGTTGTCAAACAGTATACTAATTGTTAACTTTAGTATGTATTCCGCAGTTGGGTTAGATCACTATTAGTAGAGTCGATAAGGAGATACATATGGATGACGCCCAGATCGGCGCGGGGATGAGCCGGGGTCTTTCTTCTCCCTCGCGCCTCGGCAACATGGCTGCAACTTCGGAAGACGAAGCAACGCATCCAATGTCCTCGGGTTTGAAGTACGCCCTCGACGTCCTGATCGCATCGATCGCCTTGATAGGCTTTGCCCCGCTTCTCGTGATGGTGGCGATCATCCTCCTCGTTCTGCAGGGGCGACCGATTTTCATCGCGCATCGACGAATTGGCCAAAACGGAGTCATGTTTCCGTGCCTGAAGTTTCGTTCCATGGTGAACAACGGCGATGAGGTTCTGGCGCGCCATCTGGCCGAAAACGCTCAGGCCCGGCTCGAATGGAACACCACCCGCAAGCTCAGGGACGACCCGCGTATTACACCTTTCGGTGCGTGGCTACGTCGGAGCAGCGTCGATGAAATACCGCAGTTGTTCAATGTGCTAAGGGGGCAGATGAGCCTGGTGGGTCCGCGCCCGATCGTGCGCAGCGAGGCCGAACTGTTCGGTCATTACTTCAACCATTACATCCGGGTCCGGCCCGGCCTGACAGGGCTTTGGCAGATCAGCGGCCGAAGCAGCCTTGCTTTCAGCGCGCGTGTCGAGCTCGATGTGCGCTACGTCGAGCAGCGCAGCCTTTGGGGCGACATCGTCATCATTGCAAAGACCGTGCCGGCTGTTCTAAAGGCACGCGGAAGTTACTAAGCCGCACTGACGGATATCGACGATATTCCACCGTCCGATGCAGAGCCTCCCTTGATCGCGGTGAGCGTACCGTCACGAGCGGCGTTCGTTCGCTGACACACAGTCCTCGAAACCAGCAAGGAGCTGCGATGCAGCAGTCCTCGTTTGCCATCAACGGCCGATTTCTGACCCATAATGCGACGGGCGTACAGCGTTACGCGATGAACGTCGTCCGCGCGATTGATGCTCAGGTTCCAGCAAACAAAACCATTCGGCTTGTCGCTCCGAATGACGCGCACGATCCAGAGCTGGAACGGATCAAGACGTCGCGCTTCGGGCCTCTCAGCGGCCACCTGTGGGAACAGACAACGCTGCCTGCCCGATATAGAGGCCCGCTTTTGAACCTCTGCAATACGGGGCCTGCGTTGAAAGCCGACCAGGTTGTGTGCATTCACGACGCAAACATATTCTCGGCTCCTGACAGCTACAGCCGGAGCTTTCGTGAGCTCTACAGGCGGCTTCAGCCGGTGCTCGTTCAGCGGTCCACCCGTATCGTTACCGTATCTCACGCAGCAGCTCGTCAGCTCGCGCGCCATCTCCCGATTGAAGCCAAAGACATCGCCATTCTTTCCAACGGGCATGAACACGCCCTTGCGTGGAACTCGGCCCTCGCAAATACCGCACCTCGCCTCGTTGAGTCTCGAATAGCCAGTCGCGGGCGCGTGTTCATTGTGGCGATCGGTTCGCAGGCGCGTCACAAGAACCTGATACTACTGATCGAGATGGCCGAGGCTCTTGATCGGCTTGGGATCGACATTGTCGTCGTCGGCGGGGACGCCGGAATATTTGCACTCAGCGACCAGAAAAGCCGTCGTAACGTTCACTGGCCTGGCCGGTTGGCGGATGACGATCTGGCGTACCTTCTCGAACACGCGCTCTGCCTTGCGTTTCCATCTTTGGCAGAAGGCTTCGGGCTGCCGATCGTAGAGGCGATGGCGCGAGGGTGCCCGGTGATCTCCTCGGACTGCGCAAGCATGCCCGAAGTATGCGGCGATGCGGCTCTGCTCGCATCACCCCGGGTCGCTCGTCAGTGGCTCGATCACATCAAGACCCTGCAGGGCTCGCAGCAACTGCGCGCGGATCTGATCGGTCGCGGCCGTGATCAGATCCAGAAGTTCACATGGCGAGAAACCGCAAGCCAGTATCTCCAGCTGATGGAGCACGCGCCAGCGCCCTGCCGAAAGTCGACGGTTCCGACCACGCCCACGCGAACCAGCGTTGTCATAGCGACGCGAGGCAGGCCGAGCGTCGTGGAGCAGACAGTCAAGCACCTCTTGGACAACCAAAGCCAGAAGCCGTTGGAACTGATCATTTCCTGCGTCGAGAAATCGGACGCGGGCAGTCTCGTCGGCGACCACCGTGTGAAAGTCCTGACCGGACCGGCTGGGCTGGCGGCGCAACGCAATACCGCGTTGGCCGCTCTGTCCGCTGAAGCCGAGCTAGTCGTGTTCTTCGACGACGACTTTGTCGCCCATCGAGACTGGATCGCAAGTGCGGGACAGGCATTTAAGGACGAAAGCCAGGTTGTCGGGTTTACCGGGCGCGTTGTTGCAGACGGTATCCGCGGCCCAGGGATAACGTTCGACGAGGCGGCGACCGCTGTCGCCAACGCGCGCCGCGGCGTCGGTTCGTGGCAGGAACCGTTCAGCCCGTATGGCTGCAACATGGCCTTCCGGATCAGTGCGATTGGTCCGCTGCGGTTCGACGAACGGCTCGTGCTCTACGGGTGGCTTGAGGACCGGGACTTCGCGGCGGCACTGTCGAAAGGCGGCGGCCGACTGGTGAAGTCCGACGATGCGATCGGTGCCCATATGGGCGTGAAGGGCGGTCGCGTCAGTGGCCGGCGGCTTGGCTATTCGCAGGTTGTCAATCCGCTTTACATGCTGAGCAAGGGAACGATGAAACCCAGAGAGGTCATCACCCATGTTGCATGCAACATGGCGATCAATCTCGTACGCGCAGCGCGGCCAGAAGCCTTTATCGACAGGCGCGGACGCGCTGTCGGCAATCTCGTCGCGATTATGGACATCGTCCGCGGACGCCTGCAGCCGGAACGCGCAGCGTTTTTATTCGTGAATAAACCGGTTCTTCAGTCAGGAGTGAACGCATGACCTTCAACATTCCCGGTCCTCCTCCCCGTTCTTCTCGGTTGTGGCGTATAGAGGACGAACAGGTCCAGCTCCCCCAAGATCCGGATGGACCGCTTGCACTCCTGCGGCTGGCGAGCGATATCGCATGGGAACACAAACTCAGGATTGCCACGTCCTTCGCTGCGGGCATTGTCGTTGCGGGGCTGTATGCGCACTCATTGCCGCGTATCTACGACGCTACGGCCACCATTCTCCTGGAACCGGGGCCGCTTTCCCTGTCGGGTCCGGACGCGGGTGCGAGGCGCGATCTGGACTTGAACCGGGCCGATAGCGAACTGCAGATCATTCGTTCTGAACGCTTGTTGTCAACGATCTTCGATAGCCTCAATCTCCAGTCTGTTCCCGAGCTTGCCCCGCAGCCACCCGGGCAACTGTCTTCCATCGTCAACTTCGCAATCTCCGTGCTCGGATCTTTCTCAGGGTCGGAAACCGTGGCAGATCCCGGCAAAATGGATCGGGCCGCCCCCGATGCGATCGAACGTGGAGAACCTGCCGAAAAACGCGCTGCGTTTTCAGGATTCACCCACCGGCTCGACGCGCGAAGGGTAGGATCCTCCTACGTGATCGAAATTGAATATCGGTCGTCGGATCCTGCTCTGCCCGCCCGCGTCGCCAATGCTGCTGTATCCGGCTATCTGCTGCAATCGGTTTCATCGAAATACCAGATGGCAAAGGTCAGCCCTGAGGCACTTCAGGGACGTATCGATTCTCTCGCCATGCAGGTGGAGACCGCGAGCAAGGCCATGCAGAATGGCACCCTTCCGAATGGTCCGACCCCGGACGCGGACGCCCGTATCATCGGCGCCGCCTTGCCGCCCCTAGCGCCCTCCAGCCCAAGGACGACCTTGATCACCGCTCTCGGCGGCCTTCTGGGTCTCGTCGGCGGTCTGTTGACGATCGGTTTTGGCATCGCCCTCGATCGGAAGGTGCGAAGCGCGAAAACGTTGATCGCCGAAACACAGGTGCCATGCCTCGCGACGGTTCCAGCCCCCAGCGGACTGAAGGACATACCCTGGCGCAGTCTCAACCGTAAATCGTTCAGATATGCCAACGCCATTCGTGATCTTCGCACGGCAATCGACATAGCGTGTGCAGCACGGCGCCGCGAAGGAAACATGGTGATCGCCCTTGCCGGCACGCGGCCAGGCCGTGGGGTTTCCGAACTGGGACTGAGTCTAGCGCAGATGATCCAACGGGGAGGACGTCATGTGACACTTTTCCATTCGGGGAACTCCGCCTTGGATCACCGAATCACGCCAAAGGTTGAGGACAAAAGCACAGCTCCATTGTCGCTTGCGGACGCGGCTGCGCGAAACATACAAACACAGAAAGTCGAGTTTCGGAACCTGGACGGCCTGGATACGATGCGCATCCTTTCTGACGACAGGCGGGCCAACCTTTTCGCCGACTTCCGTTCCCCGGCCGTCGTCCGCATCATCGAAGACGCGCGCGTGAAGGGCGATGTCGTTCTCGATCTGCCAAACCTGCACGACTCTCTGGATGCGCTTGCGCTCGCCTACCACGCCGACGTTACGCTCGTCGTTGCCACAGCCGGTCGATCCAGGGTCGACGAGGTGAAAGAC
>Ga0213836_100330_pt1 | contig 41533 bp, 34 predicted proteins | sample SWPATP03_FD_160578 | JGI IMG/M metagenome (GOLD analysis project Ga0213836, IMG submission 160578) | Coastal seawater microbial communities from Marineland, Florida, United States - SWPA TP0 #3 | ecosystem: Environmental > Aquatic > Marine > Coastal | place: USA: Florida | collected 2016-08-05
CGGATTGACCGGTCTTGCGAACCGTCGCCGGTTCGATGAAAAGCTGGATGAGGCATGCGAGAAGGCAGTTGGGCTAGATGCATCACTCTCGCTTCTCTTGATTGACGTCGATCGCTTCAAACTCTTCAACGACACCTACGGTCACCAAGCAGGCGACGAATGTTTGAGGCAGGTTGCGCGAGCGGTAAAAGCGAACGCTTCGACAGGTAGCCTTTGCGCGCGCTACGGAGGAGAGGAAATTGCAGTCATTCTTCCCGAGACCGATGGGTGCATGGCTGATCAGGTCGGTGAGCGTATCCGAGCGGCCGTTGCGGCTTTGCAGATCCCACATCTTGCCAGCGATAGCGGCAGCGTCACGATCAGCGTCGGCGCCGCCACTGTAGCGCATTCTGTCATCCAGACCGGGGCGGAACTCGTGCGTGAGGCAGACCGACTTCTTTACGAAGCGAAAAGGACCGGCCGCAACAGGGTGCTAAGTGCCGCTTCTCCGGAAATGATTGCTAGATCACCGATTTTGGCTAATGAACAGAAAAGGCTGGCTGCTGTTGAAGATCTTCTGCGGAGGACAGCTGGAAAGGATGACGAGCTCAATCTCATTGCTCGTGGAGCAGCTCAGCTCATGGGAACGCCGATCGGATTTGTCTCAATTGTCGGCCAAGATGAGCTTACCATGGTCGGCCGCCATGGCATTGATGTTGAGAAAGTCCCACGCGACATAGGATTTTGTTCGTACACGATCGTTGGAAGCGAGACCTTTGTCATCAACGACATGCATGCAGACCAGCGCTTCAAAAACAATCCGCTCGCGCAAGGCCCGAATGGCTTGCGATTTTACGCCGGTGCTCCGCTCATCGATCCCACGACCGGGCAGACAGTTGGCGCAGTTTGCGTTGCAGACTTCACGCCCAGAAAGGCCACATCCGACGCAGAGCGAAATATCCTTGCAAATCTATCTCGTGTTGCAGCTGACGAATTGAGTTGACTAAGGCAGGGGTTGGCTCGACTAGAAGTTAGGAGCAGCAAAGGTAACAATGGAGGGGTTGTATCAGCCGGTCGTTAGTTCCTATAGCATCGGCGGTCACCGTTTGTATCATCTCTGATGAAACTCACTGGGCGTTACGCGCAAGAGCAGCTCACCACGGCCGTAGTACCGAAGCCGAAATTGGTGCCATTCTTGAAGCGACTGTCCGTCCATCTCAACGCGTGAAACTCGGGTGATTGCTCGCGGCCTTTGGCCGTGACGCCGAACTATCAGACGGTGACGTGGAAGCGCTGCAACAACAGCGCGACATGACGTCGGGTGAACCGATGGCTTTCGCATGATCTTGCTAGACACCAATGTAAATTCCGAGCCATGGATGCCGGCTCCTGATACTGCAGTGCCGGTGTGGTTGGATGCACAAAACATCGAGACGCTGTTCATGTCCGCAATTGCAATTGCTGAATTTCGTTTCGGGATTGCCTCCATGCCTTCAGGGAAACGTCAAAACATCTTTTATGATCGCCTTGAGGGTGAAGTTCTTCCGCACTTTGACGGGCGCATTCCGCCTTTCAACCTAAATCCCTCGCAGTTCTATACGCAGTTGATGGCGTCTGGGCGAGTATTGGCAAGGCGATCGGCGAGGCTGATGGATATATTGCTGCTACAGCAGCGGAGAAACCTCTCGCAGTCTCAACGCGAGACACACGCCCATTGAGGCCGCCGCGTTAAAGGTGATCAATCCTCGGGTCGCCTAAGCCTTCAAAGTGTTGCTCGCTGGTTTGAATCCTATCAAGGCGGCCGATCGGGGCGTTCTGTGTAGAGCGCGACTAGGTTCGATTTGTAAGTTTGGCAGTGACCCGTTCAGTGCATGATGTTCGCTAAAAACCGCCGCGTGCTGGGATGGGACGGAGCGTCGAAGAACGCGTTAGGCTCATTGACCTCGATTACCTCCCCAGCCTCCATGAAGACGACACGGTCTGCCACCTTTCGCGCAAACCCCATCTCATGGGTGACCACGATCATGGTCATCCCTTCTTCGGCAAGCGTGACCATTGTGTCGAGTACCTCCTTCACCATTTCCGGATCGAGAGCCGAGGTGGGTTCATCGAAGAGCATGACCTTCGGCGTCATGCACAGCGCCCTTGCGATCGCTACGCGCTGCTGCTGCCCTCCGGACAACTGACCGGGGTATTTGTCGGCCTGTTCGGGGATCCGCACCTTCGCCAGGAAATGCATGGCCATCTCTTCCGCATCTCGTCGACGTTTTCCGCGGGCCAGGATCTGCGGCAGGGCGCAGTTCTCCTTGACGGTCAGATGCGGGAAGAGGTTGAAGTGCTGGAACACCATCCCGACCTCCCGCCGTATCGCATCCAGGTTCTTGACGCTGTCGCCGAGCAAGATGCCATTGACGGAGATACTGCCGCGCTGGTGCTCCTCCAGCCGGTTCATGCAGCGGATCAGGGTTGATTTCCCGGAGCCGGATGGACCGCAGACGACGATGCGCTCCCCCGTCGCGACGGTGAGGTCGATGTTCTTCAGGACGTGGAAAGCGCCATACCATTTGTCGAGGGCGGCCACTTCGATAGCGTTCAGGTCATTCACGGTCATCGATAGCTCCGGGATTGCACGCGGATTTCAAGCCAGCGGCTGTAGTTGGATATGCCAAAGCAGATCAGGAAGTAGATCAAGGCGACGAAGACGTAGCTCTCGACATAGGGAGCACCCCATACGGGGTCGGTTGCCGCTACACGGGCAGCGCTCAGCATGTCGAAGACGCCGACGATGAGGACAAGGCTGGTGTTCTTGACCATCACGATGGCCGTGTTGGTCAGCGGCGGAATGACCTTCTGGAGCGCCTGCGGCAGAACAATATGCCACACGGCCTTCCATCCGGGGATGCCCAAAGCCTTGGCAGCTTCTATCTGGCCGGCGGGGACACCCTGCAGGCCGCCGCGGATCACCTCTGCAAGATAGGCGGCGGCAAACACCGTCAGCGCTGCCAAGGTGCGCCCGAGCTTGTCGATTGACCATCCTGCCGGCAGAAGTAGCGGCAACAGGATGGAGGCCACAAACAGCAGCCCCACCAGCGGCAGGCCGCGGACCAGCTCGATCGTCATCAGGGACAACATGCGTGGGATCGGTAGCGATGAGCGTCTTCCCAATGCAAGGAATACTGCGAAGGGGAAGCCGAGACCAAGCGACAGCAAGGCAAGCAGCAGCGTCACGGGCAGCCCGCCCCAGCTTGACGTCGGTACCGGCGTCATTCCAAGGAAGCCGCCCCACATCAGAGCGAGCATGACGGCGACGCATGCGATCCAGGCAGCGATCAACCGCTGGCCCCATAGCTTCGGGGACAAGGAGGCGAGGATCATCGCAAGGATCAATCCCATGACCAGAAGCGCTCGCCATTGCTCGTCCGGTGGATAGACACCGAAGATGATGAAGCGAAATTTTGCCGCGATGAAGGCCCAGCAGGCACCGCCGTCGCGGCAGGCGGACGGGTTGTCGGTGGCCCACACCGCGTCAAGGACGGCCCAATTCAGCGCCGGGATCATCAGGATCAGTAGCAAGCCGGTGGAGACGGTCAGCACCGATGCCACCAGATCGCCGAAGAAAAGCTGCAGCAGGGGCCTTCGCGGTTGCTTTGGCGGAGCGGATGGCTCGATATGGACAGCTGTCGAGGCGACATCAAACCCAGTCATCGTGCCTCCACCAACGCGACATGCGCATTGTACCAGTTCATGAACAGCGACACGGCAATGCTGATGGTCAGGAAGATGCCAAGCAGCAAGCCGATGCTCTCGATTGCCTGCCCAGTTTGGTTGATAACCGTGCCGACGACGAGGCCGAGCTCTGGGTAACCGACTGCGAGCGCGAGCGTCGTGTTTTTAACGGTCGACAAATACTGCGATGTCATCGGGGGAATGATGATGCGCAGTGCCTGCGGGATGATGATCTTGGTGAGCGTATGCCGTTCCGACAGCCCGATCGCGCGTCCGGCCTCCCATTGCCCGATCGACACGGCGTCGATGCCACCGCGGATGATCTCTCCGATGAAGGCGGAGGTGTAGATCACCAGGCCGAGCATGAGGGCGGCAAATTCCGGCGACAGACGCAGACCGCCTGTGAAGTTGAACCCCCGCATTTCGGGAAGGCTGATCACGGCACTTGGCTGGAAAAGCAGCGCCGCGCCGAGGGCAACGACGGCCGTAAGCCCAAAAAGTGCCAGGACGGGGTGGCGGTCACGCCACCGGCCTGTTCCCATCATGAGGTGACGCAAGCGCCAAGCGCCCAAGGTCACGAGGATGACGAGGCCGATCATCAGCCAGGCCGTGGCGTCCAGTTCCAGCGCGGGAATGTAGAAGCCCCTCAGCGACAGGAAGACGCCGGGTAGGGGATTATAGGCCTCGCGCGGCGCCGGCAGCGCTGTGGTGGCGAGCGCGTACCAGAACAGCAGGTGGACGATCAGCGGCATGTTGCGCATGGTCGTCACGAAGACGCCGGCGACGCCTGACGTCAGCGGATGCTTCGACCGCCGCGCCAGTCCGACAAGCAAGCCAAGCGCCGTCGACAGGAAGATCGCGAGGGCCGATATCGCCAGCGTGTTGCCGACGCCCGTGACGTAAGCCCAGAAGAAACTGTCGGAGGGGTCGTAGGGCAGGACGCTTTCCGAGATCGGGAAATTGGCGCGACGCCAGAGGAAGTCGAAGCCGACCCTGATCCCGCGGGCATCGAGGTTCGTGACGGTGTTCATCACAAGCCAGAGGAGGAGGGCGGCAAAGCCGCCCAGCAGAAGGATCTGCCCGCCCCAGCTTCTGAACCGTCTGTTATCGAGAACAGCGGAAATCATGATCGACACCAATCGCTATTGAAAGGCCATCGGGAACATCAGCCCGCCATCGGAAAACAGCCTGTTGGGACCGCGTTCGATCTTGAGCGCACTGCCGGCACCAAGGTTGCGGTCGAACATTTCGCCATAGTTGCCAAGCTGCTTGACGATATTGTAGGCGAACTTGTCATCGAGTCCGAGCGCCTTGCCGTTACCGGGCTCGACGCCGAGGAAGCGCTTTACCCGCGGGTCGTCCGAGCCCATCATTTCGTCGATGTTGGCCTGGGTGATGCCGTAGAGCTCCGCATTGAGGAGTGCCTGGATCGACCAGTTGACGATATCCGTCCAGTTGTCATCGCCGTGGCGCACGGCCGGTGTCAGGGCATCCATGTACTTGGTCGCCGGGAAGATGACGTAGTCGTCGGGCTTGTCGGATTGCGTGGCGCGAACGGAAGCAAGCGCGGCCGCATCGGTGATGAGGGCATCGCAGCGGCCGGAGAAGAAAGCCTGGCGGGTGGCGGCAACGTTGTCGAACACGACCGGGTTAAGCTGCAGATTCAGCTTGGTGGACACATCGTTGACGACGACCTCGGTGGTGGAGCCCGTCTGAACGCAGACGGACGCTCCCGTCATCTCTTCCACTTTGGTCACGCCGGATGCCTTCGCTACCATGAAGCCTGTGAACTCATAGTAAGTCGGCGTGGTGAAATTGATGCCGTTCGCATCTCGCTGCAATGTCCATGTAAGGGTGCGGGGCAGGATGTCGATTTCGCCGGTCTGAAGCGCCGGAATGCGCTGCTGGCCGCTCAAGGGGACGAACTCCACCTTGTCCTTGTCGCCGAAGATGGCGACTGCCACAGCGCGGCAGGTTTCGACGTCGAGCCCGGTCCAGTGGCCTTTGTCATCAGGGGATCCAAACCCAATGGTGCCCTGACTTGCACCGCAGATAATGCGACCTCTCTCCTTTACCTTGTCGAGCGTTGGTCCTGCGTGTGCCGTCGTCGCCATCAGTGTGCCGACGACTGCCACAATGCCGATTGTCCAGTTTTTCATGTTGTCGTTCCCTTTGTTATTTTTGGTTCGTGATTTGCTCAGACAGCCTTCTTCACGGCGGGCGCTGTCGCGATCGCTTCGATGATCGGCTCGAGGTCTGCCCAGAGATCGTCTTCATCTTCCAGACCCACGTTGATCCTCAAGATCGTGCCGGGATGGGCATGAGCGTCAGTCGCGCGGGTGATGGTCATTGGTGCAAGAAGGCTGTGGGTGCCGCCCCAGGAGGCGCCGATCGAGAAGGTCTGCGCCCCCGTCAGGAGGTCGGGGAGAGCAGCCTCGGCGTGCGAGGGAATGACAAGGCTGAACACGCCGCTGGCGCCGGCAAAATCGCGCTGGAAAAATGCATGCCCGGCGGCTCCGGGAAGGGCGGGATGCAATACCAGCTCCGGCGCAACGCGGTCCGCTATTTTCCGGGCAAAATTCAGGGCAACCCGGCCGGAATGGGCAAGTCGGACGCCCATGGTCTCCAAGCCGCGAAGCGCCAGCGCGCAATCATCAGGCGAAACCCCCATGCCGATCATCCGCATGGTGTCCTTCAGCTTCTTGTGGAGCGTCATGTCCTTGACCGCGACCGATCCCATGAGAAGGTCGGAATGGCCGCCAACATATTTCGTCAGGGCCATCGAAGAGAAGTCCATGTCATGGGCGAGCGGCTTGAAATAAAGCGGTGTTGCCCAGGTGTTGTCGCAGCCGGTCAGGACGCCGCGGGATTTTGCGACCGCGACGATGGCGGGAATATCCTGGATCTCCATCGTCGTGGAGCCGGGCGATTCCGTCCAGATCAGCTTGACGGTGTCGTCGATGAGGCTGTCGATGCCCGCGCCGATCATGGGATCGTAGATGCGGTGCGAGATACCGCGCGGCTTCAGGTAGTTCTCGCAGAAGGCCGCCACCGGGGGATATGCGCTGTCGGGAATGAGAACCGTGTCGCCGGGCATCAGTACCGAGAGGAAAACCACAGTGATGGCTGCCTGTCCCGAGGGAACCAGGACTGTCCGAAGGCCTTGCTCCAGAGCCGTGATCGATGCCTCTAGCGTGCGGGATGTCGGTGTCCCGTGAAGGCCGTAGGTATAGCCGTCGGGGCCTCGCTTGGAGCGGTTGGCATAGGCTTCTGCGCTGTCGAAGACGATTGTCGATGCCCGGTAGGTTGGTGTTGCAAGGCTTGCAAAACCTTCGTGGGAAACTTCGGGCCGCTTTACGCAGAGCGTCTTGTCACGCATGGACTGTCCTTTTTAACTAATTTCCAACAGTCTAAGCAGGAGCCGGGTAGACAAACAATTGACCAGAGGATCTAAGTCTATGCGTAAACCGTATAGGTGAGGGATGAACTTCAGGCAGATTGAGGCCTTTCGCGCGGTCATCATCAGTGGAACAGTCTCGCGCGCAGCCGAACTCATGGGCGTGACGCAACCGAATGTCAGCCGCCTGATTGGCGAACTGGAAGACTCTGTTGGATTTGCGTTGTTTGACCGAGTTAAGGGGCGGTTGATTCCGACTCCGGAAGGACAGGCATTCTACCGCGATGTCGATGCCAGCTTCAAAGGGCTTGATCTGCTGCGCTCATCCGCGGCTCGGATCCGGGATTTTGGTTCGGGGCAGATCCGCGTGGCAAGTCTGGCCGCTGCTGGATCAACGATCGTGCCGCGTGCAGTGAAACTGTTTCGGGGAAGCTACCCCGCAGCGATCGTGACGCTCAGCATCATGTCATCTGCAGCTGTACGCAACCATATTGTCGATGGTGATTTCGATCTCGGTCTCGCGGCCGATGAAGTTGACTTGTCAGGCGTCGAACATCAGGTCTTCGGTAGCTTCCCGGCGCTATGCGCCATCCCGCCAGGCCATCCTCTGGTAAAACGAGACGTTGTCCGGCCGGAGGACTTTCATGAAGTGGATTACATAGCGTTGTCGGCAGAGGATCGGGCTCGGCTCCAATTCGAGCGTCTCTGCGCCGAAGCAGGATCCAGACCTAATCTTGTGATTGAGACCCCTTTTGCCATCACGGCCTGCGCACTTGCGCTTGAGGGAGTAGGCCTGGCAATCGTCAACCCACTTTCTATCGATGGTTTTGCTCAGCGCGGCCTCATTTTTCGACCTTTTGAGCCATCGGTCTACTTCAAGAGCTACTTATTGTTTCGGCCGGATATGCAAAAGGCGAGCCTCGTGCGAGCCTTTGTCACGGCACTGATGGCAGTTCGTAACGCAAGATAGAAACTACTACTGGTTCTCGCCGCCGCGAATAAAGGGTGTTTCGCGGACTGAGTGCGGATAAGTGCCCTCTTTCCTGCGCAGGTCCCGGCGGAAGACAAAATACACTTCATCGAAGCGGTTCGTGAAACATCGCCATCGCGACCCCTGGCCGTTTGCCCTGTTTTCTGAAAATCGTCGAACTTCGTTTGTGCCAGGGTTGCGTCCTCTCAACCAAGTCTATAAATGTAATAACATTACAAAACGGAGGGCGCGTTGCTCGCCATGCGCCGCGGGAGATAGACAGTAGTCGTGACTGAAGCATGCCTTACGTTTGACAATCTCACCCTGGGCTACAATCGCCATCCTGCTGTGCATCACATGACCGGCGTTGTACGCAAAGGAAGCCTTGTGGCCGTTGTTGGCGGGAACGGGTCCGGTAAATCAACCTTGATGAAGGGTATTGTTGGTCTATTGCGACCTACGAGTGGTACTTGCTCGATAGCACCGGGCACCCGCTTCGCTTATCTGCCACAGCTTTCCGAGCTGGATCGCTCTTTTCCAGCTCGTGTGCTTGACCTTGTGTCGCTCGGGCTTTGGCCCAAAAGGGGCTTGCTGGGTCGTCATAGCGCAGAAGACAGGCAAGCGGTAACGCAAGCGTTGCTGTCCGTCGGTCTGGAAGGGGTCGAGAAGCGTTCCATCGACACACTTTCGGGAGGCCAGATGCAGCGAGCGTTGTTCGCGCGTGTCCTCGTGCAAGATGCTGATCTCATTCTGCTTGACGAACCATTCAACGCTGTCGACTCCAGGACGCTTACCGACCTGATAGCGCTCATCAAGCACTGGCAGGATCAAAGGCGCACTGTCATGGTCGTCGTGCATGACCTTGATCTGGTGCGCGAGCATTTTCCCGAGGCGCTTCTTCTGGCGCGGCGGCCGATTGCGTGGGGTGAGGCGCGTCAGACACTCTCTGCCGAAAATCTTCTTCGCGCACGCCAGTTCGGCGAGGCGTGGGACGAGAACGCTCCATGGTGTGGGCAACCAGCTCATGACCTGCATGAGACAATGATCGATCATGACGGCATCGCGCGTCACCGGCACGTGGCGAGATGTAATCCATATGCTCTATGAGACGCTGATCCTACCGTTCGTAGAATTCGGGTTCATGCAAAGGGCGCTGTTTGGCGCATTCATGTTGTCGCTCAGCGCTTGCCCGGTCGGCGTCTTCCTCATGTTGCGCCGCATGAGCCTGACTGGCGACGCAATGGCGCATGCGATCTTGCCAGGTGCAGCTGCGGGCTTTCTGCTTTACGGCCTCGAAATCATTCCTATGACCATTGGTGGTTTGATTGCCGGCGTGGTCGTAGCACTGGGGGCCGGCGCCGTCGCCCGGTTCACGATTCAGAAAGAAGACGCCTCTATGGCCGCCTTTTATCTAATTTCACTCTCGCTTGGCGTGCTCATGGTTTCTTTGCGGGGCTCAAGTGTCGATCTTATGCACGTCCTGTTCGGATCGGTGTTGGCGCTGAACAACGATGCCTTGATCCTAATCGCCATGGTGTCGGGGATAACGCTTTGTGCTCTCGGAGTTTTTGGACGGGCGCTGGTGGCTGAATGTATGGACCCCTTGTTTTTCCGCTCCGTGTCGCGCCTGGGCTCGCCGGTCCATTTCCTCTTCCTTGGTCTCGTCGTGACGAATCTTGTCGCTGGCTTCCAGGCGCTTGGCACCTTGCTCGCGGTCGGATTGATGATCCTGCCTGCGGCTGGCGCACGCTTCTGGACGCAAAGCGTTGCAACGATGTGCTTGTTGTCGGTTGCGATCGGGGTGTGTTCCTCAGCCGTCGGCCTCCTTTTATCTTACCATGCATCCTTGCCATCAGGACCAGCGGTCATGTTATCGGCAGGTTCTGTCTACTTTTTCTCGGTCATCGCTAGCCCTCGTGGCCTGCTTTTGTCGCACCTGCGGCGCAGCGCTCACGGCAGCGCCTGAACCGCCCCGGCACTGGAAAATATAATGAAGAACCTGAGTAAGCTCATCGCCAGGATGACAGTTGTGATATTCGCCTCATTGGCTGTTCCCGCTCTTGCCCATGCGGAAAAGCTGTCGGTTGTCGCCAGTTTCTCGATCATCGGCGATTTCGCCAAAGCTATCGGTGGCGAGCGTATTGCTCTGCGAACACTGGTTGGTGCTAACAGCGATGCCCACGTTTACGAACCAAAGCCAGCTGATGCATTGGCGTTGGCCAAGGCGGACGTCATTCTGGTAAACGGGTTGCTGTTCGAGGGCTTCATGGACCGTTTGATCCAGGCAAGCGAAGCGAAAGCCAAATTGACCGTTTTGACCGAGGGCACGGACATCTTGAATGATCCGGCGGGTGGCCATTACCACTATGTCGACGGAAAGGCGGTCTTTCATGCAACGCCGAACGATCCCCATGCGTGGCAGTCGGTTGGCAATGCCAAGATCTACATCCAGAACATTGCCAAGGCGTTCTGTGCCGCAGATGCACAGGGCTGCTCGACATATGACGCAAATGCGACCGCGTACTCAGAACAATTGGCGGCTCTTGCCGAGGAGATCGAGGCAGCTGTGAGCGCGATCCCTCAAGAGCGGCGTGTGGCGGTTGTCGCGCACAATGCCTTTCGCTACTTCGAGCGAGATTACGGCGTGACCTTCTTAGCGCCCCAGGGCGTTTCAACCGAATCTGAGGCATCCGCCGCAGACGTCGCCTCGCTTATTCGTGAGATCCGCGAGAAGCGTGATGCTGCCGTATTTGCAGAAAACATTTCGGACGCACGCCTTGTTGAGCAGATCGCCTCAGAAGCCGGACTAACGCTCGGCGGCACCTTGTATTCGGACGCCCTGTCGCCAGCCGGTGGACCTGCGTCGACCTACATCGACATGATGCGTCACAACGTCCAAACCCTCACATCTGCGATCAACCGCGGCTGAGTCACCGTCCAACTGCCGGAAAAAGCCGCTGTTTGAATGTTATGTAATATCGTAAAAAGGAGAGACGAATGAGACATTTAATCCGAGGCGTATCTGCGTTGGCGCTATCAACGGCCTTGCTGGGATCGGCGGCGCTCGCTCAGGATGATGAGGAAAGTGTAACACTTTACCGCGTGTTCGTCGGCGACCATAAGGATCCGAAGGTCACGGCGTTTGACCTGAGCAAGCCCGAGAAGCGCTGGACGTTCGACACAGTCGGCCAAAATAAGCTTTACAGCGTCAATGAAGGCGCCAGCGTTGTCGCGGTTCAGTCTGACAATGATGCCGTCAATTTTATCAATAGCGGCATTTCCCTTCACTCGCATGGTGACCATTCCGACATCACGATTACCGATCCGTCGGCCGTGGAAAAAGCCTTGACCGGCCCGCGCCCATTTCACGTCATCGACCATGACGGCAAGATCGTCATCAACTTCGACAAGGGTGGCTACAACGAGATCGTCGACGCTCATGAGCTGACCGATGGCCAGATTGAATCGATACGCCTGAAGCAGGCCCGAGCTCATCATGGTTTTGCGGCGCCTGTCGGAAACGGCTGGGTAACGACGGTCGCTTCCGATGCTCCGGTCGAAGGCGATTCTGCTCCGACGCGCGTCGGTTTGCGTGCGGTGAAGGAAGACGGCACGCCCACAGGTGATGTCGCATCCTGTACAGGCATTCACGGCGAAGCCTTTTCCGGCGCTTACCTCGCAGCGGGATGCAAGGAAGGCATTCTGACGGTGATGGGGAGCGCTGATGGCCCAGTGACCAAGATGCTGAACTATCCTGCCGACCTGCCAAGCGGCGAGACGACCGGCACGTTGCTGGGTGCCAAGAGCATGCAGGTGTTTCTCGGTAACTACGGCGCCAAGGGACTTGTCGTTGTTGACCCCGCGGACGAGCCGAACTTTCGCTACATCGAGCTTTCCTTCCGCCGTATCGACTTTGCGCTGGATCCTGCCAATGCCCGCTTCGGTTACGCATTGACGGAAGATGGTACTCTCCATCAGATCGACGTCCTTAATGGCAAGCTTGCTAAAAGCGCTAAGGTGACAGATCCATACTCAATGGATGGGCATTGGAACGATCCGCGTCCACGTATCGCCATGGCTGGCGATGACATAGTCATGACCGATCCCAATGCCGGGTTGGTGCGTCGCATCTCCAAGACGGAACTTAAGGAAGTCGGCACGATCAAAGTTGAAGGCAAACCTTATAACATTGCGGTTGCCGGTGGCAGCGGCAAGGTCCACGAGCACGCTGACGATGAAGCTCATGACCATAGCGGACACGAGCACGCTCACAGCCACGGCGATCCCAAAATCTACGCCGGTTATTTTGAGGATAGTCAGGTCAAGGATCGCCCGCTGAGTGATTACGCCGGCGAATGGCAGTCGGTCTATCCTTACCTCAAGGACGGCACTCTTGATTCAGTATGGAAGCATAAGGCTGAAAAGAGCACTTCAAGCGTAGAAGAGATCCGCGCCGAGTACGAAGTCGGTTACAAGACGGATGTGGACCGCATTACTATCGACGGCGACGTTGTCACCTTCTTCAAGGGGGGGCAGGGGTCCAAGGGCACCTATGCCTATGACGGCAAGGAAATCCTGACCTACAAGAAGGGCAATCGCGGCGTCCGGTTTATCTACAAGAAGACAAAAGGCGATGCCAGCGCTCCTCAGCTCATCCAGTTCAGCGATCACGGAATTGCTCCGAACAAGGCTGACCACTACCACCTGTATTGGGGCAACGACCGCGCCGCGCTACTGAAGGAAGTCATCAACTGGCCGACTTATTACCCGTCTTCGTTGAGGGCAGACGAGATCGTCAGTGAAATGAAAGCTCACTAATCGATCGAGCCTTTCCAGACATCCGGTCATGACTGATCGGATGTCTGGATTATGCAGCGCATGGGTATCCGAGGGCAGCCGGGGAGAGGCAGACAGGCCACATCGTCCGGGCCCGAGCTCATCAGCATTAAATCCTGCTGCTCGACAAGCCCACCAACCATCTCGATATCTACCATCAGATTGCTATCCTCCGCGTGTTGAAGGTTCTAGCCCGAATGTAGCTTATGGCTCTGCCGCGGAACCTGAGTGCCGCATTGCCAAAGCTGATGATGCGGTCCCGTTAATTAAGATTACGAACATCCGGTTGATCGGTACCGCTGTCTCAGACAGTGGAATAATATTCGAAGTTCTAGTCAGCGGGAGCAAGCAGGTGAGGGTTCCAAACGACATCCCATAGATGTCCGTCCGAATCACGGAAATAGCCAGCGTAGCCGCCGTAAAAAGTTGTCGCCGGGGCTTTTACGATCTCGGCTCCCGCTCGCCCTGCGGCGTCTATAACCGCATCGACCTCTTCTTTGGTCGAGACATTGTGCCCGATGGTGAAAGACGTCGAGCTAGGAGGATCTAGCGGCAAGCCTGTGTCATGAGCGACGTCTACCTGCGACCAAAGCGCGAGCTTCAAGCCACCAGCAAGATCGAAAAAAGCTACTGCGCCATGTTCGAACTCACGTCCAATGATGCCTTCCGTTGGCAGGCCAAGGCCGTCGCGGTAGAACGAAACAGATTTCTCAAGGTCCTTAACGCCAAGCGTCAACACTGTTACTCTAGCTTCCATGCCCAAACTCCCACATTGTCGCGCGCACCATGCACGCGCATTGTAGTCTTGGGCCGCAAGAGAACAGCGGAAGGACCCATATTGATGGGGGCTGGGCCAACCTTCCCGAGCCTAACCTGTTTTAGACGGCAGGATGCTAACTTGCGGCCATTCCGTCGTCAAGACGACTGCCGTTGCGCGGAGCCGGAGAAGACCTCTCCCTAGCAGTTATGGATCAGGTGAGACGTCGGGGAGGGCGATCTTCGCTAAGTTGCGGATCGGCCGAGACTACGAGGGCGGTCTATTAGTTAGTAAACACTAATAAAGCAATTCCGCAATAAGCAACGCCAAGTGTTGACGTCTAATATACCGTGTTCCTTACGTTCGTTTTTACCTCCCACTTCTAAAAACAACGAACACGCTGGGGGGACGACTTTGACTATACGAAATATCTTACAGGATCGCGGTGGCAACTTTGGTATGATTACGGCTCTTGTGGCGACGCCGCTGATCATAGCTGCCGGTGGAGCGATCGACTACACCTTGGCAACCCGCGAGAAAGTTAGCGCACAGGGTGTTGCCGATAGCGCGGCGCTCGCTGGCGCACGCGTCTTTAACGGAACGAATGCAGGTGCCGCCAAGGTTGCAGCTGAACGTTTTCTAGCGGGTTACGCAAAGAGCTTGCCGGCCGGTATGACATATAACGTTTCCATGACCGGGCAGACAGTGCTGGTGACCGTTAGCGGTAGTTCGCAAAATGCTTTCTTGGGGATGGTCGGCCTGAAGACCATTCCTATTGGTGTCGCTGCCTCGGCCATAGCGCCGATGAAACCAAAGTCAGTCACTTTCACACCCACGCAAGCCCAAGGCTTTTGGTACAAGAAAGTATCGATCCTTGTTACACGGGCTGGCAGCTCCGCAGAGCAAGCCATCGGAACTGTTATCTATCAACCAAAGACACAGCAAAATTCCGGTCAAGGGGATATGACGATATCTCCCGGAGAGGAGTTCGAGCTAGGAAAGTACTCCAAGCTCGTGCTGCAGATGGAAGTTAAGCAAGACGGATGTCCGCTTGAGTACAAGGCGAAAGTGCACCCGAACAAGGACGTTTTCTGCGAAAAGTTAGGCAAGGGTCAAGCTGGATACACCGCCTCGCTGAAGTACGACACCGTATTGCGTACTGACGATCCCAATACTAGCCACTACCTGTTCGTGGACAAAGTGCAGATGCCCAAGAACGCGGCTAGCCCGCTGGATAAGATCCTGGAGTGCGATCAGAAGGTCAACCACGCATGGGAGGATGGTGGCGGGTTTGAGCGTCAAGACTTCTTCTACACTGCCGCATCCGTTTGCGCGCCGGATGGGGAATTTGTTCGGTTGACCAAATGATGCGCGGGCAGCCACGACGATTCTAGCATGCAGCCAGATAGGGGTAGGATCTGTTGTCAGCTACAAGTCCGAACCTGCGCATCGACGTTCGCTCCAGCGGCATCGCAGGGCGTAGCCGATAACTTGAACCAAACAAACTCCGGCGAACCCAGGGCAGTACAACTACTCTGTGTCGACATCGTGCTCAGTGCCAACTACGGTCCACGCTCAACGAAGGATCCCGCCTTCATTGCGGACGTTGCGGTCAACAAGTCAGGGTCCCCAAAAGCGGACATGCCTCCACAGCGGCCTCGTGTCGCCTGTGCGCCTTCGAAGCGGACATCGCAGCGCAGGAGCAGCGCTAAATGGACGGCGAGGCGGGCTGTCGAGGTCAGTCTTTTTGGGCGAAAACGCCCGGTGTCACGCCGACATGCCGTGTAAATGCGACGCTGAACGCGCTGGCTGAGGCGTAACCGATCCGTGTTGCGATCTCGACAAGCGGCGCCTCCTGCCGAACCAACAGGTCCTTTGCAAGCGCCATGCGCCAGCCCGTCACGTATTCCATCGGAGGGACGCCCACCTGCCTTCGGAAGCGGTCGAAGAATGCCGACCTCGACATTGCGGCGGTCTCTGCCAGTTCCTCGACGGACAAGCCCGTGCTCGGGTCCTGATGAATGCGTCGCAACGCTGGAGCTAGGCGGATGTCGGAAAGCCCTCGCACCAATCCGGGAGATGTCTCAGCCCCTCCTGTACTCCGCAGAGCATCGATGAAGAGGACTTCCAGCAACCGGCTCAGGATCATGTCCCGCGCTGCAAGTCCGCCGATCATCTCGGCGTGAATCATCCCGACCAGATCCATGAGCCGCCGCTCGCCTCGAGCATGAACGATGTCCGGCAACAGCGAGCTCAGCAACTGCTTGTCATTCGCCAAGAAGAAACAGTGACCCACCATGGCCGTGACTTCGGCCGGTGCGTCCGGATCGCCGAGGCGGAAGACGCCGGGACCGGTCTCCAGCCGGCGCGGTAACGTGCCCGGCGGAGGCGGTTGAAAGCTGCTCATGGTGAATGCGTGGATTTGCGGCACGAGGACGAAATTCCCGGACTCAAGGATGATCGGAGATCTGCCGGCGATCGTAAGCTTGCAGCGCCCTTCCACAATTGCACAATAGAACGGACTACCAAGCTCGCGACGCTCGACCGACCATGCCCCGCCGGCCGTAACCAGCTTGGCGATCGATGCCACGGGCTTCAGCAGCGAGACGATCTCGGCGAGTGGATCGGACATTTCCGGACTTTCACTAAACAGGTGCGGACGTTCAGATATAGATAATCCTGCTTCCGTCGTCCATCCTGGCGCTACACAAGGAGACCACACATGACGACGAACAATTTACTTAATATCGCGCGCCGTATCCCAACCCCCGACGGAGCCCTCACGATAGCCTACTCGCCGATCCGCCTCGACATCGACGGACGGCCGCCTCTGGAACTGCGTTTGACTGCACCGGCAGAAGGCGATCGCCTCCCCATCGTCATTCTGTCGCATGGATTCGGACCGTCAATCTACGTTCCGTCGAAGGACGGCTACGCGCATTTGGCACAGTTCTGGGCGGAGCGCGGCTTTGCTGTCATCCAGCCCACCCACGCGAGCTCCCGCGTCGGCGGCTTTCATGAAGACGCCGAAGGAGCGCCGTTCTTCTGGCGTGAGCGCGTCGCGGAGATACGCACAGTCATCGATCGGCTGTCAGAGATAGAAGAGCGTGCGCCGGCCGTCTCCGGCCGGCTTGACCAGGACCGCATCGCTGCGGCAGGACATTCTTTCGGTGGCCACACCGTGAGCCTGCTTCTGGGTGCGCAACTCCACGGAGAGACTTTTAGCGATCCACGCATAAAGGCTGGGATACTTCTCACCACTCCCGGACGTGGTGGAAAGGATCTGACAGAAGAGAACGCCGCGCGCTTTCCATTCTTTGACCTCAACTTCTCACACCTGACGACACCGAGCCTGGTCGTTTGTGGGGCAGACGACAATCCGCATTTTACGCCCCGTGGCCCGGAGTGGCACGCCGATGCCTACCATGACGCGGTTGGTGCACATGCGCTTCTGACCCTTCACGGAGTAGGCCACGGCCTTGGCGGCATCGCCGGGCTCGACGCCAAGGAGACCGAGGTCGAGGCGCCGGATGCGCTCGAGGCGACGAAGCGCATGACGCTGGCCTGGTTGAAAACTACCCTTGGTGATGACGCCAACGCTTGGTCCTCAGCATGTACGGCGTTGAAGGGTCCAGCGAGCAGCCTTGGAACCGTAGTCGAGAAGTAACTGGAGAATTGAGACCACGTAACTGGATACGCTTTCGACCAGTATCGGTGTGTCAAAAAGGCGGGAGCTAGACGTTGCTTGCGCTTCGTTAGCTCTCCGCGACGCCGTTCCGTTCGATAGGACCGGCTTACGCAATTTCATTACGGCGAATGGCAGGACATCAAGTAGGATTGACTTCAATGGGGTCGAACTCGGACAGTAGCGCATGATGCCCGAAGTCGGCTCTTCGCCTGCTACACCCTAACATCGGATAGTCTGTTCCCGGCCCCATACTCGTTACTCTTGAGCGCGGCTTGCTACCAAACGCTACTAAAAACGGTGACGCATCTTCTGGACGACGAGGCCATGTTCTTACCCGCTCAAAAACTCACAGCAAGGATCGGGTTCTTTCTCTCAGAACCTCGTTTCCCTTGCTCATCAGCGCGCACGACGGGTCGCAGCTCGGTCGGCGACTGCCCGCTCTTTGCCTGCCATGCCGATTTGGGAAGAGGAGCAGGGTAACTGACTGCGGTGCGCTTGACGGCGCAAGTCATTCTGGTTGATCACACTGCAATCGCGCGAATAGAAAGCAGTCCCGCATGCCATATTACCTCGTCACCCAGACATCGCTCATGGAAGGCGCGGATGAAGTCGAGGCAGCTCGGAAAGTCCTCACGAAGTTAAAGTCAGATGGCGCCGTAGGATTCACCGTGAAATACGATGAAGAAAATATCCAGCACGTGACGGTCGCCAACGTCCCGGCCTCGGAAGTGGCGCAACCGGCTGCCCGAGGGTCCCTACCATCCCCCGAGCAGATGCAGGAAGACAACATGCTTCAGGCCTCAGCTGTCAATCAGGCCCATACCGGTGTCTCCAAGCCGAGACGACTGTCAGTCAGGAGTGTTCTCTTGGACTGAGCCTGTTCGCAGCCGGCGTAGCAGCGGGGATGGTCATAATGGCTCTAGTCGATCGCACTCCTGGATGAGCCACCGATATCTCCAAGAGGATATTGGACTAGAGCTGCCTTTCGCTGTCAACATGATCGCAGAGCTACTTGAGCGGATCGATGACTCGGACCGCTCTACGATTGCGATGCGAATCCAGCTAGACCCCATAACTTGGGGGATGACGACCAACTCTCACCGGGTCGTTGGTTCGAATTGGTTCAAGGCGCGCGCCACCTATCCTATATCTCAGTCCAACTTTTCCGATGCTTCCCTAGCCGCTGCTCCGCTGACAGCGAAACTACGGAAACGATGCTGAATTCTGTCTGCAATCAAACCGTTGCGATCTGCTCGGTCGAGAAGGGTGCAAGGATCAGCACTCCTGCCCGACAGTGATCGCTGCCAGCCCATTCCGTCAGATCTACGGTTACCTGTTCCGCGGTAATGTTGATCAACCAGATTGACGACGTTTCGCTATCCTGCGATTCAAAGCATAAAAGGCGCGTCGGGTCGGACGAGATGCACTGCTTCCAGGTTCGACCGGCCAATCCGGCAAGCGCGTGTACGATGCGCAATAGCGGACGCGCTTCACCTTCCGGTGACGGCTCGTTCCTGCCTGCGACCAGCCCGAAAGGTCCCGTCAGCGCCGAGAGGGTCAAGCATTCAAGCCCGGCATCGAGGATCCGGCTCGCATAGGCCATGGCGAAGGCCGCCGCAAAAAATCCGTTGTGGCGGGGATCGGTATTGGCCATGGCGATGCGCCTGTCGCCCGGATTGTCCATCGTCCGGCTACCATAGGGGTTCTGGCGCATGGGTATCGTCGATGGGCCGATGCGGTAGGGTTTATCGCCGTAGATCGCGCGGACGGATCGTGTGATGAAGGGCAGGGCTTCCAGTGTCTGCATTACGCTCAGATCATCTGCAGCATGGACGATGGGGTTGGTGCAGTGGCTGATGATGTCGAGATTGGCGGACGGCACGCGCTTGCGGTTCAGTTCGGTAAAGTAGCTCAGCATTCCGCCCCCGAGCCTGATGCCCGGGAAAGCATTGCGCGCCGCCGCATAAACCTCTTCGAGGGGCGGGCATTCCGGCCAGGTGCTGCCGGGTGGCGTCGACTGCCGATCCACGTTGGGCGAGATGACGATTGCGTCAGGTCGAAAACCGGCCGACTGCATTCGTTCCGCGATCTCGACCGTTTCGTCCGCGAGAGGTCGATGGCATGCGAGTGCGATTTCAAGGGTGGTCGTGCCGGGATGTAGCTTGGAAATCGCGGCAAAATCGACAAAGCAGTCCGCGGTGTGTCCCGCTAGCGGATCGAAATGGAAGAGCAGTTCCTGCGGTCCGACCTGTGCCAAAAGGTCCGCCTGCTGCAGTGTCGATTTTGCCTCCTCGGGAGTGATGATCAGGGCAATTTTTGGAAATGTGCCTGTCTTCGATCCGCGGGTAATGACGACGGCAGCCGGAAAATTTCTCATCGGCGCCGATGCAGAAGGGCGATGGTCTCTCACCGTGAGCGTGACGGCCTGCGCTACCGTTTGCGATGGATCGATTGTGTAAGGCCAGGGCAGCGCCAGGGGGCGGACATAGGTCTTGTAGGATGCATCCGACCAGTTTCGCTGATCCTCCATCTCGAACGTATCACCATCCATCCGGCATTCGGCCACGACGCCGGGCAGGACAGTATGGGTAATTCCCCGCATGTTCTGGAAGGGTTGCCAGGGTTCTATCAGATCAGGCAGGCAGGTCTCCTCGAACCGGCCGTCGACATAGGCAACGGTCACCGGCGATCCTGCCAGACCGACGATCGGATGCAGGATGCAAAATCCGCAGCGATTGGTCTCGAAACCGGTCGATGACAACGCCTCGGCCGAGAATGTCAAACTGCCTGAAGCGTCGCCCGAAATCGATACACAAACCGTCAGTTCGGTTCCTGCCGGACCCGCGTAGCGAGCGGAATACGCGACTGTGAAGGAACCATCTCGCTGCAGGATGTCGAGATCCCTCAGCTCCGGGCTATACGTTCCCCAGTCGCGATCCCGCACAAGGTAGGAAATGGCACGAAGCACCTCCATGCCGTCATACGTGATGCTGCGCAGATTGCCGTTTGAGAAGTCGGCAGAAAGCTTTCCGGCAGTCAGCCGGACCGGCGGCGTCTCACGGGCATGGGTGCCGTAAAGCGCGAAATAATCCGGCTCGATACTCATCGCAGAAGCGCCTCGATGTTCACCGTCTGGCCGCTCGCCGCACTGGCATAGGCGGCCTCCACCAGGGCAAAGGTCTTCAGGTTATCGGCGCCCGATGTGGACGTTTCGGTGCCGGCTTTGAGCCGATCCGTCCAGTGCTGCTGGATTGCAAACACGCTTTCCTGGATGTTGTGCCAAGGGCGGGAGGCCCAGCCGAGAAGCGTCGGGGAGACATCCAATATCTGGGTGCCATCGGAGCCATTCACCTCCAAGCGATAGCCTTGCGACAGTCGCAGGCTGCCCTTCGTGCCGTCGAGTTCGATCAGTGTTTCCGGGAAAGGCTCGGTCGAGAGTTTGCTGGCATAACTGACGTCGACGATCGATGTGGCGCCGTTTTCGTGGTCCAACAGGATCGTTGCCACATCCTCGCCCCTGATCGCCGGATTGACGCGGCGGGTGCGCGCCGAAAGGGCACCGACATCGCCAAGAATGTAGCGTGCGATGTCGAGCGTGTGGATGCCGAGATCCTCAATGATGAAACGTTCGCCTTCAGCCAGATATGGCTGCCCGGAAAACACGTCGTAGCCTGATCGGAATGAAAACCGGCCCCAGAAGGGCTCGCCGATCGTCTCTGAATCAAGTACCCGGCGCACAGCCTGGATCGGCGTCTGCCAGCGAAAGTTTTCGTGCACCATCAGTGGAGTACCGGCCTGCTTGCAGATTTCGACCATGGCCTTGGCATCGGCGAGAGTTTTTGCGAACGGTTTCTGGCAGATGGCGGGTATTCCGTGCGCAGCGGCCATCTCGACGAGAAGCCGGTGGCTCTGTACCGTTGTGGCGATGTCGACGAAATCGAAGCCGCCATCAGCAAACAGCGCGGCCGCATCGCTGTAGCGGTGCTCGATGCCGAACTGGTCGCCGACGATTTCCAGCCGGGCCGGATCGCGGTCGCAGATCGCCACGATATCGGCACCGGTCACGTCCCGCCAGGCATGCATCTGGTTGACTGCGAAGAAGCCGCAGCCGATCAGGGCGCCACGTAGCTGATCCGTCATGGTCAACCTGCCTTTGCCATCTGCATCAGTGTGACGCGCTGCTGGAGGCGACGCTGCGCCTGGTCGACAATGACGGCGATGATGATCACAAGACCCTTGATCACCATCTGCCAGAACGACGAAACGCCCATCATCACCAACCCGTCGGAAAGGATGCCGATGACGAAAGCGCCGATGATGGTACCTCCGATCGTGCCGCGACCGCCGGACATCGATGTGCCGCCCAGAACCGCAGCCGCGATCGCATTCAGCTCGAAACTTTCGCCGGTGGCCGGATGTGCCGCCATGAGCTCCGAAGAGATGACAAGACCAACGATTGCTGCACAGAAGCCGGAGAACATATAGACGAAGATTCCGACCACATCGACGCGGATGCCCGACATGCGGGCCGCACGCTCGTTGCCGCCGACCGCGAAGATGTGCCGCCCGATCGGTGTCGAACGCGCGATGTATGCGGCAATCAGGGCCAGAACGACGAGCATCCAGATCGATACCGGCAAGCCAAGAATTCGGCCGGCGCCCAAAAACTCGAAACCGGTCGTTGCAAACTCAGGGCGACCGACGAGGTTCGGAAATGTCTGGCCGTCGGAGGAAAGCAGCGCCATGCCGCGAGCGATGTAAAGTGTTCCGAGGGTCGCGATGAAAGGGGCGACATTGAGCTTTGTAATCAGCAACCCGTTGATCAGGCCGATGAAAAGGCCGACCAGCACCGTGATGATGACGATCTCGTAGATGTTGAAGTAGATCGTGTAGCCGATCGGCAGGACGACGCCGTTGAGGATCAGGGCGCCAGCGACCATGCCGCACAAGCCCACGATCGACCCGACCGACAGGTCGATGCCGCCGGTGATGATCACGAACGTCATGCCCATCGCCAGGAAGGCGTTGAGCGCGACGTGCTTCGACATCAGGATCATGTTGGCCGTCGAGGTGAAGTTCGGTGCGAAAATCGAGAAGAAGATGATCACTGCAAAAAGCGCAATGAATGTTCTCAGCTTCATCACGGTCAGAAGCCAGGAACCATTCGATCGCGTCGCGGGGATTGCGGTGGAGGTGTCTGCAGTCATGACGCGTGGTCCCTTATCTGTGTATGCCCCTTGGCCGAAGCCGCGACGATGGCTTCTTCCGTGACCCCATGGCGGTCGAAAACGGCAACAAGCTTACCGTTGCTCAGCACCGCGATCCGGTCGGAAAGCGCCATGACCTCCTCGAGATCAGAGGTCGAAAACAGGATCGCAAGGCCGCTGCCGGCCAGCCGGCGCATGGTGCGAAAAACGTCGGCTTTGGCGCCGACATCGATACCCCGGCTCGGTTCGTCCATGAGCAACACCTTGGGATACGTCATCAGTGCCTTGCCGATCACCACTTTCTGCTGGTTGCCGCCCGACATCGAGGTGACTTCGAAGTCAGGATTTGGCGCCTTGATTGACAGATCTTGAATGATCGCCTTGATCGCCCGTTTTTCTGCGCTTTCAACCACGTGAAATATCCGGACGAACCGTCGAAGGCTGGCCAGCGTCAGGTTGCTGGCAATGGACAAGACCGGCACCAGACCCTCTCGCTGGCGGTCTTCCGGGATAAGCGCAAGTCCGCGTCTTATCCGCCGCGTCGTGTCGCGCTCGCGGACCTCCCGGCCGTTGATAAAGATCTTGCCGGTGGCGTGCCGATGCCGGCCCATCACGCATTCGAAAAATTCGCTGCGGCCGGCGCCCATCAATCCGTAGATACCAAGTATCTCGCCCGCACGGACCGACAGCGTCACATCATCGACGGCAAGTCCGCCGGTGCGGCGCGCGAGGCTGATGCCTTCGGCCCGAAATGCCTCCTCGCCGATGTTGTGATCGACCGCGCGGGCGAAATCCTTCGCGTCCGAGCCAATCATAGAACGCACGATCCATCTCGTGTCGATGTCCTTGACCATCGCTTGGCCGGTGATCTGGCCGTCGCGCAGGACGGTGATGTAGTCGCCGATCCGCATCAGTTCTTCCAGCCGGTGCGAGATGTAGACGATAGCGACGCCTTGTGCCTTCAGTTCGTTGATGACCTTGAAAAGGATCTCGACTTCGGCGGCCGAGAGCGCCGACGTAGGTTCGTCCATGATCAGGATGCGGGCGTTGAGGGACATCGCCTTGGCGATCTCGACCAGTTGCTGCTGACCGATCGGCAGATCCTCGACCATGGTCTCTGCACTGATGCCGGCATCGAGCCGCTTGAGAAAGCCGTCGGCTTTCGCGACTTGCTCCGCGTGGTCGATACCACGCAGACCACGGGTGATTTCGCGCGTCGCAAAGATGTTCTCGGCAACGCTCATATTGGAAAACAGATTGAGTTCTTGGAATATCATGCCGATGCCGTGTGCCTGGGCTTCGGCAGGACTGCTGAAAAACACCGGCTCGCCGTCAAGAATGATACGGCCCAGCGTCGGGCGCTCGACGCCGGCGATGATCTTCATCAGCGTCGATTTGCCGGCTCCGTTCTCGCCGACCAGAACATTGACCGCGCCGCGCCGTAGTTCGAGATTGGCGCGCTTGACGGCGACGATGCCGGAATAGACCTTTGATACATCGTCGAGGCGAAGGATCACCTCCGGGTGTTGTTCGATGCCGGTCGCCGTCATTCGGGCTGCCCCAGGTTCAGCGCGGACGGTGTAATCAGCGGCAACTGTCCTGATGCGGGCAAGGGAAAAGCGCCCACGACGGAGATGGTCCGGCCCGTCAGACCGTCGCGCGGAACTTTTGCGAGGAAATCGGCGGCGATCTTCTCGTTGAACGCCTTGCCGAATTGCGCCCATTCGATCTGGTTCTTGAATTCATTGAAATTGACGAACTCCAAGGCGTCGCGCAGCGCCGTTCCCCGGATGGCAGGACCGATCTGAACCTTGGCGTTCGCCTTGCCATCGCCATCGGTATCCACGTCGAGAGTAGCGGCGCGTGACTGCGTGTCGGCGGCAACCACCTTGCCAGTAAACTTGACGGCATAGGTCCAGGGGGCGCTCGCCTGCTTGCGCGGGTTGCCGTACTTCTGGCCGGCTTCGTCTGGTCTTGATGCTGCAAGGTCGACGACCTCACGGATATCAGCTGCACGGCCCTGCAGAAACGGAACTGCCTGCGATTGCCAGACTGCGTCCACCTTCGCTGCCGGATCGAATGCGGTTTTCGCCGCCTCTGCGGCCTTTTCCTCGGCGGTCGGCGTTTTTATAATCTTACACGCAGGCAGCGTTGCCGCGAGCACGGCGACGATCACAACGCCTCTCATCCTCAGCATCGAATGCACTCCACTTCGCTGGAAGAATTCGGAAAGCACGCGGTGCGCGCGCTCTCCGGTTCTGGAACCCGGGTTATTTGCTCAGTGCAAAGGTCTCGAGCTTGGAGGCGTTGTCGGCATTGATGAGCACGCAGTCCATCAGCTGCTTTTCTTCCTTCGGCGCAGTCTTGTTCTTGATGTAGGCATCGGCCTGCTCGACAGCCATCTGGGCCTGAGCATAGGCTGGCTGCAGAACGGTGGCCTTGATCCCGCCCGCCTTGATCGAGTCGCGCACATCGTTCGAACCGTCAAAGCCGACGACGATCACGTCCTTGCGGCCGGCGGCCTGCAGCGCGGCGATGGCGCCCATCGCCATAGTGTCGTTGCCGGAGATCACGCCCTTGATATCAGGGTTGGCCTGCAGGATGGTCTCCATCTTGGCATAGGCTTCCGTCTGGCTCCAGTTGGCGGACTGCTTGGCGACGTTCTTCAGGTCCGGATAGTCGCCGATGACGTCGTTATAGCCCTGCGAGCGGATGCCGGCATTGGTGTCGGATTCCTTGCCGACGAGTTCGACGTAATTGCCCTTTTCGCCCATCAGCTTGACGAATTCCTGGGCACCGAGCTGGGCGCCCTGGTAGTTGTTGGAGACGATCTGCGCCACGGCGACGCCGGTGACATTGATCTCGCGGTCGATCAGGAACGACGGAATGCCCGCGTCCTTGGCTTTCTTGAGAGCAGCCACAGTAGCATCGGCGCCGGCATTGTCGAGAATGATGGCCTTGGCGCCGCGGCCGATCGCCGTGTCGATCATCTGCGACTGCTTGTTGGCATCGTCGTCGTGGGTCATGACCAGAGCTTCGTATCCGAGCTCCTTCGCCTTGGCTTCGGCACCGACGGCCTCGGCCTTGAAGAACGGATTGTCATGGGCCGGTGTGATGATGGCGATCAGATCCGCTGAAAAGGCGGGCATCGCCGCGCCCATGGTCAGCAAGCCTGCAAAAACGGTCGCAGTCAGTCTACGTGTCAATTTCATGGTTTCCTCCCGGTTGAAAAGCCCCGTCTCCCTCGGGGCTGCTATGTGATGGGCAAAGCCCTCGGCGGATCAAGTAATACGCTGAATGCTGTCGGCGATTTCCTTTGGCTCGAACACCCTTTTCCAGTCGTCGCGCATCAGCGCCGGGATGCCGAACTCGATCGCCTTGTTGCAGGCGTCGGAGAACACGCCGTCGACCTCCTTGAAGATCACGGCGCCCAGGACGTTCATGTGGCCGAGCAGGAAGTCGCGAGCAGCTTCTTCGGGAACACCCCGCGACACGCACTCGTCCATCGCCTGGCGCATGACGACCAGAAGCGAGGCGCAGACCGTTTCCGACAGTCCAGGTTCGAGCATGGCCATCTGCTCCACCGTCACGCGGTGCGAACGCATGACCGGCGCCCAGATGATTTTAGCAATGTCCTCGCCAGTGGCATAGGCGCTTTCCGGCCCCTGCATCAGTGCCGAGACGATGTGCTGCTTGGCAAACAAGCCACCGAAATGGTCTTTTTTGGCCTGGATATCCGTCTCGTCGTTGAAGATCGGCGGATGGCACGGATGTGTGACGAAATAGGTGAGGTCTTCACGCTTGGGCAGGTGGCCTGCAAACGGCGCCGCGGCATCCAGAGCGACGACCATGGTGCCCGGCTTCAGTTTGTCGATGATGCCGACGGCAACCTTGCCGATAGCGGTATCCGGCACCGCCAGAATTACAACGTCGGCTCCTTCAAGAGCCTCGTCGACGGGCACGCAGGATAATCCGAGATCGGCCTGAAGCCTGGCCTTGCCGGCATCGCTCACCTCGACGTGTCGCACGTCGTAATGCGAACCCTGAAGATTCTTGGCCAGCCGGTATCCCATTTTTCCGCCCGCGCCGAACAGAGCAATCGTTGTCATGTTTCCCACCTTGTCGTTTTGTGGTTGTATATCGCTACTGGTATGATGAGTCAATGAGTATGCCAAGTGCATGGCATTCCCTTTTGCTGAATCGAAACATTGATCCCGTCGATATCCACAAAAGAGGGTCGGTCATCGCTGCCCAGATGCCTTGAATCCCGCACGACATCGTCTTCGCCTAGACGTTTCAGCGCAAATGATTGCATCGCTGGAAGCGTGTCGATCTCAAATGTGGTGTCGGGAAAGTGTCATCTAGACCCTTCTTCCGTCCCGGATCTGCGTAAAATAGCCGTCGGCTCCGACCTGGCCGCCCTTCAATGCAATTTGCAGACCGTTGGTCGCTCTATATTGTCCATGTGCGGTGCAAAGCGGTGAACCAGGCGTCTGCGGCAGCGGCAGCAGCGTCGTCAACGCTTCGACGCGCAGTTCTTTCAGCGCGTGGCTGGAGGTATCGCCGCCAGCGATCACGGCGCGTTTGAGGCCTTGCTCTTCGACCAGACGGCGCAGGATGATGCCGAGAGTTTTTCCGAGCCGATGACGCGCACCGGGCAGACGGTCGATCTCCCTGCCGCGATCGGCGGATGGACCAAGTGCCGTATGCAGCACGACGCTTCTACCTGTCTGCAGGCCATCGAGACCTTCCGCGACAGCAGCGTCGATTGCTTGGTCGCCGCTTTCGCCAATCAGTGCCAGAGGATCGAGATCGACGGCATGGAAGCCATCGTCGATCGCGGTGCGGATCTGGCGTTCCGTCGTCGGCGAAACGCTGCCGGACACGACAACCAGCCTGTCGACGGGGCCTGGCAGGGGAAAATCGATTTGCTCACCGATCAGCCCTTCTTTTCTCCATGCTGTGATCAGCGCGTATTCGACGCCTGAAGAGCCGGCGACAAAAAGCCCGTCGGTCGGCGGTTTGAGCCGCCATAGGTGCCGACCGGCGGCGGTCTGGGTCGCATCGTCGTCGACGTCAAAAAGGACGCTTCCCGTCGCCTCCTCAAGTTTCCTATCCACAAGCCTGTCCGCGTCAGGACCGGACAGAACCGCACTGTCCACGAGGCCGATAGGCAGGCTGGTCTGCTTGCCAAGATGCAGAACCAGATCCGCTTCATCCATGGGGGTAACCGGATGCCGGCGCATCACCGGATGGCGGTCTATGCGGTAGACCTTGCCCTGATACGCGGCAAAAAGATGGCCGAAGGCGGTATAACGTCTAAGCTGCGGTGCGCCGACCACTACAGGGACGACGGTCTGCTCGAACAGCCTAATTCCGATCTCGATTGCCCTGCCGATACTTCCGATTGCGGGGCTGGAATCGAAGGTCGAGCACACCTTGTAATGGCAGATGGCGGCTTTCCGCGCGTGTAGCCAGGACAGGACCGGCGTCAAATGCTGGTCCATCCACCCGGGCGTTTCGCTGCGGCTTGTGCCGGCAATGCCGAGCGCCCTGCAGTGGCTGAACTGCTCCAGCATTTTTGCGTCCGGCACCCCGAGAAACAGCACCGTTGGCACGCCGTTGGAGGCAAGCGCCTCCATTACGTCGGTCGAGCCTGTAAAATCGTCGCCGTAGAAACTGAGAAGAAGCTTGGACATGCCCGTCATGCCCCCTTGCCGTTGGAAAATTTAGCGATCGAGGCCGCCAGTTCCGGATGATCCTGGGCATAGACGTCAATGGGCATGTCCGCCACCGCCGCCTGCCATGCCTGCTGTACAGCCCGAACCCCGGCCGCGGGGCCATCGGGATGGCTGACGATGCCGCCGCCGCAAAGATAGAGGAGATCGGTGGTGCGCCCGGTTCGATTGTATGTATCGGCCGCCTGGCCCCCCCATTGTCCGGATCCGGCAACCGGCAGAGGGCAGTCTGCTGCATCGAACAGCGGCGTACTCAAGGCCTTGAAAGAGGCGACGAAGCTTTCGTCGGGCTCCCAGTATTTGATTCGAATGCCGTTGATCTGAAACTGGTCCACCCCGATCAGTCGCCAGAATTGCTGCCAGACCTTGAAATCCATGCCGGCACCCGGGTCACGCGTCAGAATATCCCAACCGTTGCGATGCGCATGCAGGACGAGCTCGGAGCGCTTACGCAGAAAGGTCATTCCACCGAGGCCGATGGAATTTATGTTGACGACTGCACAATTGCCTCCGGCCTCTAGCACCAGGTCGTGGTTGCGCATGAGCTGGTCGGGATCGGCGTGCGAAATGCCGAAGGCATACATCACCTTCTTGCCGGTCTTCTGTTCGTGATCGAGTATCAACGGCATTATGGCGGCAACGCGTTCCTTCAGAGGCGAATAGGCCGGGCTCATCAGTTTCTCGTCGTCCTTGATGAAATCGACGCCGGACTGGACGAGCTCTCCGACGAGTTCGGCCGTTTCTGCAGGCCGAAGCCCGAGCGCCGGCTTGACGATGGTACCGATGATCGGACGGTCGTAAACGCCGGTCAGCATGCGACTGCCGGCGATGCCGAACTGCGGACCGGGATGGGCCTGTGCAAAGGCTGCCGGCAATTTCATGTCGACGACGCGGATACCGGTCATCCCCTTGATCGAATAGACACCGCCGATCGCGATCGTCATCAGTGCTGAAAGGTCGGTGCCGACAGCATCGAGCGGGAATGCGATATCGACATCGGCACGCGAAAGCGGTGCATGTCCCTTGCCGACCTCGGGCCATGTCGGGCTATCGGCATCCCCAAGCGGCCGGACCGATACGACTCGAGCCGCAACTCGCGCTTTCAGTTCATCCGTTTCGCCGGGGACAGGTACGAAGGTTCCGGTGGATTGATCGCTGGCAATCTTGTCCGCCATGGCCTCGATGCTGCCCGGCGTTTCAATGCGATAGGTCAGTGTGATCGTCATGGAAAATCAGTTACTCCTCCCGCCAAGACTTAATCGTGGCGCCAACTCATCATCTGGTATAATGAGTATTCCAACTTTGGGGAAGAAGAAATCCGGAAGGCATTGCCATTTCGGTCGCCCGCCAAACGTGATGTCGTGTAAGACTCATTGAGGAGGAGAATCTTGAGCCAGCGGGACGTAATGAATCAGCCAGAAGAGCAAATTGTCCGTCGAAAACTTTCTGACGAGGTTTTCGACAGACTGGAACGGATGATCACGCTCGGTGAATTGAAGCCGGGTGACGAGATGCCTTCGGAGCGTGTCCTGATGGAGAGGTTCGGCGTCGGCCGGCCGGCCATCCGCGAAGCGATGCAATCGCTCTCGAACATGGGCCTGGTCAGCATCTCGCACGGCGAGCGCGCCAAGGTTCTGCAACTGACGGCCAAGTCGATTTTTCGCCAGGTCGACCTGACCGCAAAGATCATGCTTTCGCAGTCATCCGACAGCCTCGAACATCTGAAAAGCACCCGGATTTTCTTCGAAAAGGGTATGGCACGCGAGGCGGCGTCACGTATCTGTCCTGAAGATGTGGCCGACCTGCAGGCGATCATAGATCGCCAGCGCAATTCCTTGGGAAAGGCCGAAGAGTTCATTGCCGCAGATATGCAGTTCCATACGCGGATTGCCCAGATCACCGGCAATCCGATCTTCATTGCTGTCAGCGAAGCCATGCTGGCGTGGCTGAAGACCTATCACACGGACATGCTGATCTGGACCGGCAAGGAAAAGTTCACGCTCGCCGAGCATGAGGAGATTTTGGATCGTCTGGTAGCGAATGATCCAGACGGCGCTGACGCGGCGGTCACCAAGCATCTGGAGCGATCGAGGGCCTTGTACATACGATAGCACTCAGTGACGAGCTGACGCGCCAGAGCGCATCGAGATCAAATCCTACTGCCCACTGTAAGTGTAGCCCACTGCGCAAGGCCTCCGCCGCGGTCGTCGAGAGATCGAGCCCTTACTAGTTACCGTCTAGATAGTCTCCCGGCACAATTCACAGCGGAAGTGCGGCGCATGGCCTGGCCAACCTCACCTTCAATGACCGCGAACCCTCATTTTGCATTGCTAAATGGGGCAGGGAATGAACGCGGGCTTGCATAACGCGGTCGGTTTGGTATGGCGACGGAATCCGCTCGGGCGGCCGAGGTCAGCCGATCTTACTCATCCTTACGATACGTAGGGGCGGTGAGCACTGCCGCCTCAACGAGCAGCAGGCGAAGAGTTTCCACGACAGCGTCTATCGTGGCCTGATCGAGTACACCGCGATGGGGATCGCCGCGTCCTTTCTCCGAAACATCGGTTCATTAATTCGAGGCCCTGACGACCTAAAGCAACTGCCCGGAGCGTACGAGCCGGCTGAACGAAGATCATCTCGACGGCGTACTCGACATTTTGCAAGGCCGCGGTCCCTATCCCGTCAAGCGTGCTTGAATGCCAACTGCGTCGCGGCAGACGGCACCTCAACGAAGAAGCTCGTGCACATCTATAACCCGGACGCGGTGAGCCGGGGATGGTCGCTGCTTGCTTTTGACGGGCGATGCTCCGACGCCCTGCCGCGCCTGAGGGGCGCAGTCGACGCGATCCGACAAGGGTCATGAATGCGCCCGAGGTTGACTTTGGGAGCGGCCGTACCAGTAGACGACGACGTTACCACTTCGTCTGACCTCGACGGTGTCGCGCATGCCTTTTACGGCGTTGCTTCTTCATCAAGGAGTGAGCTAAAGGCCTGTAGTGCCCCGATAAATTTGATATAACCGTCTTCGCCGATAACGTCCTTGATACGGCCGCGCGCCCGCGCCGATGCGGCGGTCACGTTCTCCAGCATTTCTTCACCCAAGGGCGTGATATACAAAAGCCGCGCACGCTTATCTCTCCGATCGACCTCACGACGTATGAGACCTCGGTTCTCTATTCCCTCGACACATTTTGTAACGGAAGAACGATCTAGAGCGATCCGTTCGCCAAGGGTGTTTTGATGAATGCCTGGCTCGATATGGATAAATGCCAGGGCGCTATATTGTGTTGGAGAGAACTCGTATTCGGCCGCTTCCTGAGTGAAAATGGCAAGTGCCACCTGCTGGCAGCGACGAAGAAGAATGCCATGGGTCCTGAGCATTTCGTCGGACGTTACGATCACGTGGCGTGGGCTCCTAAGCCTAATTGACAAGCCGATATTAGTGGCGTAGCTGATCATCAGCTATCCAACTATTTCGGCGCGGTGGGGAGGACTGTGCTGTCGCAAGACAGCCGCAGTGTATCCGCTCGCGCCTTCTGTGTGACTTTCTATGATTGAAAACAAGCGTTTCCCGAAAATTTCGCGTCGAATGCTGGCTCAGGCGACACTTGCGGCGGAAAGTCCGCAAGTACGAGGCAATCCCTGATGTCACGTCCAAAAAACCTCCGTCTATGCCTTCGTCACCGCTTCTTCCTCTGCGGCGCCGATATCCATGTCTCATCTCTCCTTTAAGGTCGGGAAACAATGAACAGTCAACCACAAGACCCGACGCACAGATTTACGCTTTCTAGACGTAGCCTGCTGCGCGGCAGCGCGAGCATCCTGGCAGCCGGTATAGTCGCCGCGCTTTGCCCCACGCTGTCGCTTGCCGCAATCGACGGCGACATACGGACAAAGTTCATGCAGTTGTCGAACCTTCTGATCAATCACGAACTAAGCCCGGCGGTCGGCGGACGCATCGTCGAGACGGCGGAGCGACAGTACAAGAACCTCCCGGACATGCTGGACGCGATTATCAAGGTTGCTCAAAGCAGGAATGCTATCGTCGTCGAAGATTTCTTCGCCGACATCCCGGATGGCGAGCTCAAGGACTTCGCCCATTGGGTGATCGCCTCTTGGTATAGCGGTTGCTCGTCGGACAAGCGCGACGCCATCGTCTTCACCTACGAGGAAGCGCTGACCTTCAAGACCACCAGCGACGTCATCACCATCCCGTCCTACGGCATTTCCGGCCCCAACCTGTGGACGCGCCCGACGGTCCCCTTATCAGCACCGATGCCGCGCTTCTGAAGAACCCGCAATAGAAAGTCATTTACATGGTTGCCAAGACAAGTGCCGATGTCGTGATTGTCGGAACGGGCGTCGTCGGCGTCGTGATCGCCGAACAGCTGCTCGATGCAGGCCATTCCGTTCTGATGATCGAGGCCGGGCCCCGTGTGACGCGGGCGGAAGTCGTAGAGAACTGGCGCAATGCGCCACTGTCAGTAAAGGGCGACACCTCGGTCGCCTATCCGCCTCGCCCCTGGGCACCGCATCCGACTGGCGCCGAGAAGCCGGAAGACGCCTATCTGCAGCTCAGGGGTCCAGACAGCTACGGACAGACCTTTATCCGCTATGCCGGCGGCTCGACGTGGCACTGGGCCGGCACCTCTTGGCGCATGACGCCCGAAGACATGCGGCTGAACTCGCTTTACGGCGTCGGCCGCGACTGGGCCTTCGACTACGACACACTCGAGCCGTATTACGTGCGCACCGAGAACAAGCTCGGCATCTGTGGTCCGGCCGATCCGGCTCAGCAATGGCCGGCGCGGCGCTCTGCTCCATATCCGATGCCCGAGTTACCGTTTTCGCCTGGCGAAGTCCGCTTCACTGAAATCGCCAAGACACTGGGATACAACAACATACCGGTGACCCAGGCGCGCAACAGCGGCATACCTTACGACGGCCGTCCCGCCTGTTGTGCCAACAATAACTGTGTCCCGGTCTGTCCGGTTGCCGCGAAATACGACGCCGAGACGGCCCTGAACCGCCTCGAAAAGAAGGGTGCGACGATTCTGGTCGATTCTGTCGTCTACCAGGTCGAGACCAACGCCCAGAACAAGATCGAGGCTGTCAGTTATTTTGACCAACACAAACAGAGCCACCGGATCAGCGGCAAGCTGTTTGTGCTTGCCTGCAACGGGCTGGAAAATCCTAAACTGCTGTTGATGTCGAAGAACGACCGCAACCCGAACGGCGTTGCCAACTCTTCCGACCAGGTTGGCCGCAACATGATGGACCACCCGCAGCTGACGCTGACGGTAACCACCAAGGAACCGTTCTGGTCCGGCGTCGGCCCGGTCGTCAATTCGGGCATCATGGAAACCTCGCAGGGCGATTTCCGATCACAGCATGCCGGCGCCTATTTCCGATACAACAACTTCGCCCGCAACCGCTTTGTTACCTTCGCGGCGTTGAAGAAGGGCTTGGTCGGAAAGGCACTAGACGCGGAAATCCGCCGCATGACCGCCTGCACCGCTGATATCGTCGCGGCGCACGAAGTGTTGCCCGACGCCAACAATCGCCTGACGCTGTCCGAGAAGACCGACTGGCTGGGCCTGCCGAAACCGTCGATTTACTACGATGTCGGCGACTACACCCGCCGCTCCGCCGAAGTCTATTCGTTGCCGATCGCCAAGCGCATTGCCGAGGCCATGGGCGCCATCGACGTGAAGATCAGCCCCAAATTCAACCAGAGCAAGCACATCATGGGCGGTACGATCATGGGCAACGATGCCGCAACCTCGGTGGTCGATGCCGACTGCCGCGCCCATGACCACGAAAACCTGTTTATCCCGGGCGGCGGCGCCATGGCCTCCACCGCCTGCGGCAACAGCACCATCACCATGGTAGCACTCGCCATCAAGGCCGGCGATGCCATCGTCAGCCAGATGCGAGGCGCATGATCATGAAATTCATCCAGTCGCTCGCCGTAATCGCGCCGCTGGCGCTCGCGCCAACCCTTATGCCTGCCGTGGTGTCGGCACAGGAATATTCCAAGGGGCTGATCGACAAGGGCCGTTACCTTGCAACCGCCTCCGACTGCGTTGCCTGTCACACCAACCATGCCGGCGGCAAGCCAATGGCCGGCGGGCTCGCCATGGCATCGCCGGTCGGCACCATCGTGTCGACCAATATCACCCCGTCGAAAGCGTTCGGCATTGGCAACTACAGCGAGCCTGAGTTTGCGGATGCGGTGCGAAAGGGCGTCCGCGCCGACGGCGCCAACCTCTACCCGGCCATGCCTTATGTCTCTTATGCGGTGATGAGCGACGACGACATCCATGCGCTTTACGCCTATTTCATGCAAGGCGTTGAGCCGGTCGATGAAAAGGCCCCTGACACCAGCCTACCTTTCCCAATGAACATCCGCGCGTCGATGATGGGCTGGAACATGCTGTTCCGTCCGAGTGGACCGCTGGCCGACGATCCCAAGCAGTCGGCGGAATGGAACCGCGGTCGGTATCTGGCCGAGGGGGCCGCCCATTGCAGTACCTGTCACACGCCGCGCGGCGCGTTGATGCAGGAACAGAAAAGCCGTCACCTGTCCGGTGGCCAAGTCGGAGCGTGGTACGCGCCCGACATCACCAATGATAAGGTGCATGGTATCGGCAGCTGGAGCCAGGAGGATCTCGTCACCTACCTCAAGACTGGCCGGCTGGATCACCGGGCGCAAGCGGCTGGCAGCATGGCGGAGGCGATCAGCTATTCATTCCAGCACCTGACCGAAGCCGATCTCAACGCTATCGCTACCTATGTGCGCAGCGTGCCTTCCTCCGACCCGACCGCGGTGTCGAGCATGACGCGCTTCGACCGGGGTGAGGCAGACAACAACCTTTCGGGCTTCCGTGGGAAGGGTTTCGCGGCCGGCATAAAGGGCGACCATTCCGGCGCGCAGATCTTTACCGCCAATTGCGCATCCTGCCACGGGTTCAATGCCCAGGGCACGACTGACGGTTATTATCCGAGCCTATTCCACAATGCGGCGACCGCGGGCGACAACAGCGTTAACCTGATTTCCGCGATCCTTAATGGCGTCGATCGTCACACGCAGGACGGCCATGTGTTCATGCCGCCTTTTGGCGACGAGGCCAATGCCGTGGTGTCGCTTGACAACGTTCAAGTGGCCTCGCTCGCGAACTACATCCTCAGGGATTACGGCAACATCAAGCTGACCGTGAACCCGGAAGATGTTCAAGTGGTCCGCGACGGCGGACCGCGTTCTAACATCGTGACGCTCGCCCGCATCGGCATTGCCGCCGGAGCCGTTGTCCTGGTGGCCGTACTTCTGCTTGTTGGCTTGCTGGTACGCGGGCGCCGCAAGGTGGCTGACCTCAAGTCGACGTGAGGTTGTTTTACTGTTGACACCATGGGTAGAGCCGTCGAGCCGCCTGAACGATTGTTTGGAACTCAGTGCCATTGGCACTCAGATCTGGCTCTTAAAAAGCGTTCGAGAAATAGGCGTTAGCCTATGAGATAGGTCTATTCCATGGGCCTATGGTATGTGACCAACAGGTTTTAAAATCGATTCCTATCAAGAGCGCGATATACTCGTAGCAAAACGTCCTGAAAGGCATATTCCGTCTATAGGAGCCTATATTCGTTGCATAGGTCGGCTTACCGCCTCTGCCGGCGATCTTCCGTTACAGTGGGATGAGGGGATCAGGCTTGTACTGGGCAGGCGCAACGATAATCGCGCAGAGCAATTCCGGCGCAATCGTAATAGAAGAGCACACGCGTTTCAAAGACCGGAACGAAGTCGGTCACGAAGGCGTCCAGCCTTTCCTTGTAGACATCGGAGCCAACCGGAAGCCATCAGCAGCAGCTTGCCCAGATGCATTCCAACGACCATGTGGCGAGCGATACCAGGTCTCCAATGCTATCGTCTGTTTGGGCCGGGTAAACAAAGCGCGATGCTTTCCGGCTCAGGTATCTGATCGTACTCTTGGGACGGACCTTCATTGGGTCCGCAACTTTGAGCCTCCGCTAACGCGCTGACACGGCCGGACTTGGGCCTGCCGCTCGTATCACCCGCCTCATGGTCTCAGACCAGTTCACCGAGTTCGCCTGCGCTAAATCCCTTGAGGCTGCCGGTGTCGCCTTCGCGCACCTTGTTGGCCCAATCCGGATTGCTGATCAGAGCACGCCCGACCGCGATGAGGTCAAACTCTTTTCGCTCCATGCGCGCCAAGAGCGTATCGATCCCAACGCTGGTCGAGCTCTCGCCTGCAAAGGCTTTGAGGAATTCACCAGATAGACCAACCGAGCCCACGCTGATAGTGGCGGCGCCTGTCAGCTTCTTTGCCCAGCCCGCGAAGTTGAGACCGTTTTCACCGTCGAGTTCCGGGAACTCGGGTTCCCAGAAACGCCTCTGCGAGCAATGCAGGATATCGACGCCTGCATCGATCAGCGGCTGCAGCCACTTGGACATCAGGTCCGGCGTGTCTACCAGACGAACCGAATAGTCCTGCTGCTTCCACTGGCTGACCCGAAGAATGATCGGGAAGTCTACGCCAACCGCCGCCCGGGTGGCGCGAACGACTTCTGCTGCAAAGCGAGAGCGCTCCCCGATCGAAGAGCCACCCCATCGATCGTCGCGCTTGTTCGTGCCGCTCCAGAAAAATTCGTCGATGAGATAACCGTGTGCTCCATGGATTTCGATTGTGTCGAAACCCAGCCGCTTGGCATCTGCGGCCGCTTGGGCAAATGCCGCGATCGTGTCGGCGATCGCCTCGTCCGACATTTCGACACCACGTGGCTGGTCAGGTGCCAACAGGCCAGATGGGCTTTCGACCGAGGTCTGGGGCTGCCATCCGCTAATCCCGGCAGTCGATCCTGTGTGCCAGAGCTGCGGCCCCATGAAGCCGCCAGCCTGATGCACCTCGTCAATTACCGTCTTCCAACCCGCCAAAGCCTGCTCCCCGTGGAAAAACGGAATTCCCGGCTCGTTGCGCGATGACGGGCGGTTCACGACGGTTCCCTCGGACAGGATGAGGCCGACACCGCCTTCGGCTCGACGGCGGTAATAGGCGGCGTTTGCGGCCCCGGGGATACCTTCAGGCGCAAACGTTCGCGTCATAGGGGCCATGACGATACGGTTGGGAAGATCGAGCGACTTCAGACGAAAAGGTTCAAACAGGATATCGGTGAGAGGCATGGTTACTCCAGGGCTATGAGATCAGTCAGATGGATCGAAAGGGCCTAATGAACCTGAACCGGTCCACTCTTGGTCGCCCTAGTCTTTGGCATCAACAAGGCAACGACGAGACCCAGCGCCACCATCGCAAAGCCCGCCAGATGCGATTGCTGCGCACCCTGCGCCATAGCGGGCTGCACAGCTTCCCCGGTGGACGTGAGAGCCGCAGTGGTCGCTATCATGATCGAAAAGGCGATTGCGATACCAGCAGCTCCGGAAAGCTGCTGGATCGTGTTCATGATGGCGCTACCGTGGGGTAGAAGGTGCTTATCGAGCGCACCGAGCGAGGCCGCGTATGTCGGGGTCCACAGGAATGCCTGTCCGACGATGATGAACATGTAGGTGGCAAGCAGAAGCCAGATAGGGGTGCCGGGCGCGAGCGTCGACAGGAACCACAGGCCAGCGCCATCGATGATGGCACCCGCCACCATAAGCGGACGCGCCCCGAGGCGGTCGTAGTAACGTCCGACGACGACGGAAATCACGGTGATAGTCAATCCGCCCGGCAGCATGAACAGGCCAGTCTGGAGCGGGGTGAGCCCGTAGGATGCCTGGAGTATTACTGGCATCAGCGTCATCATTCCTGTCGCCGCTGTCATGAAGAACACTGCAAGCAAGGCAGGGACAGCAAAGCTTCGCACTGCGAACGGACGCATGTCGAGTAGTGCTCGATCGGTTTTCTGCAGCGACATCTGCCGAGCGACGAAAACGGCAACGACTACTATACCGATACACAGCGCCGTCCATGGCGATATGATCGTATGATCTTCGGAAGCCTCGCCAAACGAAGCCAGTCCGTAGACAAGGCTGGCGAAGCCGATGGCCGAGAGGAGTACTGACAGGCCGTCGACCTCGGTCTTGCGCGGCGTGCTCGGCACACGGATCATCATGTTGCCGACAACGAGGGCGATCACGGCAACTGGCAGGATGAACACGAATAGCCAGCGCCACCCGGCCACTGACAAAATGGCCCCCGCCATTGCCGGGCCGAATGCCGGAGCAGTCGATACGGATACCGTCAGCAGTGCCATCATGCGGCCGGCCCTCGACGGAGGCACCAAGGCGGTGACCGCGGTAAACGCCAGAGGTGTGGCGATCGCCGTGCCGACCGCCTGGATGATACGGCCGATCAGCAGGACTTCGAATCCAGGTGCGGCGATTGCGACCATCGTGCCTAACGTGAACAAGGACATCGCGAGCGTGTAGACCGTTCGCATGCGGAACCGTTCGGTGAGAAACCCCGTCGCTGGGATGACCACGGCCATCGTCAGCATATAGGCGGTCGTGAGCCACTGCCCGGTCGAAGCGGTGATCCCAAGGTCCGCCATCACGGTCGGCAGAGCCACACCCATCAGCATCTCGTTGAGGATGACCGTGAAGGTTGAGGCAAACAGTACGCTGATCGCGATCCTGGATTCTGGGGTCAGCTTATCACTGGCCGTCGGGCTTTGTGAGTTAACATCGAGAGGTGTGGCAACGGCCGACATAAGCCAGGCTTTCTGTTTCTTGGGCGAAAGATAAGGGATGGAGGGTAGTCTGACTTATCCGAAGTTAGACGTCGTCATGAACGGCACGAGGATAATCCGTGTAGCCCTTGCTGCCACCGCCATAGAACGTGTCGCGGTCAGGCTTCGCAACGACGACGTCGTCACGATAGCGCTCCACCAAGTCCGGGTTTGCGATGAACGGCTGCCCGAACGCAGGCAGGTCGATGAGCCCGGATTGCACGAGTTGCTCGCCTCGTTCGAAAGTCATCGCACCTGCCAGGATGATGGTTCCGGGGAAGTGTGCCCCGAAGGATTTCAGGAACGCATCGTCCAGGGATGGGTTGCCGCCGATCCTGCTATCGTTGAGGTGGATGTAGGCGATCCGGCGCTTTGCCAATTCGTCGGCGAGATAATTGTAAGTTTCCTCGATCCAGCCATTCTGCGCAGTATCGTCCTGATTGTGCGGCGACAGGCGGATGCCAACCCGATCTGCTCCGAGTTCTTCGACCACTGCGTCAATAGTCTCCAGAGCGAAGCGGGCTCGGTTTTCGACGGAGCCGCCATATCGGTCGGTACGATCGTTCATGACCGGGTTGAGAAACTGTTCAAAAAGGTAGTTGTTGGCCGCATGAAGTTCGACCCCGTCGAAGCCGGCGGACGAAGCGTTGCGGGCTGCGTGCCTGAAGTCGGACGTTACCCGCGCGACCTCGTCGGTCTCCAGCGAGCGCGGCGCGGATGGGTCCACGCGGCCTTCGGAGCCATCCTCCTTGTAGATGAAGGCCTGGAACTTGGGATTTGCAATCGGTTTGGCGGACGAACTCACAGGTGACTGCCCGTTTGGCTGAAGTGAGGTGTGGGAGATGCGACCGACATGCCACAACTGAGCGAACATCGTCCCGCCCGCCTCGTGCACGGCATCCGTCACGATCGTCCATCCCGCAACCTGCTCGTCGGTCCAGATACCGGGAACAGCGATGTATCCCTGAGCTTCCGGTGATACGGGCAGCCCTTCGCTGATAATCAGACCAGCACTTGCCCTCTGGCGGTAGTAGACAGCGGTCTCTTCGTTCGGGACGTTGTCAGGGCGACGGGCACGGGTCATGGGTGCCATCACAAAATGATTGCGGAGTTCACGACCACTCAGATCGTATTTTTCGAGAAGTGTTTTCATAGTCGGTACTTTCAAGGGATCACGAGTAGCGGGGGACACTTTCGTCCGGGGATGCGTCACGCCTGCGGCTGATCTACAAATGACAGCAATTGGGTCTTGTGCATCTGCGCCCACTTGCGGACGCTGGTTGCGGGTCGTCCAAGCAAGTACGGAACGTCGTCCTTGACAGTGCCCATGTAGCCCATCCGTCCATCGGCGAACTGCGTCAGAAGATCGAGAGAGCTGCGAGCGTACCAGTCTTCGACCGCGATGGTACCTTTCTTGAAATGTGCCTCCATGTCCGAAGCGTCTAAGGAGTTGTAACGGATGTCGCGGCCAAGTACTTCGCTGAGTGCCGTGGCCAGTTCCGAGCTCGTCATGGTTTCAGTGCTGAGATAGTAGTCCTTTGAGCCGTGACGGTCAGGACCGTCCCGAAGGACCTTGGCTGTTACAGCGGCCAGGTCATGGAGCGCGACGTAACCGACGCGGTTCTCGCCCCAGAAGGTGGAAAAAGTGCCGCCGATAGGGCGGGACACACTAAGAAAGCTTTCAAGAAATACGTTGGGATGCAGGTGCGTCCATGCAATACCACTGGCCTCGATGTAGGCTTCGACAAGCGCGAACCAACAGAACTTTGAGTCTGTCGCATCTTCGGCCGCAAAGACCCCTTGATTGACGATGTGCTTTACGCCGGCCTTCTTCGCCGCGTCGACCACGGTCTTGGTCTGATGGGTCATGGCGATGGTGTAGCCTGTGAGAATGTTCATGCGGTCTACGCCGCACAGCGCTGGGCCGAAGGTACGCGGGTCGTCGAGATCGAAAAGAACGGCATCGCGACCTTCGGCACGCAGTCGTTGAAGGTCAGCCTCTTTGCGCACGCCAATACGAATGCGCACGCCTTCAGGCTTCTTGTCGAAATCTTCCAGGATAAGTCGCCCCGTCTGGCCCGTCGTGCCCATGAGGAAGATTAGCGGGGTAGTGGTATCGGTGGTCACTGATGCTCTCCAGTCGTTGAGGTGCTGATTGGCCGTGAAGCCACGGTGTCGGGCCGGCGGATGATGACCTCACATGAACAGGACGCGGGTCAGGCGCACCGCGTAGTCCGAGTCAGGATTGGTGGTGCTGTCGCCGACGCGTTCGGCGATCGCTTCGATCGCCAGGTCACGGCGTTTCGGTAAACGGGAACGATCCGTCGCCGCCAATGCGGCGGGCAATTCTTCGCGTGTCAGGTCCGTGCAGTAGCTTGGCGCGCCGGGCTGCTGACGCCACGATTCAATGAGCGGTCCACCATAAACGGCGTCGAGGCCCGTCTCGTTGACGAGTGCCGTCGCGACCTCGCGTTCCCGGTCACCATCGGCAGCAA